>Ga0105239_10009362_pt1 | contig 11054 bp, 11 predicted proteins | sample KBSC44metaG_FD_92761 | JGI IMG/M metagenome (GOLD analysis project Ga0105239, IMG submission 92761) | Corn rhizosphere microbial communities from Kellogg Biological Station, Michigan, USA - KBS C4-4 metaG | ecosystem: Host-associated > Plants > Roots > Rhizosphere > Soil | place: Michigan, USA...
CTGCATCTTCAGCCAGGACGCCACCGTCTTCGGCGGCAGCCTCGGCGAGGTCTACGGCGAGAAGATCGTCAAGGTCCAGGAGCTGGCCATCAAGACCGGCCGCCCGCTGATCGGCATCAACGACGGCGCCGGCGCCCGCATCCAGGAGGGTGTGGTCTCGCTCGGCCTGTACAGCCGCATCTTCCGGAACAACATCCTGGCATCGGGTGTCATCCCCCAGATTTCGCTCATCATGGGTGCCGCGGCCGGTGGCCACGTCTACTCCCCCGCCCTCACCGACTTCATCGTCATGGTCGACCAGACCAGCCAGATGTTCATCACCGGACCCGACGTCATCAAGACCGTCACCGGTGAAGAGGTCACCATGGAGGAGCTGGGTGGCGCCCACACCCATGAGGCCAAGTCCGGCACCGTGCACTACGTCGCCTCGGGCGAGCAGGACGCCCTGGACTACGTCCGCGACCTGCTGAGCTACCTGCCCCCGAACAACTACGCCGAGCCGCCGCGCCTCCCCGCGCCGCCGCACCCGGGTGCCGTCGAGGACAACCTCACCGACGAGGACCTCGAACTCGACACGCTGATCCCGGACTCGCCGAACCAGCCGTACGACATGCACGAGGTCATCTCGCGCATCCTCGACGACGACGAGTTCCTCGAGATCCAGCAGGGCTACGCGCAGAACATCATCATCGGTTTCGGCCGCATCGACGGCCGCCCGGTCGGCATCGTGGCCAACCAGCCCACCCAGTTCGCCGGCTGCCTCGACATCAACGCCTCGGAGAAGGCCGCGCGGTTCATCCGCACCTGTGACGCCTTCAACATCCCGATCATCATGCTGGTGGACGTCCCGGGCTTCCTGCCGGGCACCGAGCAGGAGTACAACGGCATCATCCGCCGCGGCGCCAAGCTGCTGTACGCCTACGGTGAGGCCACGGTCGCCAAGATCACCGTCATCACCCGTAAGGCCTACGGCGGCGCGTACTGCGTCATGGGCTCCAAGGACATGGGCTGCGACGTCAACCTCGCGTGGCCGACGGCCCAGATCGCCGTCATGGGTGCCTCCGGTGCGGTCGGCTTCGTCTACCGCTCCGAGCTCAAGGCCGCGGCGGCCAACGGTGAGGACGTTGACGCCCTGCGCCTGCAGCTGCAGCAGCAGTACGAGGACACCCTGGTGAACCCGTACGTCGCCGCCGAGCGTGGCTACGTCGACGCCGTCATCCCGCCGTCGCACACCCGCGGCTACATCGCCAACTCGCTGCGGCTGCTGGAGCGCAAGGTTGTCCAGACGCCGCCGAAGAAGCACGGGAACATTCCGCTGTGAGTAACGACGTGCAGACCGAAACCGAAGCCCCCGCGGAAGCGCCCGTCGCGCCGCTGTTCCAGGTCGTCAAGGGCAACCCGTCCGATGAGGAGCTCGCTGCTCTGGTGACGGTGCTGGCCAGCGCCTCCGGCGGCGGTGCCGCCGAGGCCGGCGACCGTAACGACTGGGGCCACCCGGTGTCCAAGCTGCGGTACGCGTACACCAGCTGGCAGCTGGTGACTCTGGTGGAGCGCACCTTCATCCGTCGGTGAGGCTCGTTCTCGGCTCAGCCTCCGCCGGCCGGCTCAGTGTGTTGCGCAAGGCCGGTGTCGAACCGGTCGTGCTGGTGTCCGATGTCGACGAAGACGCGATCATCGCGTCTCTCGGCGACGCCGGCCCCGGTGACGTCGTGCAGGCGCTGGCGACAGCCAAGGCGCAGCGGGTCGCCGAATTGCTCGACGCCGGCCTGTCGTCGGATTGCGTTGTGATCGGCTGTGATTCGATGCTCGAGTACGACGGCCGGTTGACGGGCAAGCCGGGCTCCCCCGATGTGGCTCGGCAGCAATGGCATTCGATGGCCGGCCGCAGCGCGATCCTGCACACCGGCCACTGCGTCCTACGCCTGACCGACGGTGCCGTCACGGATCAGGTCGGCGAACTCGGTTCCACCACGGTGCATTTCGGCGAACCCACGCGGGTGGACCTGGACGCCTACATCGCCACGGGCGAACCCCTCTGGGTCGCAGGTGCTTTCACGCTCGACGGCCTGGGCAGCTGGTTCATCGACGGCATCGACGGCGACCCGTCGAATGTCATCGGGCTCAGCTTGCCGCTGCTGCGCCGGATGCTGGCTCAGCTCGGGGTGTCGGTCGCCGACCTGTGGGCGGCGAACAGTCCCGGATAGATTTTTCCGGATCCACCTATCCGCGCCACAATCCGCACCGAATTCCTGGTGACCAACCAGGAAGGACGGCACGGTGCGGCGGATTGCAGTGGTCGGGAGTGGCATATCGGGACTCACCGCGGCGTGGGTGCTCGCCCGGGATGCGGAAGTCACCCTGTTCGAGGCACAACCGCGCTGCGGTGGCCACGCCCACACCCATGAGCTGGCCGCTCGCCGCGGCAGCAGCGACACCGTCGGTGTCGACTCCGGCTTCATCGTGCACAACGACCGCACTTACCCGACCCTGCTTCGGCTGTTCGCCGAACTCGGTGTCCGGACTCAAGAATCCGACATGTCGATGTCGGTCAGCTGCGAAGGGTGCGGCCTCGAGTACGCCGGGGCAAAAGGGCCGGCCGGTCTCTTCGCCGCACCGAGCTCGCTGTTCTCCCCGCGCTATCTGCGCCTGCTGGCCGAGGTGACGCGCTTCCAACGCCTCGCGCGCGCCGAGCTCGCGCGCGGTCTGGCCGACAGCCAGACCCTCGGCGAATTCCTCACGGCAGCCGGGTTTTCCCGCTACTTCGTCGCCCATTTCATGGTGCCGTTGGTCGCCGCCGTCTGGTCCTGCCCCCCGGACGTCGCGCTCGACTACCCGGTCGGCTACCTCCTGACGTTCCTCGACCATCACGGGATGTTGACGGTGTTCGGTTCACCAACCTGGCGGACGGTGACCGGCGGCTCGGCGCGGTACGTCGAAGCGATCACCGCGCGGTTGCCGGCGGTGCACCTCGGGGTGCCCGTGCGCACGGTCACCCGCAACCCGGACGGGGTGACGGTCCGTGACGATGCGGATCGGGTCGAACAGTTCGACGCGGCGGTGATCGCGACGCATCCGAATCAGGCCCTCTCGATCCTGGACCAGCCGTCGGCGAACGAGATCGAGATCCTCGGCGCGCTGCGGTATTCGATCAATCACACTGCGCTGCATACCGATACGTCGCTGCTGCCGCGGCGACCCGGCGCCCGGGCGTCGTGGAACTATCGGATGCCGGCCTGCCATGTGAGCGCAGACCAGGTCCTGGTCAGCTACGACCTGACCCGCCTGCAGCGACTCGACGGAATCGCCGATCGCCGCTTCGTGGTGACGCTGGGCGGCGCCGGTCGGGTCGACCCGAGCCAAGTCATCGCCACCATGCTCTATGACCACCCGCAGTACTCGCCCGAGTTCCGCGCGGCGCAACAGCGGCTGCACACCCTCGGCGATCACCGGCTGGCGTTCGCCGGCGCCTACCACGGCTGGGGTTTTCACGAGGACGGCGCGCTGTCGGGCGTCGTCGCGGCGGAACGACTCGGCGGCAGGTGGAATGGTCCGGTGCCACCGCTGCGCCATCCGGCGGGGAATGTGGCATGAGCCCACCCCAGATCGTGCGGACCAGCATCCACCACGCTCGCGCCTTTCCGGTGCGCCATGCATTCACCTACCGCAGCTACAGCTGGCTGGTCGACCTCGACGCCCTACCCACGTTCCCCCGGCTGCTGCGGCCGTTGGCCGGGTTCCACGCCGCCGACCACCTCGGCGATCCGCACCGTACGCTGCGCCAGAACGTCGATTCCTATCTCGGCGAACACGGAATCGACCTCGGCGGCGGCCACATCCGAATGTTGGCCAATGCCAGAGTGTTCGGCTTCGTGTTCAATCCGCTGACGCTCTACTGGTGCCACGACGCCGGCGGCGCACTGGTCTGTGCCGTCGCCGAGGTACACAACACCTACGGAGGGCGGCACCGCTATCTGCTGCGCGCCGATCATCGCGGCGAGGTGACGGTGCCGAAGGCGTTCTACGTCTCGCCGTTCAACCCCGTCAGTGGCCGATACGTGCTGCGCGTCCCCGAACCGGCCCGGGGCCGGCTGTGCGTGGCGATCACCCTGCTCGACCCGTCCGGCGGCGTCGTCCTGACCGCCACCTGGACCGGGTCGGTTCATCCTGCGCGCCCCGCAACCGTTCTGGCCACCGCACTGGCAGCGCCGCTGGCGCCGCTGCTGGTCGCAGCCCGCATCCGCTGGCAGGGTGTGCGCCTCTGGGCGCGTGGACTGCCACTGCACCCCCGCCCCCAGGAGGCCGCCCTATGACGAATCAACTCCACGACGGTGCCGCATACGATCCGTTCCTGCCGGCCAGGTGGGCCGAACTCGCCGCGGTGCCAGGCGGTCTGCGCACCAGGCTCGGCACCCCCGTCGCCCGCGCGTTGTTCCGGGCCGCGGTGCGGGACCTGCCGCTGCGGGTCGAGTACCCGGACGGCACCGTGCAGGGCGCGGCCGGGGCAGCTGACCCCGCCGCACCGCGAATGCTGTTGCACCGCCCCGATGATTTCTTCGCCCGGATCGCCGGCAGCGGTCTGATCGGTTTCGGCGAGGCGTACATGGTCGGTGACTGGTCGGCGCCCGAGCTCACCGCCGTACTGACCGCGCTGGCGTCCCGCATCGATACCGTCGTGCCGGCCATGTTCCAGGGACTGCGCTCGGTCCTGCTGCCGCGGACGCCGCGCAACCACCGCGGGGCGCGGGCGGACACCCAAGCGAACATCGCGCATCACTACGACCTGTCGAACGAGTTCTTCAGCATGTTCCTCGATCCGACGCTGACCTATTCGTGCGCGTTGTTCGACACGCTCGATCCACCGCCGGCCTGGCCAGACCTGGCGGCCGCACAGCACCGCAAGATCGACCGGCTGCTGGATGCCACCGGCGTCGGCTTCGGCACGCGCCTGCTCGAAATCGGCACCGGCTGGGGCGAATTGGCGATCCGGGCCGCGCAGCGCGGAGCGCTCGTACACACCGTGACATTGTCGCGCGAGCAGCAGTTACTCGCCCGCGAGCGCATCGCCGCCGCGGGGCTGTCAGACCGCATCACCGTCGAGCTGTGCGATTACCGAGACGTCACCGGCACGTACGACGCGATCATCTCCATCGAGATGATCGAGGCCGTCGGATATCGCTACCTACCGGCCTACCTGCGCACGCTCGACAGCCTGCTCGAGGTCGGCGGGCGCATCGGCGTGCAGCTGATCACCATGCCGCACAAGCGCATGCTGGCGTCCCGCGACACTTACACCTGGGTGCACAAGTACATCTTCCCGGGCGGGTTCCTGCCGTCGGTCAAGCTCATCGAACGCTCCATCGCAGCGCACACCGAACTCTGCATCACCGACCGCCACTCGTTCGGGCCGCATTACGCCCACACCCTCAGACTGTGGTTGCAGCGATTCACGGCCAACAGCGCCGGTGCCGACGCCCTGGGATTCGACAGGGTTTTCCGGCGGATGTGGCGCTTCTATCTCGCCTACTCCGAGGCCGGCTTCGCGTCGGGCTATCTGGACCTGCATCAACTGGTGCTGCGCCCGAAGGCACGATCATGAGCACGCCGTCCGGCTCCGACGGGTTACGCCAGACGGACGCGATTCGCGCGCAAGCGTGCGACGATTCCCGGATGGAGGGCGAGGCGGACCGCGCAGCACTCCTGGCGGCTATCGCCGACGGCGACGCCGGGGCTTTCACCGAGTTCTACGACCTGACCTCGGCACGGGTGTACGGCCTGGCCTATCGCGTCGTACGCAACAAGACGCTGGCCGAGGACGTGGTGCAGGAAGTGTTCCTGCAGGTGTGGTCGTCGGCCGCACGGCAATACGACCCGGCACTGGCCAGCCCCATCGGCTGGCTCCTGACCCTGACCCATCGGCGAAGCGTCGACCGGGTGCGTTCCGAGCAGTCGGCCGCCGACCGCAACCACGCCTACGGTGCCTCGAACCTCGGCCGCGAACACGACACCGTCGTCGCCGAAGTGGGCCAACGACTCGACGAGCAGGAAGTCACCGACTGCCTCGACGGGTTGACCACCATCCAGCGCGAAGCCATCGGTCTGGCGTACTACAGCGGCCACACCTACCGGGAGGTCGCCGAGCACCTCGACGTCACGCTCCCCACCATCAAGGCCCGTATCCGGGACGGCCTGATCCGCCTGAAGAACTGCTTGGGGGTGGGCACCGATGCCTGACAGCTACACCGACGACGAACAGCAATTACTCGATCTGGCCTACGTTTACGCACTTGATGCGGTATCCGAGGCCGAACGTTCGGACATCGCCGGCCGACTCGGCGTGGCCGCGCCGCACACCGCACACGAATTCGCCCGGATCGTCGGCGACACCCAGGAAACGATCGCCCTCGTGACCGCGGGCGATGCCATGGCGCCGCCCGCCGAGCTCCGCATGCGCATCCTGCAGGCGATCGGTATCCAGTCGGCAGCCGAGAGTTCGGATGAACTGGCGCTCAGGCGCATTCGGCGACGGCGGTTGGTCGTCCGGGTGGTGGCAGCCGCCGCTGCGGTCTGCGCGATCGTCATCGGCACGACTGTGGTCGCCGAGCGATTCACGGATCACCCGGCGCAGCAGACGGTTTCGCAGGTGCTGGCCAACCCCGACATCCGCACGTTCTCCGCTGCCGTCGCCGGCGGCACCATCACGCTCAGTGCGTCACAACAGGCGAACGCCGTCGTCGTGGCCATGTCCGACGTGCCCGCGCCACCGGCGGGCCACGTCTATCAGATGTGGTTCATCCCGGCGTCCGGAGCGCCGCGGTCCGCCGGCACCATGAGCGCGGACACCATGCCACCTCCCGGCGGCGAGGTGATACCGGCGCTGAACTCGGCCGCCAAGGTGGCCGTGACCGTCGAGCCCGGGACCGGGTCGAGTCAACCGACGAGTACCCCCGTGGTCGTCGTCTCGCTGACCTGATGATGACCGCCGAGGGATTCTTCGACCAGCTGCTCGACCGTACTGTCGTGCTCGGGTATTCGCGTGTGGGTTTGGCTGTGCGGCAACGATTCTGGCCGGAGCCGGAGTTGCCGGCCGATGCTCTTGCCGGCAGCACTGTGATGGTCACCGGCGCGAATTCGGGCATCGGCAAGGCCATCGCCGGGCAACTCGCCCGACTCGGTGCGACGGTCCTGCTGACGGTGCGCGACCGGGAGCGCGGCGAGGCGGCGCGGCACGACGTCCTCGCCCTCGCACCCGGCGCCGACGTGGCCGTCGAGGTGTGTGACGTATCGAACCTGGCCGCGGTCCGCGCTTTCGCCGCGGACCTGCAGCCGCGGCACCCACGACTGGACGCTGTGATCCACAACGCCGGGGTGATGCCGGAGCACCGTACGGAAAGCGCCGAAGGACACGAACTTTCGCTTGCCACCCACGTTCTCGGACCGCTGCTACTGACCGAGCTGCTGCGGCCCGCACTCACCGCCGCGCCCGACCCGCGGGTGGTGCTGATGTCCTCGGGTGGCATGTACACCCAGCCGCTTCCGGTCGACGACATCGAATACCGGCGTGGGCAGTACCGCGGTGCCACGGCCTACGCCCGCAGTAAACGCGTCCAGGTTGCGTTGACTCCGCTGCTGGCGCGGCGCTGGTCCGGCGTGATGGTGGCCGCCATGCATCCCGGCTGGGCCGACACCCCAGGGGTCGCGCAGTCACTGCCCGGATTCCGCCGCGTGACGCATCCGATCCTGCGGACGTCCGAGCAGGCGGCCGACACCGCGGTCTGGTTGACCGCGACCAAACCGACTCCGGTCTCTGGACAGTTCTGGCACGACCGGCGGATCCGTCCCACGCACTATCTGCCCACCACTCACTACACCGACGCGGAACTGGATGAGGTGCGGCAGTATTGCACGGCCGCCGTCGGTTTGTGAGGACTTGTCGCGCAGTCAGATTCGGGCGAGTTCGCGGCGAAGGCCGCGCGCCCCGTCGTCGAGAAGGTGTGCCACCGCCAGTTGGAGCAGCGGCTCGAGCCACCGCAGCCACCCCTGGAACGCAAACCGGATCCGGTAGGTGACCTCAGTGCCGTCCGCGTGTGGGCTCACCGTGATGGTGTCCCGCGCGATCAGATACTGATTGACCCCGCGCAGTTCGATCGATTGCCCGGGCGTCACGCTGGTCACTTCGTAGGTGATCTCCGACGTGCGGCCGGCGAAGCGGGACGTGTTCGCGTAACGGGTACCCACGCCGCCGTCGCCGGCGATACGTTCGGTGCGCACGGTGCCGGGGTCCCACTGTGTTGTCGTGGTGAAGTCCGCCAGGTACGCGAATACGGCGTCCGCCGGCGCATCCACCACCACCTGTCGCTGGGCGTCGATCATCGGGCCGCCTTCCCCAACTGGTGGCGCAGGCACTCTTCGAGCGCCGGCCGCCGGAACCGGTGCCCGGCCTCGATGAGCCGGGCGGGGACCACCCGCTGGCTCGCCATGGCGAGCTCACGGGCACCTTGATCGCCGAGCAGCAGGGCCGGCCCGGCGGCGGGCACGGGCAGCACGGCCGGTCGGTGCAGTACCGCGGCCAGCGACCGGGTGTAGTCGACGTTGCGGACCGGTTGTGGCGCAACCGCATTCACCGGGCCGGACAATCCCGCATCGACCAGCGCGCGGTGATACACATCGATGAGGTCATCGATGTCGATCCACGCCAGCCACTGGCGCCCGTCCCCCAGCGGTCCGCCCAGACCGGCGGCGAACAGGGGCCGCATCAACTGCAGTGTGCCGCCGCGCGGCGTCTGCACGATCCCGGTGCGGACAGTCACCACCCGCAGTCCGGCGGCGGCTGCCGGTGCCGTCGCCACTTCCCACTCGGAGACGACGTCGGCCAGGAACCCGTCGCCCGGCTGCGCCGACTCGTCGAGTTCCGCGTCGGCCCGGTCATGTCCGTACCAGCCGACCGCCGAAGCGCTGACGAACACCGACGGCCCGTCCGTCGCTCGTGCGGCGCACTCGGCAAGCCGACGCGTCGGCTCGATCCTGCTGTCGCGCACCGCTTTCTTGTGTGAGTCGGTGAACCGCCCGGCGATCGACGCACCGGCGAGGTGCACCACGGCATCGATCCCATCGAGCAGGCCGGTGGCGGGCGACTCGGGATCCCAGCGGCGTTCGGTGTCGTCGCGCGGTACCCGGCGCACCAGCCGGATCACCCGGTAACCACCGGTGGACAAGAAAGCCGTCAGCGCGCTGCCGATCAATCCCGAGGCCCCGGTCACCGCCACCGTGCCCGGCCGCGGGCCCTGGCCGCGCGCCCATTGGTGCGCGGCCAGATCGTCGCTCAGCTGGCGGTGCCGGTAGCGGAACGTCTGCTGCAGTAGCTGCCCCGGCACCGGGGTGTGGACGCGATCGGTGACCCGGGTGCGGCGGTCCTCGACGGCGTCGAAGAGGTGTTCATGCCGCCAGTGCCCGACCAAACCTGTTGGTAGTGAACGCAAGCCGTCGCGACCCAATTCGTCGACGAACCGGGCGGGCGGCGCGTAGTCGGCGGGATTGTGTTGCGCATTCCAGCGCAAGCCACCGGGCAGCCCGAGCACGGCGCGGCCGTCAGCCAGCGACGCCGCTTCCGCGACGACACTCATCGGCTGCCACGGCGGCAGCAACCGATGGATGGCCCCCGGCCGCGTATGCCAGGCGAACACCTCGTCGCGCGGCGCGTCGACCACACTGCTGTACTCGATTCCCATGAAACCTCCGAGTCGAATCGGCCTCAGGTGGGGATTCGGAGCCACCCCGCCGGCGGATGGGTCCGAAGTACCCGCGAGGAGGTTTCACAAACGGTGATCAGCTCACCGGCCGATAGCTGAACGACACCTTGCCGTCGGCGACGTCGGTCACCGTCAGGGTGTAGTCACGGCTCTGCCCGCCGACGACGGCGGTGCACCGCTGGGTCGCCCCGATCTTGCTGTCCACATCTCCGGCGCACTTGACCGTGCCCGCGCCGTGGCCCAGTTGCGCCGCAAGGGAACTCTCCGCAACGGACTTCTCCAGCACGGGCGTCAGGCCGTAATTCATTGCGAGCCCGGACACTTCGCTCACCAACGCGGTACGCCGGCTCGTGAACCCGTCGTCGACGATGTCGCAGAACGCCACCGCCCCCTGCTTGCCTTCCAGCCCCGACAGGCATGTCACGGAGTCCGGCGCGGCCTTGCGGGCACGGGTCACCATGTCCGCCACGGCCGCCTCCAACTGCGTCTTGGAGACCGCCGGGGTCATCGAATAGCTGACCTTGCCGTCGTTGACCCCGGACACCGTGACGGTCGGCTGGATGCCGTAAGCGGGCGACATCGTCACGTCGCAGCGCGTGCTCTGCCCGACCCGGGCGATGAGGCCGCGCTCGCAGATCACCGCCTGCGGCGGTTGACTCGTGAAGGCGTCGTGGATCGCCCGCTCGAGTGCCGCCTTGTCCACCATCGGCAGCTGCGCCGACGGCTTGGCCTGGACGGCTTCCTGTTCCGGACGGGTGAGGGTGTAGATCAGCGCCGTCAGCCCGGTCACCACCAGCCCAGCGATGACGACCAGTGCCAAGATGCGCGCCCTCATACCGCCATTCTGCCTGGGCTACATCAGGTCATTTGCGGGCACGTCATTTCGGTGCTCGCGGTACCACGCGACGGTGCGTGCCAGGCCGTCGTCCAGGGCCACCTGCGGCGACCAGCCCAGCGCTCGCATCTTCGAGATGTCCGGGCACCGGCGCGGCGTGCCACCGGCCTGCAATTCGCCGGGCTTGATCTCGAGCTCGACCCCGACGGCCCGGCCGATCCGCGTCGCCAGCTCCCGGACGCTGAGTTCCTCGTCGCTGCCGATGTGGTAAACCTCGCGGTGCCCGCCCTTTTCGTACATCGTCAAGATGCCCTGCACGATGTCGTCGACGTAGCAGAACGAGCGTGTCTCGCTGCCGTCGCCCTGGATCGGGAAGACCGGGTCGCCGGCTTCCTGGCAGCCCAGCGCCCGCAGGATGAACTGCGGCTCGACGTGCTTCCACCCCATGTTGGGCCCAAACACGTTGTGCGGCC
>Ga0105239_10009365_pt1 | contig 11052 bp, 7 predicted proteins | sample KBSC44metaG_FD_92761 | JGI IMG/M metagenome (GOLD analysis project Ga0105239, IMG submission 92761) | Corn rhizosphere microbial communities from Kellogg Biological Station, Michigan, USA - KBS C4-4 metaG | ecosystem: Host-associated > Plants > Roots > Rhizosphere > Soil | place: Michigan, USA...
CACGATCATGTCCCGGTCGGCGTCCGGAACCGTCTCGCGGATAATCTGCTCAACCTTCCGCACGTAATCATTGCTCACTTCCAGCCGCGTGCCCGAAGGCATTCGCAAGTTGATGATGAATTGGCCGGGGTCGGTGCGAGGGAAGTAGGCTCGCCCTAAAAACGGCAGGCCTACGAGAAGAATCAGAACGACCGCGCCCAGGATTACGCCTGCCGTCAGCATTGGACGTCTCATCGCTCCGTAAGCCTTGACCTCGTACCAATCGAGCAGTCGTTGAAATTTCCTGTTGAACCATCGATCAAATCGGGCGAACAGACCGGTCTTCTTGTTCTTGTGGTCGCCCTCCTCGTCATGCACATTGATAAATTTGGCGCAGTACAGCGGCACAACCGTCATCGCAAAGAAGTAGGAAGCAAAGATCGAGAGCACTACGCCAAGCGCCAGAGGAGTGAAGATGTACTTGCTTACTCCATGAAAGAACGTCACGGGAAAGAAAACGATCGACGTCGTGAACGTAGCCGCGAGCACTGCCATCGATACTTCCTGCCCACCTTTCTCCGCCGCTACGTAAGCGATCTCGCCCTCCTCCATATGTCGGAAGATGTTCTCCAGCACGATCACGCCGTTATCGATCAGTCGCGAAAACACCAGGGCCAGCCCGCCAAGAATCATGGTGTTGATGGATCCGCCCATGTAGTTGCTCACCGTAAGACAAACGATCATCGACAGCGGAACCGCCAGCAGGACTGCCACCGTAGCTCGCGGGCTGCCCAAGAAAATCAGGATCATCATGCCCGTCAGCACCAGCCCGATGCCCGCTTCCCGCACCACATTGCTGATGGCGAGCTTCACGAAGATCGATTGATCGAACACAACATCGGTCTTCAACGATTCCGGAATGTCAACGAGTTTCCTGACCGCAGCCTTGATGCCGTTGACGATAGTGATCGTATTCGAATTGCCGCCCTGCTTGAAGATGGGAACATATAATGATCGCTGCCCGTCGATGCGCACGATGTTGTACTGTACTGCTCCCGAATCAACCGCCTTTCCAATGTCGCCCACCAGAACCGAAGAGTTCCCGACCGTCTTCAGCGGCATCGAATTCATCGACTGCGCATCGGGAAACTGCGAATTAGCGTAGATATTGAAGTCGCGCGAGCCAATACGCACGTCCCCTGCCGGCAGAATAAGGTTAGAACTGTTAACTGACTGCACTACGTCATTCAACGACAGGTTGTGCGCTTCCAGCTTCAGCGGATCCACGTAGATTTGTATCTGCCGGTAAGTGCCGCCGTAAGGCTGCGGAACCGATGCGCCCTGCACGCTGGAAATCTGGTTGCGCACCTGGAACTGTGCGAGATCTTTCAAACTCGTTTCATTCAGGCCCTGCCCCTTCAAAGTCACGAGGCAGACCGGCTGCGACGAGGCATCCATTCCCAGAACGACCGGAGGCAACGTACCTGGAGGCAGTCTGCGCAGATCGGCCATGGCAAGATTGGCGATGTTGCTCACCGCAACATTCGGATCCGTGCCTGCTTTGAAATAAATCTTGATCAGACTCACTCCAGTGAGCGAGCGTGACTCGCTGTGGTCGACATTCGCCGCCAGGGTAAAAAATCGCTCGAACGTATTCGTAATGTCCGACTCGATCTGTTGCGGAGGCATGCCGTTGTAGAACGTCGCTACAACAACTACGGGCATATCGATCTGCGGAAATAAGTCGACCGGCATGTTTGCTATTGTGAACGTGCCGACCAGCGCCACCACAAGGCAAAGCATCAGGATGAAGAATGGATAGTTCAGCGCAAACTTCGGCATTAGCGGGCACCTCCGTCAGCGCGATTCCCGCGAGGTTTCTTGTTATCAGGAGCCCCGCTTTTAACCGGAGCCTCAGTCCCAGTAGACTCGTCAGCTAGTGCATCCGCGTTCAAATCGATGGTGCCGCCGGTCTCTTGTCGTGTCTCGGATGCGGGCGCCTGCGCTGCCACCGCAGCAACGGCTTGCCCTTCTCGATAATGATCCTGTCCGCCAACGATGACCCGCTCGCCCGGCTTCAGACCGCTCCTTATCTCCGCCAGCTTGTTTCCCTCCATGCCAACATCGACACGGCGGAGGTGAACAGTGCCGCCCTCGTCCAGCACGTAGACCACGTGATCGTTTCCTCGAATTACCACCGCCTCCACCGGGATCGTGACCACATTCTCGGCGCTCGCGAGCCGCAGCATGGCGTTGGCATACATGCCGGCGGAGATGGCAAGATCCTTGTTCTGAACGTCGACCTCCGTCTCCATCGTTCGCGTCTCAGCGCTTATCTCGCGCGTAAAACGAACAACCTCACCGGTGAACGACCGGTTTACTGCGTCGACGCGCACGTTGATCCGATCACCCTCATGAACGTAGCGAACATCAGCCTCGGGCACGGGAAGCCGAAGACGCAGAAGCGTGCTCTGTGACAGCCGCACGATTGGCAGATCCTGCGTGTTCGAATTGCTTCCACCCTGGATCAGGGCACCCGTATCCGCATATCTCCAAACCACGACTCCCGAGATCGGCGCGACGACATGCGTGTAGTTATGCAGAGCTTCCACACGTTGGCTCTCGGACTGTGCTGCTCCCAGATGCTGCTGTGCTGCCGCAAGAGCCGCTCGCGCGGAATCCACCTGCGCCTCTGAAGAAAGGTCGCCTGCGCGCGAGTTGTCGAGTTCCTGCTGTGCGATCAATCCCGGGTGGCCCTGCGACGCCTGTTGCAGGCGTTCGTACTCGCCGTGCAGCGCCTGGTGCTGCGCTTCTGCGCGACTGATCTCGTGCTGTGCTCGCGCAATCTCCTGCTTGCTCTGATCCACCTGGAAGACTGTCTGTTGCAGCTGAGCTTTCAGCTCGGGGACTTCGATCGTTGCCAGCGTCTGTCCCTCCCTCACGATGTCGCCAATATCAACGTTGATGTTTCGCATGTAGCCGGAGACCTTCGGGTGAACATCCACCACCTGGTAAGGCTGAAACTGCCCCGCAAGAGACAACACGTGATCGATATTCCCGCGTTGAGCAGCCGCCACGCGCGCACTTGGCAGCGATGCCGCCCGGGCATCCTCCCGGACCTCCTCTCGCGACTGGCAGCCGGTGATGGTTAAGGCAATAAAGACAGCGGCGCATCCGGCACAGACGTGAATCGTCGGCCGAGCAAAATTGAAATGCATTTGAGTACTTGCTCCACTTTCATCTTCGGCAATGAGCTAGTCGCAGCACATCCGGTATCCGATCCGTCGGGTTGTGTCAGATGGCGCTGCGGAAATCACCGGCTGCGGGACGAGTCTGCCGAAGATGCAGAATTACCTACGCTGTTGAACCGGTGATACGAAGCGGGGAACTAGAGGGTGGGAGGCGGTCGGAAGAAGACCTGAGGCGAGAACCCGAAGAAAACGTGTCGCACAAAATCCGCTTCGATGCGGTGTGCCGGGAATGCGCTGAATGCATGCGGCGTTGCAACCGCAAGAATCGAAGCGGCAAACAACACTGTAGCCGAAATCGAAATCGCCTCTGCAAGAATGCGCGGTGCTTCAGTTAACTGAAGCTTCGATGCGCTGATCTGCGTGGCAGGGCCGGGATCGGGACCGTACCAGGCGAGCTTTGCCTCGACAGCGAATAGCGCTGCCAACGCGCAGAACAGCAGGCCGAGAACGGCCAGTCGATTGCGCTTGAATCGGAATGATCCCCTCACAGACTAGAGTCTAGCATCGAGTCAGATTCCTGACGACGATCGCGCTTCATACCGCAACCGCATTCGAACACGTCGCGGCTCGTGTCATGGATTTCGAATCGGAAAATATTGACACGGTTGCGCTTACCAGATACCTTCTGCTCGTAGACATGCAAAAGGGCATACTCCGGTGAGCGGCGGACCTCAACAGGTTACCCAACTTCTAAAGCAGTGGCAGGAGGGCAGCAATGAGGCGCTCGAAGCCCTTATGCCCCTTGTGTATAAGGAATTGAAGCGTCTTGCCGGCAGCTACCTGCGTCGCGAGCGGCCTGATCATACCCTGCAGAGCGCCGCATTGGTGAATGAGGCATATCTTCGCCTCGTCGATCAAAATCAGACCCGCTGGCAGAATAAGGCTCACTTCTACGGCATCGCTGCGCAGATGATGCGGCGCATTCTGGCAGACCACGCACGCGGTCACAATGCCGCCAAGCGAGGGTCCGGCATGCCGGAACTGGAACTGGACGAGAACGTCGCGCTCGCTCAAGGCCGAAATATCGACCTGCTTGGTCTCGAAGAAGCGCTCCAGAAACTGGAAAAGCTCGATCCTCAGCAGGGAAGAATCGTCGAGCTGCGCTTCTTCAGCGGCCTCTCCATCGAGGACACTGCAAATGTTCTCGCCATCTCCCCTGCGACCGTGAAACGGGACTGGGCGGCGGCGCGTGCGTGGCTTTTCAGAGAAATGGGTGCGGGCCAAAACCTTGAATCCTGAGAGATGGCGACAGATTCGCACCGTCTTTGACGGCGCAAGGATGGTCCCGCCTGACCAGCGGTCCAGCTTCCTCGATTCCGAATGCCGGGGCGACGCGAGCCTGCGTGCTGAAGTCGAGTCGTTGCTCAGCGCCGAAGACGCCGCCGCTGGCTTTCTGCAGTCTCAGAATGAAATTCAGCCATCGAACCTCCCACCTTCCGGCTCTGTTATCGACTCGTGGATTGGCAGGCAGATCGGGCCTTACAAGGTTCTCGAACGCATCGGCTCCGGCGGCATGGGTGTGGTTTATCGCGCGCAGGATACGCGCTTGGGACGCCAGGCCGCGCTCAAGTTTCTCAGCGCTGCTACGCGCCAGGACTTCCGCGCACGCGAGAGGTTCGAGCGCGAAGCCCGTGCAGCCTCTGCTTTGAACCATCCAAACATCTGCACCGTCTATGGCGTCGACGATTTCGAAGGTCATCCGTACCTCGCCATGGAACTGCTGAAGGGCCGGACCCTCGCGGATGAGATCGCGACAAAGCCTCTCCCCATTGAGCGGCTGTTTGAAATCGCGATTCCCGTTCTTTCGGCTCTCTCAGCCGCACACACTCAAGGCATCGTTCATCGCGATCTGAAGCCCGCAAACATCTTCCTCACCGATCAGGAGCATGTAAAGATCCTGGATTTTGGATTGGCGAAGCAGACCTCGATTGTCACGACTGCGCACGGTGGCCCTAGTCCGGAAGACTCGAAAGCAACGTCGGACCAGACGACTGCGGGCATGATCGTAGGCACGGTCTCGTATATGTCCCCGGAGCAGATCCGCGGCGAATCTCTGGACGCCCGCTCTGATCTCTTTTCAATGGGCGCGGTGCTCTATGAAATGGCCACAGGGCAGCAGGCATTTCCCGGCACGACGCCAGTCCTGGTCCTCGATGCAATTCTTAACCGCCCGCCAGCGCCAATTCACGACACCAATCCTGACTGCCCGCCCGGCCTTGCACGCATCATCTTCAAGTGCCTCGAGAAAAGTCGGGAACACCGTTTCGGGAGTGCTGCTGATCTGGCGGCCGCTTTGCGCGATTTCCGGCAGGGCGTCTCCTCGCCCCACCTTCTCGATCCTCAATCCCCACCCACTGCGGCACCCCGAAAGCTGTGGATGTCCGCCGCGCTGCTTCTCGTCGTGGTAGCTGTCGCAGCCGGAGCGTACTTTTTCAAGCGCGGCGTTTTTCCTCTCTCCACTCGCAGCGTCCCAGTGAGCGTGGGCACCCCGGCGCGTTCTTCCATCGCCGTACTCGGATTTGAAAACCTAACGGAACGGCCGGAGCATCAATGGCTCTCGACCGCATTCTCTGAAATGCTCTCCACTGAACTTGCTGCCGGCGGCCGGATGCGCGTGGTCTCCGGCGAAGATGTCGCGCGTGCGCGCAAGGATCTTGATCTCAGTGAAGTCCGCGCATTCTCTGCGCAGACTCTCGCCCGCCTCCGCAAGAATCTCGGTGTGGACTACGTTGTTACCGGCTCATATCTGGAAATAGGCGCAGAGGGCTCGAGCCAGCTCCGGCTCGACGCAAGGCTTCAGGATGCGCGCACAGGCGAGATCGTGGCATCCCTCCCTGAGACTGGAACCGAGTCTCAGCTGATCTCGCTTCTCTCGCAGACGGGCGCTGACCTTCGCGCGAAACTCGGCCTGGGCGACATCGCCGGGTCTGAAATCACCAAAATAGCAGCAACAATTCCCAAGGATCCAAACGCGGCAAAGCTATATGCAGAAGGACTCACCAGCTTGCGTCAACTCAATCCGAGCGGCGCCCGGGAAATGCTCCTCAAGGCAGTCGCCGCCGAGCCGGATCACCCTTTGATCCACGCCGCTCTCGCTGAAGCCTGGAGCCAGCTTGGCTTTGATGAGAAGTCGCGATCCGAAGCGCGTCTTGCCGCTTCGCTCGCCGGACGCCTCCCGCAAAGCGAACAGCTTTGGGTTGAGGGCCGCTTCCGCGAATCGACCCACGAATGGGATAAGGCGATCGATATCTATCGGACCCTGGTCGGCCTCTATCCCGACAATCTTGAATATTCCTTGCGGCTCACCGCTGTTCAAGTATCGGCAGGACGCACGAAGGACGCCATGGGGACGATTGCCAACATGCGCAAGTTGAGGCCACCGGCGAGCAACGATCCTCGTATCGATCTCGCCGAAGCTCTTGCTGACGAAGCCTCGGCTGAGTTCAAGCATGAAAGGGAACTGGCGGCGCGCGCGGCTGAAGAAGCGACCAACCGTGGATCGCGGATGCTGGCCGCACGAGCGCACTACGCGAGTGCATGGGCGGCGTTGAACCTTGGCGATATGGAAGACTCGCTGAAATTCACAAAGGTTGCTCTGGCAGCCTACGTGAGTGTCGGAGACTTAAACGGGCAGGCCAGTATGCTGCGCAATCTCGGAACCATTCGCCTGATGCAAGGCGATCTGGCGACTGCCCTCGGCTACTATCAGAACTCGCTCAGGCTCGCTCGCCAGATTGGAAACCGCTACAGCGAGGGAGCCACCATCAATCAAATCGCCACAACGCTCGAGCGGCAGGGACGCCATAGCGAGGCACTCGATCAATACCAGGTGACCCTGGGCATTATGCGCGAGGTTGGCAATCGCCTCGCCGAGTCCGTGGCGCTGAACAATATCGCGAACATCCTCTGGGCTCGCGGAGACCTCGACGCAGCTCGCACGATGTATACGCAGGCCTCCACCATCTCCCAGCAGATCGCGGACAAAGCTGGAGAAGTGGGGGCTACCATCAACACCGCGCACGTCTGCTTCCAGCAGGGCGACCTGAAGAGCGCAGACCAGCTTCTGCAGGTAGCGCTACCTCTCACAAAAGAAATTGGAGAACGCGCCGTGCTGGCCGAAGGCACCAATACCCTTGGCGAACTCCGCCTTGAGCAAGCCAACTTCGCGGAAGCGCGTGCACGTATCCAGGAAGCGCTCTCACTGCGGGAGAACCTTGGGGATCAACTCGGCGTCGGCGAAAGCCAGGTCACAATGGCTCAGCTCAATCTTGAAGAGGCACACCCGGCGGAAGCAGAGAAACTACTCCGTCTATCTCGCGAGATCTTTCGTAGAGCAAATTCTCTCGATCAGGAAATCACCACCGTCGGCTACCTTGCGCGCGCCCTGCTCGATCAGGGAAAGTCCAAAGACGCGCTTCAGATCATCGACGGCATGCGTGCCGCCGCAAAACGAGCCGAGAATCCCTACGTGCGCACTGGCTTCCTGATCGAAACAGCACGGGTGGATGCAGCCGCTGGAAAATTGAGCGACGCGCGCTCGGAGTTGGACAATGCCCTACAACTGGCATCCACCCACGGTTTTCTGCCCCTGCATCTGAAGGCGCAACTCACCCGGGCAGAGGTCGACCAGAAGAAAGGTAACTTCGCAAACATCGATTCAACGGCCTCGACGATATCCGCCGATGCTTCCTCTCGCGGTCTCTCCTTGATTGCGAAGCATGCGAGCTCCCTTCGCGCCCGGTAGTCATCATTGCGCAGCCGCTTTTGCCATCGATTCCTTGGGTGTCCCTTCCGGCTTTGCGCGCCGCGTGCACAGCACTGAAACGCCAAAGAGCGAGATGGCGCCATAAAAAAACCGGCATCAACGCTGGAGAGATTGCGGTCGCGAATTGCGGGACCAACGCCGCACCGAAGAGCAATGCCGATAGCGCCAACGGCACCGCCGCCCACTCCGCTCTTCGTCGGCCCCGGCCAATCAATATCGCAGTCGCAACACTGCCAATGCACATCAGGCAGTGTCCGGCCCCAATCAGATTGCCAACGGCCGAAGAGTGATAAGTCGCTTCCGCGATTTCTGGCAGTGCGTACGGCGCCATCGACCCAATTACAGGGAACGCGCTGAACTCCAGAATGGAATGAATCAAGTCCCCGCAGGTTATCCCGACAAACAGGCACATGAACGCCGCCGTCCCCAACACTCCTGCCTCAGAACCTTCCATCGCATGCTGCACTGACCACCCCAGCAACACCAGAACCAGCCCGGCAAAAAGAACCAGATGGACCGGCTGCGCATAATTTGCGTATAGCGCCGCTTGGCTCACTTCCGCGGAAGACTCGAAGCTGAATACATGGCAGGTTGCAGCTATCAGACCGCCAAGAGTCAAGGCAACCCCAGCCAGCTTGGAGCGCAGGAGCATCGGCATCCGGACCTCCGCAAGGGGAGCGAACTCCCCTGCTGAGTAACGCGCGCTCCCGGATCAGACTGGCTCATCCTTAGCCGATACTTTATCGATCCATCGACAAAAGCCTTCAGATCGTCCCAATAGTTCTTGCGCTACTTCGCGTCCTTCCCGGCAACCTGCAGGTCGTTATCTACAGAGAAAACGCCGGGGGCAGAATTCGCCTGTATGGCGGCGACATCCGCGTCCGTCTTGCTGTCCACAACGCCCGAGAGAATCACGTTGCCGTTGTCGACAATAATATGAATCGCGTGGTACCCCATCGGAGGGTCCTGTGTGATTCCCCCCGCTGCCCTGGCCACGGACGGACCTTCCCCGAACCCCGGCGACGCGCTCGTATACTTGCGCAGTGTCGGCTGCGAGTAGATGCGGCGATAGAGGGATACCCGGATCCGGTCATCATTCGGGCTCGGAGGCAGCACCTGGATCTGGTTCTCCACGCCTTCAACGCCCTCGATTCCCTTGACCGCTCTTTCCGCATCCGACTTCAGCGCCGGCCTGGACGCATACCCCTTCAGCACTATGGTCTTTCCTTTGAACGCAAACCGTAGCGAATCAAAGACCCCGTAGTCCGTAAGCCCCGTGAGCTTGTCCCGCACCTGCTTCACGATATTTGCGCCCAATTGTGGAGACCAGGTGTTGGTATTGTCCTGCTCTTCCACTGCCGTGCTTTGACTTGCCGATCCGTTATTCTGCGCTGCCACTACAGCCGGAATCGAAATCAACATCCCGAATGTGCTCGCCCAAACCGTATTCCGTTTCACATCTCCCCTCCCTGCTTGAATTGCACTTCAACTACTCGGATGCAGAGAGCCCTGAAAACGTCAATTCCAGGAATCCGATATCCGCGCAGTCGGTCGCAAAATCCGGAGGCATAAGAACGATCCAATCGCGGCGACGAAAGTCGAATTTGGCGTGTTGGTTCCGGCTCGAGTGGCAGCTTGCACTTCCTTTGCTCGATTCTGCACCAACGTTAGTAAGGGTCCTTTGATCCCAAAATCTTGCCGTCATCCTGAGCGAACGGCCCCCAAGCGTATTTCCGCTTGGGGGTGGTGAGTCGAAGGATCTGCAGTTGTTTTGCGATGAATCGGAGAAATTCTAATAACTTGCGACGGTGATTCGCTCGGAACTCCGTCTTGTGCCAAACAATCTCAAAGTTTCAGAGTTGCTGAGTATGGGATTGTCGAGCATTCTTCTAGGGAACTGCTCTTCAAAGCGGTGCGACCCAATATCTCTCGAACTCTCTCCGGCAAGTCCTCGAAGCAAATCGGATGCTTGGGGATCGCGACCCGAAAATAGCAGGTCTCTGGCTTCGAGTATGTCTCGATGTCAAATGAGAACAGCCCCCTGTCCGCCATTGACACGAAACTGTGTAGGTATCTCTCAGTGCGGCACTCGGGAGTGAGGTGTTCGTCGAGATCATGCGCATTAGGAATAGCGGGAATTGCGGAGAAGAATTCATCCAGACAACTTAGGTCTTCAACAGACTCCGCCACTGACGGCGGTATCTGTTTGAAACCTGCTGATGCAAAGTGGCCAACGCGTCCTTCACTATCCACGCAGTACCAATCGAGATCTTTGTAGTTCTGTTCGTCGTCGCTGATGCGCATTCTCGATCCCGTCGCTAACAACGCAATCTAGGTCAGCTTACAGCCTAGTGGGCGGACGCTCCCCAACTCTTCCTCACAATTGGTGCAATTCCGACTAGGCCGTCAACCGCACCGCTTTCCGAGTGACCTCAGATGTCTTTAATCTCGGCGATTCGATAAATTCGCGTGATGTGATCCGACTCGCCGTCCTCCGTTCGAGCCTTCGCTGTACCGGTAAGGTACTCGAGGAACGGACTCACGGAAATTGCCACACTCTAGTGGGCACGCCAAACCACACGACGCTATGGTCCGTGGTGTAGGAGCAAGTCTCTAAGTTGTTTGGATTTGATGGTCGGGGAGAGAGGATTCGAACCTCCGACCCCCTGGTCCCGAACCAGGTGCTCTACCAGGCTGAGCCACTCCCCGAACTCTTTGTGAATGAGCGCAGCCTCGGGCGCGGCCTGGTGCGTTTTCCCGCTTGATGCGCTCCGATAAGTGTAGCAGAATCCTCGGACTGGTGTCCCGAACCGAGCCCGTCTGCCTCCATAACCCCGGTCCGCGTCGCTGCAAATAAGAAGGCCCGCCGGAAAACCCTTCGGGCCTTTGGATCTCGCGCGTCCTTATTGATTTTGCTGTGCCGGTGCGGCAGCTGCATTCGGGAAAATCCCCTCGATTGGCGCCCGCTTCTTCTCCTCACCCGCCGGATCGGGAAGCGGCTTACGCGGCATCATCTGGTCGCGCATCGCAGCGTTGTAGACGAAGATCGCTTCAACC
>Ga0105239_10009366_pt1 | contig 11051 bp, 11 predicted proteins | sample KBSC44metaG_FD_92761 | JGI IMG/M metagenome (GOLD analysis project Ga0105239, IMG submission 92761) | Corn rhizosphere microbial communities from Kellogg Biological Station, Michigan, USA - KBS C4-4 metaG | ecosystem: Host-associated > Plants > Roots > Rhizosphere > Soil | place: Michigan, USA...
CATATCGAACTGACCGCCAACGGCGCTTCGGTGAGGAAGAGCGCGCGTGAGGCGAAACGTACCTGGCTTGCTGAAGCGATCTCGGAGCTCGATGAGCGGGAGCAGGAAGTCCTTTTCGAAGCGGCTGGGGTTATTCGACGGCTGGTTGGAAAAGCCTGAATCGACGGCCCGGAATGGGCAGGCGGAAGCGCCTACCCCACAAGAACGCAGAAGTGACCAAGCGATTTGGGTAGCGCAAGGAAAACTATGCCATTCAACAAATTGGACGACGTGTGTGCGTTGGTTGCGATCGATTTGCAGAAGGGTTTGGCCGGCATGCAAACGGTGCATCCCTTTAGCGGGATCGTCGATCGCACGGCGGAATTGGCGCGCGAATTTCGCGCAAGATCTCTGCCGGTGGTGCTCGTCAACGTGTCGGGATCGGCTCCGGGACGCACGGACGCCCCGCAGCCAAAGTTTTCATTTCCGCCCGATTGGACGGATCTGCTTCCGGCCCTGGAGCACCAGGCCACGGACCACACCGTGACGAAGGAGCGTTGGGGTGCATTTCACGGAACCGATCTGCACGACTACCTGCGCGGTCGAGGCGTAACGCAGATCGTCCTGGCCGGTGTGGCCACCAGCATCGGAGTGGAATCGAGCGCTCGTAGCGCGTACGATCTCGGCTACAACGTGGCGCTGGTGGTGGACGCGATGACCGATCGGGATGCCGAGGCACATCGTCACAGCGTTGAGAAACTCTTCCCGCGGCTGGGTGAGACGGGCACGGCCAATGACGTGCTAAATCATTTGCGGGCTCGATGACTGTGAATGCTTTGCGTGCCTTGCGGCATCGCAACTTCCGTCTCTTCTTTTGCGGGCAAAGCCTTTCGCTGATTGGCACCTGGATGACGCGTCTCGCCACCAGTTGGCTGGTCTATCGCTTGACGGGTTCGTCGCTCCTGCTGGGAGTGATCAGTTTCTCGGGACAGATTCCTAGCTTTCTGCTGGCTCCGCTGGCGGGCGTTTGGGTGGATCGCTGGGAACGGCGTCGAGTGCTGGTGGTGACTCAGATACTCGCCGCGGTTCAGTCGCTGATGCTGGCGGGCTTGACCCTTTCCGGGCATATTACGATCGCGGAAATTGTCGCCCTGAGTGTCTTCCAGGGACTGATCAACGCGTTCGATATGCCAGGACGGCAATCCTTCCTGGTGCAAATGGTGGAAGGCCGCGCGGACTTGAGCAACGCCATCGCCTTGAATTCCACGATGGTGAATGGTGCGCGTTTGTTGGGTCCGGCGCTCGCGGGCGTGATCATCGGGGCGGTTGGAGAAGGGTACTGTTTCCTGATCGACGGTGTCAGCTACCTGGCTGTCATCGCGTCTTTGCTGGCGATGCGGGTACAGGGCAGCGCGGTCAGCAGGCCATCGACAAGCGTATTGGTGCAAGTGAAGGAAGGCTGGACCTACGTCTCGACGTTCGCACCGATTCGGACCGTGCTGACTCTGTTCGCGATCATCAGCTTCATTGGTGTGCCGTATACCGTGCTGATGCCGGTCTTCGCTACGAAGATCCTGCACGGCGGGCCCCATACGCTTGGTTTTCTGATGGGCGCCGCAGGTGTGGGGTCGATCACGGCGGCCTTGAGTCTGGCCGTGCGCAAATCGGTACGCGGCTTATACAAGGTGGTGCCGATGGTGGCCGCGATCTTCGGCGCGGGGTTGATCGCCTTCTCGTTCTCGCGAAATTTCTGGCTGTCGGCCGCGATGATGAGTGTCACTGGATTCGGGATGATGCAGTGCACGGCGGTGAGCAACACGCTGATCCAAACGATCGTGGAAGATGACAAACGCGGCCGCGTGATGAGCTATTACACGATGGCATATATGGGCGGCAGTCCGTTCGGCAGCCTGCTGGCGGGAAGTCTTGCGCCGGTACTGGGAGCGCCGGGGACCGTCATGGTATGCGGCCTCGGTTGCATCGCCGGTGCGGCGTGGTTCTGGTCTCAAATTCCGAAGCTGCGGCCCGTAATTCGTCCGATCTATCAGCAGCTTGGCATTTTGCCGGCAGCGGTGGAGAGCGAGAACTAAGGAGAGTTCAAAGACTATCGCCAGGCGAGTTGATGCGCCAGGAGGCTCGGACGTAAGGGGCTGGTGAATCCCAGGGTGTGGGTGATGGCGAACTCCGCTGCCGAAACCTGCGCGGCGGTCTGGTTGCCCCGGTACGCCGTGTAGAGGGTGTGGGAATTGTCCCGAACGCTGAGCGTCCACTGGCTGGAGTCGAGTGCGACCGATAACTCGAGGCCATTCCATTCGGCGCGGTAACGGCGCCGAATCTGGACCAACTCGGGGGCGGGCGCAACCCGACAGCTCGTGCAGCCAGGCATTTATTCGGCCTTCAACTGGATGAGTGAAAGTTGGGGCGCTGGATTTTTCTGGAAGCGGCAGAAATTGACACAGCCCTTATTTTTGCAAGTGAGACAGACAGGTTTCTGAGTCATTTGAGACTAAGATAAGCGATTTGAATTCGATCGATCAAATGGTCTTATGCGGGGCGTGAAGAGGTACCCCCAAGTTGGGGGGAGAAGGGAGGCAGGTGCGATATAGTGGGAACTCATTCGCTATGCCTCCCGGATTCTCGCGTCGTTCCCTGGCTAAACAGATTGCTGCTGCAGCCCTATTCCCTGCCGTCGCTTCGCCGCAAGGCCGCGGTGGTCAGGCACCGCTTCCCCCTGCCGAGCAGGCGGACGTGGATGCGCAGTTCGCGACCGTGATTCGCAAGTGGGGCGATCGATTATCGGAGGAGCAGCGCGCTCGCGTGCGCGCAGCGATGGTCCGGCACCGGCGAATGCTGATGCGGGTGCGCGAATTTCCGATCGAGAACAGCGATTCTCCTGCCCTGGGTCTCCGTCTGTGATGCTGAGCGACGATATTTTGTACCTGCCGGTTCGCGAGTTGGGATTGCGCATCCGGAAGAAGACGCTGTCGCCGGTGGTACTGGCGGAGAGCTACCTGGAGCGGAGTCGAACGCTCGGCCCCAAGTTCAATGCCTTCGTCACACTGACGCCGGAACTGGCGATGGAGCAGGCGCGGGCGGCCGAGAAGGAGATTCATGCGGGACACTATCGGGGGCCTTTGCACGGAATCCCCTATGCGGCCAAAGACCTGGTGGCGGTGAAGGGATATCCGACCACTTGGGGCGCGCCTCCGTTCGCGGATCGCAAGTTTGACTACAACGCCACCGTTATCGAGAAGCTGAATGCCGCGGGTGCGGTACTCCTCGGTAAGGCGGCGATGATCGAACTGGCGGGCGGGTTGGGATATTCGAACGGGAATGCTTCGTTGACGGGGCCGGCTCGCAATCCCTGGAATACCGACTGCTGGACTTGCGGGTCGTCGAGCGGGTCGGGGGCGATTGTGTCGGCGGCGCTGGCGCCTTGGGCGATCGGGTCCGATACGCGCGGGTCGATTATCTGCCCGACGACATGGTGCGGGATCTCGGGGATGCGTCCCAGTTTCGGTCGGGTCAGCCGGTATGGCGCGATGACGATTGCGTGGTCAATGGACAAGCTCGGGCCGATGGCGCGGACGGCAGACGATTGCGGACTGATCCTGTCGGTGATCGCGGGGCACGATGCCAAGGATCATGATTCGTTGCCGCATGGTGTTGCGGAGTATGCGCATTCGGGACCACCGCAGCGGACGTCGAAGGGGCTGCGGATCGGACGGCTGACGAATGTGTGGGGCCGGGTGGAAGCGAAGCTCGAGGCGGCGATCGACGAAAGCTTCAAGGCGCTCGAGAAGGATGGCGCTAAGATTTCCGACGCGCAGGCACCCGAGGGCCCGTTCGAAGATGCGGCGGAGTTAACGATTTTGATCGAGGCGGCGTCGGCTTTTCAGGAGTTGGTGAAGTCGGGCGACTGCGCGAAGTTGCGGGATCCGCTGGGGCAGGTGAATGGGTATTCGAGCCAGGAGTTCTCAGCGACGGACTATCTGCAGGTGCAGCGGGTGCGTAAGATCTTGCAGGAGCGGATGGATAAGTTATTCGATCAGTTCGACGTGGTGATGGCGGCGGGGAGTAATTCTCCGGCGCAGCCGCTCGTGCCGGCGCCGGGGGGACGTGGGCCGCGTGCCGCTCCTTCGGGGCCAGTAGTGGATAACAGCAATCGCGCTCCGGATGGGATTTCGAGTTTGTGCGGGCTGCCGGCGCTCAGCGTGCCTTGCGGGTTCAGCGAATCGAATTTGCCGTACGGCGTTCAGTTTATCGCGCGGGCCACCGAGGATCATCGGGTGATCTCGGCGGCGCGTCGATTCCAGGCGATTACGGAGTGGCATAGGAAGCGGCCGGCGATCGGGTAGGTTGCGGCCATCAGCGGAAGAAGCGGCCTTCCGCAATCAATAAGGTTGAAGGAGCTGGCTCAGGTTGCGCGCGAGTATAGGCGAGAGTCCGGAAGTCTCGGGTGGGCAGGCGGAAGCGCCTGCCCCACAATAATTTACCGGACTTTGAATTTGCTCGATAGGGCGGAGAGTTTGTCCTGTAGGGAGACTTCCGCGGGCTTCGGCGGCGCGGGCTTTTGGAAGTTTTTGCGCTTGGGCTCGGGCGGTGCGGCTTCCAGGGCCTTCATCGAGAGGGCGATGCGCTTGGCTTTTGGGTCAGCGTTGAGGACCTGAACTTTTACGATCTGGCCCACTTTCACGACTTCGCTCGCGTCCTTCACAAAACGATTGGCGAGTTCGCTGACGTGAATCAGCCCGTCCTGGTGGACGCCGATATCGACAAACGCCCCAAAGCGGGTCACGTTGGTGACGACGCCTTCGAGCGCCATGCCGGGTTTGAGGTCGGCGATCGAGGTGACATCCTCGCGCCACTTCGGGGCAACAAACTTATCGCGCGGATCCCGGCCCGGCTTGCGCAGTTCTTCGCGGATGTCGCTCAGCGTGTACATTCCGACGTGCTCGGTAGCGAAGCCTTCCAGCTTGACGCTCTCGATCAGTTCGGGCTTGGAAATAAGGTCCGGGACGGTGACACTTAACGACTGCGCAATGCGTTCAACCACTTTATAAGATTCCGGATGTACCGCTGTGATATCAAGCGGGTTATCGCCGCCGCGAATGCGTAGAAAGCCAGCTGCCTGCTCGAAGGTTTTGGGGCCGAAGCCGGGGACGGCGGTGAGCTGTACGCGGGAGCGGAATTTCCCATTGTTATTTCGATATTCGACAATCTTTAGTGCGGTCCGCTCATTAATTCCTGCAACATATCGCAGCAGCGCCCACGAAGCGGTATTGAGATCGACTCCGACGCGATTGACGCACGATTCGACGGAGGCCTCGAGGCTCTGTTTCAGGCGGCGCTGATCGACATCGTGCTGGTATTGGCCAACTCCGATTGATTTCGGGTCCACTTTGACGAGTTCGGAAAGCGGGTCCTGGAGGCGGCGGGCAATGGAAATAGCGCCGCGGACGGTGAGATCGAGGTCTGGAAACTCCTGCCGGGCGATTTCGGAGGCGGAATAGACGGAGGCGCCCGACTCGCTGACGGTCACGCTGAAGATTTGGGTGAGATTGGCCTGGCGGAGGAAATCCTGGACAAATGCCGCGGATTCCCGGGAGGCGGTGCCGTTGCCGATCGCGATGGCCTGCACATTATGGCGGGCGATTAGCGAAGCCATAGTTTTCACCGACCCGGCGAGGTCATTCTTCGGTTCAAAGGGGTAAATGACTGAATTTTCGAGGAATTTGCCGGTGTCGTCGACCACAGCGAGCTTGCAGCCGGTGCGAATGCCAGGGTCGATCGCGAGCACGGTCAGCATTCCGGCAGGCGGCGATAAAAGAAGATTCTCTAAATTCTCGCGGAAAACCTTAATAGCTTCCTCGTCGGAGCGATCTTTCAATTCCAGGCGAACTTCGGTCTGGATGGAGGGGTTGAGAAGGCGGTCGTAGGAGTCTTCGATGGCCTGTTCGAGGTGCGGGACCCACTCGCCGGGCTGGCGAATGACTTGGGCGCGAAGAAAAGCGAGGGGTTTTTGCGGATCGAGCTCGATTTCAAAGGTGAGAATGCCTTCTTTAGCGCCTCGACGGATCGCCAACATGCGGTGAGAGGGGATTTTCGAGGCCGGTTCGCTGTACTGCGCGTACAAATGGAACTTGCCTTCGGGATCCTGGACGCCTTCTATTGCTTTGCTGGTGACGACACCCTCGGAAATCATCATGCCGCGGACGGATTTTCGATACTCGGCGTTCTCGCTGATCCATTCCGCGATGATGTGGCGGGCGCCCTCGAGCGCTTCGGTACCCGATGCGGCCCCCGTCTCGCTAACGAAAGTTAGTGCTAAATCCGGGAGCGGGGTGGCGCCCGGCTGCTGATCCCATATGAATTGCGCCAGGGATTCTAACCCTTTGTCGCGTGCAATAGAGGCTTTCGTGCGCCGTTTGGGTTTGAATGGCAGATATAGATCTTCCAGTTCGGTCTTTTCCAGCGCTGCCTCAATCTTGGCTTTAAGTTCGGGAGTCAGTTTGCCCTGTTCTTCGATGGAAGCGAGCACCGTTTCGCGCCGGTCTTCCAGTTCGCGAAAGTATTCGAGCTTTTCCTGGGTGTCGCGGATCTGGACTTCGTCGAGATTGCCGGTAACCTCTTTGCGATAACGGGCAATGAAGGGTACGGTCGCTCCTTCGTCGAGAAGGTCGATTATCGCGACCATCCCTTTGAGGGGCAAGTTGAGCAACTTGGAAATATGAAGTAGTACTGCGGGAGATAAGGACTTAAGCTGTGCCATGCCGGGAGAAGTACTATTTTCCCACGACGGTCAGCTTTTTTGTTTCTGGTTTTCCTGCGGCAGGTGGTTGTGCCGGGAAAGTTCGTGGCGACGAAGCTCACGGCGGACGGCACGGACGGCGGATTCGGCGATCGAGATCTCGTGGTCGAGAATTTCGAGGTTTTTTCCATCTCCCTGACTGCGAGCGTCGGAATGTTTACCGACGAGAGTCTGGTGATTGGCAGTCGCAACGGAGTAGAGTCGCCATAGGGTGTCGCAAGTGGGGCAGGTATCGGGCACGCCTGATTTTACAGAAGGTGAGGAGTGATGGTCTGTGCGGGTGGGTACGGAGGAGTCGGAGGGGGAATGAGCCGTTCGACGCGGAGCATCTCACTCCCAAAGAGAGAACATATTGGGGACTCACCTGAGCCGCAAGTCCCCTGGGATAAACGAAAGTGCTAGAAACGAGACGCGAGAGGACGCATCGGGGTGGGGAAGCGGGGCGCTTCCGCACGCTGCTCCTGCGGACGCTCGAGAACCAGCGAACGGAGACCCGGCATGGCACTGGCGCCGGCGCGCTGACCTTTTTCATTGACCGGAAGCTGGCCGGTGGTGAGATTCTTCAAGCCGAAGAGGGCGAGCTCGAAGCGATCCTTGACTCCGACTTTTTGGAAAAGACGGGAGAGGTAGACCTTGACCGTTCCCTCGGAGATCATCAACGTGGTGGCGATCTCCTTATTCTTCAGTCCCTGGGAGAGGAGGCTGACGAGTTGGCCTTCACGCTGGGTGAGGGCAATGCGACGGGCGCAAAGGAAGCTGTCGGTGAGGGCCTTTTCAAACCAGAGCTCGCCGGCCTGAACCTTCTGGAGGCACTTGACCTGGAGATCGGTGGGGAGGGTCTTGCGGAGGATGCCGCGAACACCCAAGCCCATGGCCTGGAAGGCCAGCTCGGTAGAGATGTTGTTCACCCAGAGCACGATCTTGCAGCTCATCATGGTGTGCTTCATATCGCTGAGCACAGCAAAGGTGACTTCATGGGTTAGGTCCATGAGGACGAGGTCGGGAGCGCCGTGCGCAACCTGTTCCATCATCCCCGTAACGGAAGTGCAAATGGGCAGCAGTTCGAAGCCTTCGACCTGCCGCAATACCGACTCGAGGCCTTTCGCCAATATGGGTTCGTCGCTATAAAGAAGAATCCGCGTCATAATTCTCTTTGTCCTTTTGAGCAGTTAGCGACCCCGCGGCGCACTCATTTTCGATACTACTGATTCGTTGCGTCTCGCTTGGTGCTTCTTAGGGATTCTCCGATGATTTCGCCGCATTGTCAACAGATAATTAACGAATATTATGCTTATTTCTGGCGTACTCCGGCCAACAATGGTGTAATTTTTCAAATATTGATTCAGATCAATTTCTTTCTTTTCAGCATATTTTTCAACAATATACGGGACGTATACCTATCATGCAGGGGATATCCGATAAATCCCAAAAAAATACGGTTAATTTCCTTCGGATAGCTTAACCGGTATAGGTCAGATCCCCCTGAATCCCGTTTTTCCACAGGACGTAGCGCTTCCGGTACCGCGGGCAGTACGCGACTAGTACCTTTCGGTACGGCCGAGTCGCTCGATCGGGATCGCCAGGAAGCGCCGTTTTTCCCTGCTAACCTTCGGATACAACAGGCTATAACCCATTTTAGATATTGAAGCTGCAGTACTGCGGGCGCTAAAGTCGCCAGTGTTGAATCCAAGGAAATGAGAAATATCAACCGGCGTGAAAGCCCGCGCATGGAAATCAAGCTACGGTGTCATGTAACTTCACCGTCGCTCTGGTTACGCAGCGCGATGTCGACCGAGAATATCAGTCGCAGTGGGCTTTTGGTTGTCTGGAGTAGTGAGAATTCGGCTCTTCCCCTGCCATCAATTGGTCAGATTGTAACGGTGGAAGTAGAACTCCCGGCGAATCATGGCTTTGGTCAGAAATGCATTCACTGCCAGGGCTCGGTGACGCGGATCTCGATGGCCGACCCTGAAAATCCGCGGGTGGCCCTGCAAGTCAACTATATGGATTTTCGTTCGTTCCACGATAGAATTCGCGCCATCGAGGCAATGCAGCCCGTCGCGAACTCGTGGATGGCTTAGCCAGTATGGAAAGCCAGCGGTCGCCTTTGATGCTCCGGTTACTGCCGTCTTTTACGGACTTTGCGTTCCTGATGCCGATTGTTTTCTTATTCGGCCGGATGTCGGGTCTGCGGGACTTGCTGAGCGACTGCGACACGGGATGGCATATCCGGACTGGTGAATGGATCCTGGCGAACCACCAGGTGCCGGCTGGCGACATTTTCAGTTTTTCCCGGGCAGGCGCTCCCTGGTATGCGTGGGAATGGCTCTCCGAAGTAGTCTTTGCGGGACTATTCCGCCTGGGCGGGTTGCAGGCCGTGGTGTTGCTGGCGATTGTGGTGCTGTCGATGACTTTTGCGTTGTTGTACCGGCTGGCGCGGAGGAAGGCGAATCCGTTCGTTGCGATCGCGATCACGATGCTGGCGGCGGCGGGGTCATCGATTCACTGGTTGGCGCGGCCTCACTTGTTTACTTTGTTGTTCCTGGTTCTGTTTTACGCGGCTCTCGAAGAAGTAAGAGAAGGGCGCACGAAGCGGTGGGGCATCCCGTACCTGGCGATACTGCCGGTTGCGACGATCTTGTGGACCAACCTGCACGGCGGGTTTGTGGCCGGGATCGTGATGCTTTGCGCATATGGCGGCGGCGAGATTTTAACGCTGATGTTCGGCGGGGCGGGGAAGGCCGATAGCGGCCGAGTCCAGACGGTCCAGAATGCGCGGAACTACTTCTTAACCGCGTTTGGGTGTCTGCTGGCGAGTTTGATTAACCCGTATACGTACCACCTGCACCAACATATGGTGGCGTATCTGCGCGATCCATTTAATGGGCAGCATATCCATGAATTCTTATCGCCGAGTTTCCATCATCCGTCGGCGATCTTTTTCGAGGTAATGCTGGTGCTGGCGGCGCTGGCGGCGTGCCGGAGCCTGATGCAAGGCAAGTTTACGAACGCGTTGTTCCTGCTGGTGTGGGCGCACGGTGCGCTACTGGCGGCGCGCAACATTCCGATTTTCCTGATTGTGGCAACGCTGCCGGTGGCAGCGGTCCTGCAGGAGGGGCTCGAGCATTTGCCGCGTTGGGATGTGGCGGGCTGGCTGAAAGCTTTTGTAGCGAAATTCAACAGGGTTGCGGCGGAAACGGGCGAGCTCGATTCAGTGGGACGCCTGCACCTGGTGAGCGTGTTGGGAGTGGCACTGATTGCAGCCGTGATTCTGGCTCCACATCCACCCAAGAATTTCCGGGCGGAGTTTGACCCGAAGACGTACCCGGCGGCGGCACTCGCGACCTTGAGGAGCGACCCTGCAGCGAAGATTTTCACCCATGACGAATGGGGCGACTATCTGATCTGGAAAATGTATCCGGCGCAGAAAGTCTTCGTGGATGGCCGTAGCGATTTCTACGGTGATGATTTTGAAGAGAAGTACATCGACATCCTGAATGTCAGCGCGGGGTGGGAACAGACGCTGACGAAATTCGGAGTCGACACGATTTTAATGCCTCCCAATACGCCGCTAACGGGCGCGTTGAAGGAGTCAAGCCACTGGCGAGTGGTTTACGACGATGGCATCTCGGTGGTGTTTCATTCCACCCAGAGGGCCGGGGGCGCCCAGTCTTCCGTTGCTTTAAACGGTAACGGAGTCAGCCGTGATCGCGAGGTCACGAAAACTAAGACCAGTGATCGAGCGATCACAGAAACCAAGTCAAAAACTTAGGAGCGAACACACATGACGTATTTGCGCAATTTCTGGAATGAAGATCAGGGCCAGGACCTCATTGAATATACCCTTCTGATGGCTTTCGTGGCTTTGGCCTCGGCGGCTCTGTTCATCGGCGCCGGCGGAAGCATCAAGGGCATCTGGGGAGCCACGAACTCCCAGTTGGTTGCCGCGAACAGCGCAGCTAGCTAGTCGTCCTACCTGGGGAAGGTGTGCCGGGACGCTGGAGTCAGGCGACCGGCACCCCGCCCGGGGCCATGAGGTTTCCGGGAGGCTGTTTCACGTTGTACCAAACCAAAGTCGGCGCTCGCGGGATGTAGATAGTTAAGAAACAGAGGACTCGCGGAGGCGCGCTGCGGGACGAGAAATTAAAAGCTTAAAGCCAGCCATGGAAAATGGGTGGCATGCGGGACTGATGAGGGTCAGGTATGAACAAAAGATTTGTTGGGGTTCTGCTTTTCGCAACGGTAGTGGCAACAGTCGCCA
>Ga0105239_10009367_pt1 | contig 11051 bp, 10 predicted proteins | sample KBSC44metaG_FD_92761 | JGI IMG/M metagenome (GOLD analysis project Ga0105239, IMG submission 92761) | Corn rhizosphere microbial communities from Kellogg Biological Station, Michigan, USA - KBS C4-4 metaG | ecosystem: Host-associated > Plants > Roots > Rhizosphere > Soil | place: Michigan, USA...
CCCGACGCCCGTGGCCGCGCCCTGGTGGGGCTCCACGTAGCTCGGGTGGTTGTGCGACTCGATCTTGAACGTGACGGCCCAGCCGTCACCCACGTCGACGACGCCTGCGTTCTCGCCCATGCCGACCAGGAGCGCCGAGTTTTTCGGAGCCTTTTCAGCGAACTGGCGCAGGTGGACCTTCGAGGACTTGTACGAGCAGTGCTCGCTCCACATGACGGAGTAGATGGCGAGTTCCGAGCTCGTCGGCCGGCGGCCGAGGATCGCACGGACCCGCTCGTACTCCTCGGTGTTCATGCCCAGTTCCCGGTAGGGCTGTCGGGTGTCCGGCGTCTGCTCCGCGATCTCGACGGTGTCGACGGCAGCGACGCGGGTCACGCGGGCTCTCCCACCAACGACTGGAAGAAGCCCAGACCGTCGACGCTCGGACCGGTGAGCTGCTCGACCGCGTGCTCGGGATGCGGCATCAGCCCGACGACGTTACCGGCGTCGTTGACGACGCCCGCGATGTCTCGATAGCTGCCGTTCGGGTTGCCGTCGCGGTAGCGGACCACCACACGGCCCTCGGCCTCCAGCTCGTCCAGGGTGCGCCGATCCGCCACGTAGCCGCCCTCGCCGTTCTTCAACGGGATGACGAGCTCCTGGTTGTGCCGGTAGGCCGACGTCCACATGGTCTTCGTGCTTTCGACGACGAGCCTCTGGTCGCGGCAGACGAACTTGCGGGAGTCGTTGCGGATCAGCGCGCCCGGCAGCAGGTGCGACTCGCACAGGATCTGGAAGCCGTTGCAGATCCCGAGCACCGGCATGCCGTCGCGGGCCGCGTCCACGATCGCGGTCATGATCGGGGAGAAGCGGGCGATGGCCCCGCACCGCAGGTAGTCGCCGTAGGAGAACCCGCCCGGCAGCACGACCCCGTCGACATCCTTGAGCGAGGAGTCCCCGTGCCAGAGCGGCACGCCCTCGGCCCCGGCGATCCTGGCCGCGCGCAAGGCGTCACGATCGTCCAGGCTGCCCGGGAACGTGACCACGCCGATTCTCTTCATCGCGCGGGGCCTGGAAGTCGGTTTCGCACCTACCCAGGCTACCGGCCAGAGCCCGTTGCCGATCCGCACGTTATCCGCTTGACGTCTTGATCAGATCCGAACATTCCGCGAGGACTATCAGGACATGGGATCGAGCTGGGCGGCGATGTCCAGGCTGCTGCGCCGCTCCGGTTTCGGCACGACCGGCGCGGCCGTGGACACCGCTATGGGCGCCGGCCCGCAGGCGTACGTGAGCACGATGCTGGCCGCCGACCCGAACCAGGATCCGGGCGCGCTGGCGACGCCGGTCCCGACGTTCACGGCCATCGCCCGCCCCGGGAAGGACGCGACGAAGGACGAGCGTCAGCAGGTCAACCAGCAGTACGCGGCCCAAGCCGCGACGCTCGCCCAGTGGTGGATCCGGCGCATGATCGCGGTCGATCAGCCGTTCGGCGAGAAGTTGACGTTCGCCTGGCACAACCACTTCGCCACGTCGTTCAGCAAGGTGCGCGGCGCGCAGCTGATGGCGAAGCAGAACGCCACGCTGAGGGCGCTCGGCAGGGGCGACTTCCACACCCTGGCCCTGGCGATGCTGACGGACGCCGCGATGCTGCGCTGGCTCGACGGCGAGCAGAACACGGCCGGCGCGGCGAATGAGAACCTCTCGCGGGAGTTCATGGAGCTCTTCACCCTCGGGCACCCCACGTCGAGCGGCGGCTACACCGAGACCGACGTGCGCGAAGGAGCCCGGGCACTGACCGGCTGGCGAATCCGCGACGACGGGGCCACCTACCTGAACCCGAGACTGCACGACTCCGGATCGAAGACAGTGCTCGGCGTCACCGGCAATCTCGATCAGACAGGTTTCTGCTCCGCCGTGCTGGCCGCGGCGTGGGGCCCGCGCTACCTGGCCACCCGTTGGTGGGGCCAGCTCGCCTCCGACGCCGCTCCCGCATCGGGCGTGGTGGACGCGCTGACGCACGCATACGGCCCGCAACGATCGCTGACCGCGCTCTTCACGGCTTTGTTCACCGCGCCCGAGTTCGATCAAGGCGCGATGGTGGTCAATCCGGTGGAATGGGCGATCGGCGCGGCCCGCGCGCTCAAGGTTCCCGCCACCGATAAATCGGTCAAACAGCTCGCCGGCGTACTGCGCGCGCTCGGCCAACTGCCGTTCTCGCCACCCAACGTCAGCGGCTGGCCCTCGGCGCAGGCCTGGCTGTCGACGGCATCGGCCGATCTTCGGCTTCGCGCCGCCGCGGCGATAGTCAACAGCGGTGACGTCAGCGCCGTCACCTCGGCGTCGGCGTCGTCCCGGCTGGACGTCACCGCCCACCTGCTCGGCATCGCAACCTGGTCGTCGTCCTCCGCCGCCGCGTTGAAGCCTTCCATCGGCACACCGGCCGAGCTGGTGACGCTCGCCCTCAACACTCCCGAATACCTGACGAACTGAGGGCCCTGACGTGGACACGCTGACTCGCCGCAGGTTCCTGATCGCATCGGGCGTCGCCGGGGGCGCCGCCCTCGCGGCCGGTGCCAGCGCGGTGACCTGGGAGCAGTTGCACAAGCAGGCCGCGGTCGCGCCGCTGCCGAGCGACTCGCGGATACTGGTGGTCGTCACCCTCTACGGCGGCAACGACGGACTGAACACGGTGATCCCCTACGCCGACCCCGCCTACCACTCAGCGCGCCCAGAACTGGCCTACTCCGAATCGGATGTGCTGCGCCTTGACTCGGCGCTCGGACTCAATCCGGCCATGACCGGCCTGGCCAAGCTCTGGACCTCCAAACAATTGGCGATCGTGCGTGGCGTCGGCTACCCAAACCCAGATCACTCGCACTTCCGCTCGATGGATATCTGGCAAACGGCGTCGCCGGCCGAGCCGCTCAACACCGGCTGGATCGGACGATGGTTGGACGCCACGGGCGACGACCCGATCCGGGCGGTCGACGTCGGCTCGACGTTGCCGCCGCTGGTCGTCGGAGCCCGCTGCACTGCGGCGTCCCTCGACGTCGGAAAGCAGAGCCCATTACCCGCGAGCTCGGCGGCGGCGTTCACCGCCCTGGCGGCGACCAGCTCGGGGGACACCGCCCCGCAGCGACAAGTGCGCGAGTCCTACGCCGCCGAACGCAAGGTCGCGGCGACCTTCGACCCGGTGCTTGACCCGTCGGCCCCGACATCGGCCGACGAGGCGCCCGCGGCTTCGTCGGCCGGTGGGCAGAACAACCTGAAAGGGCAACTCGACCTGGTCGGGCGCTGCGTCAAGGCCGGCGTGCCCACCCGGGTGTACTCCGTCAGCCTCGGCGGGTTCGACACGCATGCCGACGAGAAGTCCAGCCAGCAGGCCCAGCTCGGCTCGTTCGACACGGCCGTGTCGGGCTTCCTCACCGACATGGCCGCCGACCCCCGCGGGCGCAATGTCGTGCTGCTCGCCTACACGGAGTTCGGACGCCGAGTGGCGGCGAACGCCTCCCAGGGGACCGATCACGGGACGGCTGGGCCGGTGTTCGTCGCCGGAGCGCGGGTGAAGGGCGGCTTCTACGGCGATCAGCCGTCGCTGACCGACCTGAACGCCGGCGACCTGAAGGTCACGACCGACTTCCGCGCGATCTACGCCGAACTGGCGGAGTCGGTGCTCGGCATCGATCCCGGCCGGGTGATCTCCGGGGCCCCCAAGCCTCTCGGCTTGCTGACTTGATTCAGCTGCGGCGGATCGCGAAATCCTCGATGACCGGATTCGCGAGCAGCGTGTCGGCGAGTTTCGCGATGACGGTGTCGTCCACCGAATCGTCGACGTCGAGCTCGAAGTGTTTGCCCTGCCGGACCGCATTGACGCCGTCGATGCCCATACGTCCGAGCGCGTTGGCGATGGCCTGTCCCTGCGGGTCCAGGATCTCGGGTTTGAGCACGACGTCCACGACCACCTTGGGCACGACGCGCCCTCCTTAACCCGAGTAACTCTGACCGAGCGCTCAGCCTATCCGGCGGCTCAGCCTATCCGGCGGCTCCGGGCCAGTCGGCGAACGCCAACCCGGTGAGCGTCTCGTACGCCTCGATGTAGCGAGCTCGGGTTGCCGACACGACCTCGTCGGGCAGCGGCGGCGGGGCGTCGCCGCTGTGCCGATCCCAGCCGGACTCCGCCGACAGCAGCCAGTTGCGGACGTACTGCTTGTCGAAGCTGGGCTGCGCCTGACCCGGTAACCACTCCTTCGCCGGCCAGAAACGGCTGGAGTCCGGGGTCAGCACCTCGTCGCCAAGGACGAGGCGCCCGTCCGGCATGTGACCGAACTCGAACTTGGTGTCGGCCAGCAGGATGCCCTTCGCGGCGGCCAGCTCGGTGGCGCGGGCGAAGACGGCCAGCGTGAGGCGGGCGACCTCGTCCGCGGTCTCGGCGCCGACCAGCTCGGCGATCTGCGCCATGGTGACGTTCTCGTCGTGCTCGCCGACGGCGGCCTTGCTGGCCGGGGTGAAGATCGGGGCCGGCAACCGGTCGCCGTCCACCAGACCCGGTGGCAACGTCACCCCGCAGACGGCGCCGCTCGATCGGTAGTCGAGATAGCCGGAGCCCGTCAGATAACCGCGGGCCACCGCCTCTACGGGCACCATGGCGAGCTCGTGGCAGAGCATCGCCCGGCCGCGGAACCGCTCGGGAACGTCGTCCACGCTGATCAGGTGGTTGTCGACGACACCCGCAAGCTGGTCGAACCACCACACGGTCATGGCCGTCAGGATCCGGCCCTTGTCGGGGATCGCCGTGGGCAGGATGAAGTCGAAGGCGCTCATCCGGTCGCTGGCCACCATCAGCAGCCGGCCGTCGGCGGTGCGGTACAGGTCACGGACCTTCCCGCTGTGCAGCGGAGTCAGGCCGTCGCGAGGTTCGGTCACGGTTCCATCTTCGACTACAGGATCGGCTGCGGTTGGTACAACGCGGCGGACGGCTCGCCGGCCAGCGCCGCGTCGACCGCGTCGACGACAGCGCGAACCTGCGCGCGGGCGGCCCCGGTGAACGACAACGGGTCGGCCAGCAGGGCGTCCAGGTCCGTGGTGTTCAGCCCGAGACGCGAATCGGCGGCCAGCCGAGCCAGCAGATCGTTGCCGTCGGTTCCCTTCTCGCGCATCTCCAGCGCCACGGCGACGGCGTTCTCCTTGATCGCCTCGTGCGCCGCTTCCCGACCGACACCGGCGCGCACGGCCGCCATCAGGACCTTGGTCGTGGCCAGGAACGGCAGGTAGCGGTCGAGCTCGCGGGCGATCACGGCCGGGAAGACGCCGAACTCGTCGAGGATCGTCAGCATCGTCTCGAGAAGCCCGTCGATGGCGAAGAAGGCGTCGGGCAACGCGACTCGGCGCACCACCGAGCACGAGACGTCGCCTTCGTTCCATTGATCGCCGGCCAGCTCGCCCGCCATGGACGCGTAGCCGCGCAGGATGACCGCGAAACCATTGACCCGCTCGGCCGAGCGGCTGTTCATCTTGTGCGGCATCGCCGAGGATCCGACCTGTCCCGGCCTGAATCCCTCAGTCACCAGCTCGTTGCCGGCCATGAGCCGGATCGTCTTGGCCAACGAGGACGGGCCGGCGGCCAGCTGCACCAGTGCGCTCAGAACGTCGAAGTCGAGCGAGCGCGGGTACACCTGGCCGACGCTGCGCAGCTCGCTGCTGAAACCGAGGTGATCGGCGACAGCCGACTCCAGGGCGGCCAGCTTGGTCTCGTCTCCGCCGAGCAGGTCGAGCATGTCCTGCGAGGTGCCTACCGGACCCTTGATCCCGCGCAACGGGTAACGCGCTCGCAGATCGTCGAGCCGGCTCAGCGCCATGAGGAGCTCGTCCGCCGCCGACGCGAACCGCTTGCCCATGGTCGTGGCCTGGGCGGCGACGTTGTGGGTGCGCCCGGCCATCACCAACGAGTCGTACTCGGCCGCCCGGCGGGCCAGGCGGGCCAGGACGGCGAGGGTCTTGGTGTGCGCCAACGTCAGCGAGTCCCGAATCTGCAGCTGCTCGACGTTCTCGGTCAGATCCCGGCTGGTCATGCCCTTGTGGATTTGCTCGTGACCAGCCAGCGCGGCAAACTCCTCGATGCGCGCCTTGACGTCGTGGCGGGTGATTCGCTCGCGCGCCGCGATCGAATCGAGGTCGACGGCCGCGGCGCCCTGATCGACGACGGCCTGATATGCCTGGATCGCACCGGCCGGAACGTCCACACCGAGTCGTTCCTGGGCGCGGAGCACCGCGACCCAGAGCCGGCGTTCAAGGACGATCTTGTGAGCGGGCGACCAGATGGTCGCCATCGCCGTGGAGGCGTAGCGACCCGCGAGCACGTTCGGAATGGCGGGCTTGGTCACGGTCCTATTGTCCAGCACCGGCTCACCAGAGCAGCGCGCCGTCGTCGACCAGCCGCGCGACCTGTCCGGCCGAGACGGGCAAGTGGCCCGTCGACAGCACCGCCACCTGGACCAGGAACCCTCGGTCGTCGATCAGTTCGGCGGCGACAAAGTGCGGATAACGACCGCCCGCCTGCTCGACATCGACCGAGTCCGACGGTATCGGCTGGTTCGGCGGCGCGATGACCCTCATCAGAAATACGCTGCCGCCCGAAGACTTGGCGCGCAACTCCACCGAGCACAGGTGCTGCGTCGTGGCGACGACCTCGCTCGCGCTACTCGACTCGTGCTGCGTGAACTGCGGAAAGACTCGACGCAGCGCGGCCAGCTGGGCGTCCACCGGCGAGGCTTTCGGTGTCGGGCAATGAGAGACAGGCGTCGATCGCGTCACATCCACCAGGGGGTCCACGTCCAGGGCGATCGCGGTGAGCTCGAGTTGGAGCTGCGACATGCCGGCCGGAGCGCTCGGGCTAGAAGCGGGCGAGGTACTCGGCGACGCCGCACGAGGCGGTGCGGAGTGCGATCCCCGGGCGACGAGTTCGACGACCACGACGATCGAGATCGCGACTGTGGCCAGGACGCGCAACCACCTCTGAGACGGCGGCGGCTTGGGCTGAAGGGGCTCGTCGGCCGTCCCCGACACGTGCGCGCCGCCGAAGTCGAACTCGACGTCCGTCGTCACACCGCCATCGTGCGCCTGATCGAGGCGCGCGTCAGCCCTCCGACCGCGCCGGCTAGTTACCAGGTGAGTCCGGGGTCGGCGGCGAGCATCGACAACTGACGAAGATTCGCCGCATCGGGCGCCGTCACGCTGAACAAACCGACCTGGACGTGAAATCCCGCCGACGAGGTGTAATCGATGCCCCCGAAGAAGGCGGTGCTGTTCACGTTCCGCTGTTGACCGGTCGTCTGCGGGCCCGTCGTCTGCTGGCCCGTCGTCTGCTGGCCCGTCGTCTGCTGGCCAGTCGTCGGTCGGGCCGTCGTCGGTCGGGCTGGATTTGGGGGCGCGGTCACGACCACCTCAAGCACGTCGCCCCGCCCGTCCCGCGAGCGAAGCTGCAGAGCGCACAGCCCCGATGAGCCGTCGATGACCGGGCGGCTCGCATCCAGGGCGAACTCCGGGAACGCCCGCGACAACGCCGCCAACTGACTTGGCGTCGGCGGGTAGGCGACCTGCTCCTGAGGGCACCCGAAGGACGACGCCCGCACCTCGGCGCCGGAGCCTTGGCCGGAGCCGAAGGCCAACGGGGTCAGCTGGCTGTGCAAGTCCGTCGCCGACGGCGACGCGGAGACCGTCGGCGACGCGGAGACCGTCGGTGACGCGGTGGGGCGGTGCCTCCCGCGGACCAGGTCGATCGTGAGAACCGTCGTCACGACTACGGCGGCGAGCACCAGCCAGACGACGGGCGGCAGCGGGCCACGCTTGCGGCCACCGTCGAGCGCGTCAGCCGGATCGGCCTCTCCGCGCGCGACCCCGAACTCGAAGTCGACGTCCGGCATACCTCAATGGTGCGCGGTGACGGCCGCCTCCGCTGCGACGCATATGTGGCATCACCAGTCCGCGCACGGGCCGGACGCCATCAGTCCCGGACAGAAGGGCCGCTCCATAAATCGCCCTTTGATACTCTTCACGAACTTTCTCGTTTACGCGGCGTCTCGGTCGCTATTTACGAATCGGGACGTGACATGACAAAACGAGGACTTGGTAGCGCGGCTGCCGCTTTCGTCTTGGCTATAGCGATAGGCGGGTTCAAAGTTGGCGACGCAACCGCCCTCACCACGGGCGACCTGGGCTCAGGCGACGACTGCGTCGTCCAATCCGCAGACGGGCCGGTCGAGCCGATCGGAGCAGACGGAGCCCCAGTGATCGGACCGATCACCACGAGCCGATCCGCGACGCTCGGTCGGCGGCACTCCTGTTCCCTTCGCGGTACGACTCTCACTGAAATCTCTCCGCCGGAGGGCTGGAGTCCACTTTCTGCGAGCTCTGCCGAACTGGAGACGTACCGGTTTCCGCCGCGGCCGACCGAACCCGCCGAGCTCAACAAGTGGCGATTGACGTTCGCGCATTACAGGTCCAGTCCGACTTTGGCGATGTGCGAAACTCGGCGGAGAAACATCTTCGAGAACAGCTCAAACTGGGCCGGAGCCTTGAACACAGGAAGCGGATTCACCACCGAAAGCGTGGCGTGGACCCAGCCGGGGTTTCAGGAGAGTTGCCCCAGCGCATCCGCTTATTCTATTTGGAGCGGCATTGGTGGTTGGAACAACTCGGCGTTGATGCAGGCGGGTACAGACACCTCTAAGAGCAGTCTGAACGGTGCCTATGCTTTCTGGGAGCTGATTTCACCCCAACATTCCAATCCGGAGGTAAGGTTCATCGGCAGCTCTGTTCATTCAGGCGACTCGATATTCGCCGGAACTGTCTACCAACCAAACAACCATCCAGCATCGGCCTACTTCTTTGTGTTCGACGCCACTACTGGGGATTACTACAACACGACTGTGGCCTCGTACGGAGGCGTGCCTGTAACGGCTTTCTGGAACGGCGCTTACGCCGAGGCGATCTCAGAGTCACCGTTGGGCGGCGGCCCGTTACCAGGTGGTTTCTACAACCTGCGCAAGCCGACTTCGCCGATCACATTTAAGTCGGCCTTATCTAACGGCGCGGTCCCCAGCAGATTCGCATGGGAAGGCCTAAATGAGGGCAGAAAGGGGAGGACCATCCAGACGACGAACTTCTCGGGAGGCCAGTCGTTCACGAACACTTGGAATAGCTGTGGTACCTAGTATACCCAGGCTGAGGATCTGGACATTATTAACGTCCGCTCGGACGCTTGTCTTTTTCGTGGCTGTTCTCGCGGCTATGGCGATCCCCGCATGTCATTCGCGTGACGGCTCGAGCTGTCGCCCGTCCGGCAAATTGCCAGAGGTCCGTATAACGGTCTATCCACAACCGGAAAGCGACGCTACTTCGACCGTCTCTATTCGTGTCGGTCAAGAGCTCACGTTCTCAGCTGAATTCCAAGCCAGCTCCAGCGACCCAGCGGTGTCCGATGACATCCGGACTATCTGTCTGCGCACCAGCACGACTTCCGGGCGCACCCGTACCACCACCCTCGTTGGGATACGGCCAGGAACAGCGACTGTGACCAGCTACGGCGGCCTTGGACATCTCGCTGCCCTGACTGCAAACCTATCCGTTGTCGTTCGGTAGATCAGTTGCGATAGACGCCGCCTCTGCGATATCAGTGCGGTGCTGCCCGTCGGGGAGCCGGATCTTGGCCACCCGCTCGTAGGCGGCGTTCCGAGCGTCAGCCAGCGAGCCCGCGGCGGCAGTGACCGACAACACGCGCCCACCGGCCGACACGACGGCTCCGTCCTCGCGACGGCGCGTCCCGGCGTGGATCACGCCGGCGCCCTCGGAGCCCTCGATGACGTCGCCGACCCGCGGCTCGCCGGGATATCCACTCGCCGCGAGCACGACCGTCACGGCGTAGCCGTCACGCCAAAGCAGTGGCTGCGCCTGCGCGAGGCGGCCCGTCGCCGCCGCCCGCAGCAGCGCAGCGAGCGGCGATTCGAGCAGCGCGAGCACCACCTGGGTCTCCGGATCGCCGAAGCGGGCGTTGAACTCGACGACCTGCGGCCCGCGCGACGTCATTGCCAACCCCACGTACAGCAAGCCGGCGAACGGCGTTCCCTGACGAGCCATCTCCTCGACCGTCGGCCGGGCGACGCGATCGACGACCTCCTCGGCCGTCCCGGCCGGCAGCCACGACAGTGGCGCGTAAGCGCCCATCCCGCCGGTGTTCGGGCCGGTGTCGCCATCCCCGATCCGCTTGAAGTCCTGCGCGGGAAGCAACGGGACGACCGTCACGCCGTCCGTCACGCAGAAGAGCGACACTTCGGGACCGTCGAGGTACTCCTCGATCACGACCCGACCGCACTCGGCCGCGTGGGCCAGGGCGACATCCCGGTCCTCGGTGACGACGACGCCCTTACCGGCCGCCAACCCGTCGTTCTTGACGACGTACGGCGGGCCGAACTCGTCGAGTGCCGCCGCGGCCTGTGCCGCGTTCTCGCACAGCCGGGACGACGCCGTCGGCACGCCGGCGGCTTCCATGATCGACTTGGCGAACGCCTTGCTGCCTTCGAGCTGGGCCGCGGCGGCCGACGGGCCGAAGCAGTCGACGCCGACTGCCCGCACGGCGTCCGCGACCCCGGCGACCAGCGGAGCTTCCGGGCCGATCACGACGAGGTCGGCGGCGACGTCCAGGGCCAGGCGCGCGACCGCCTCGCCGTCGAGCTGATCCACTCCGCGCTGCTCTGCGACGGCCGCCGTGCCCGCGTTCCCGGGCGCGCAGATCAACGCGGTGACCGACGGATCGGCCGCGAGTGACAGGCAGATGGCGTGCTCCCGCGCGCCCGAGCCGATGACGAGTACGCGCATGTCAGCGAATCGGCCGCAGGAGTGAGCCGAGCAAGGCGCTGCCGCCCCGCGGCGCCCAGCCGGCCAGCGATTTACATCGCGCCAGCCAGCCGCCGCCCAGAGATTTGGCCGGCGCCGTCGAGCCGCCCAGGGCGTGATCGAGCGTCGCGATCATCGAGTAGAAGCTCGCCTCCACCGATGCCGACCGGCCGAAGCCGCCG
>Ga0105239_10009368_pt1 | contig 11051 bp, 12 predicted proteins | sample KBSC44metaG_FD_92761 | JGI IMG/M metagenome (GOLD analysis project Ga0105239, IMG submission 92761) | Corn rhizosphere microbial communities from Kellogg Biological Station, Michigan, USA - KBS C4-4 metaG | ecosystem: Host-associated > Plants > Roots > Rhizosphere > Soil | place: Michigan, USA...
GCATTATCAATGGTGAAGTACCAGAAGGTTTGCGTGATAAACGATTGCTTTCTCTGGATCTTGGCGCACTGATTGCAGGTGCAAAATTTCGCGGTGAATTTGAAGAACGATTGAAAGCAGTATTAAAAGAATTATCCAAGCAGGAAGGTCAAATTATTTTATTCATAGATGAATTGCATACTGTTGTTGGCGCAGGTAAGGCAGAAGGATCCATGGATGCAGGCAATATGTTAAAACCTGCATTGGCGCGCGGTGAATTGCATTGTGTCGGCGCAACGACATTAGATGAATATCGTAAACATATTGAAAAAGATGCTGCACTGGAACGCCGCTTTCAGCGAGTGCTGGTGGATGAACCATCAGTCACAGATACCATAGCTATCTTGCGTGGACTCAAGGAACGTTATGAAGTGCATCATGGTGTTGAAATCACAGATTCCGCTATTGTAGCTGCTGCTACCTTATCGCATCGCTACATTACCGATAGAAATCTGCCGGATAAAGCCATCGATTTAATTGATGAAGCAGGCAGTAATATACGCATGGAAATTGATTCCAAACCGGAAATGATGGATAACCTGGAACGCCGTATCATTCAACTCAAGATTGAACGCGAAGCATTAAAAAAAGAATCGGATGAAGGTTCAAAAAAGCATTTGGAAAAACTGGAGGCCGATTTACATAAACTTGAAGAAGAATATAAAAAACTGGAAACCATTTGGAAATCTGAAAAAGGTTCCTTGCAAGATGCACAAGCCATTAAAACAGAATTAGAAAAAGCGCGCACAGAATTTGACAGCGCGCGTCGCTCAGGTGATTTGACACGGATGGCGGAACTTCAATATGCACGCATACCTGATCTGGAAAAGCGTTTGGCAGAAGCATCCACGGGTGCACAGAAAAAAGAAACACGTCTCTTGCGTAACAAAGTAACAGATGAAGAAATTGCAGAAATTGTTTCAAAATGGACGCATATTCCTGTTGCAAAAATGTTAGAGAGTGAAAAAGCCAAATTATTGCAAATGGAAGATGCTTTACATAAAAGAATTATTGGACAAAGTCAGGCAGTCACAGCAGTGTGTAATGCTATTCGTCGTTCTCGTTCCGGCTTGAGTGATCCTAATAAACCCATTGGCTCATTTTTATTTCTCGGGCCAACAGGTGTGGGAAAAACAGAATTATGCAAATCACTCGCTGAATTTTTATTTGATACAGAAGAAGCGGTGATACGTCTGGATATGTCCGAGTTTATGGAAAAGCATTCGGTTTCACGCTTGATAGGCGCACCTCCTGGATATGTAGGATATGAAGAGGGGGGATATTTGACAGAGCTTGTGCGTCGTAAACCTTATTCCGTCATTTTGCTTGATGAAATGGAAAAAGCACACGTTGATGTGTTTAATGTGTTATTGCAAATTCTGGATGATGGAAGATTAACTGACAGTCAAGGACGTACGGTTGATTTTAAAAATGCAATTATTGTGATGACATCCAATCTTGGATCTGAACTCATTCAGGATATCTCAAAAACAGGTGATTATTTTGATATGAAAAATGCAGTTATGGGTGTCGTTGGTAAACATTTCAGGCCAGAATTTATTAATCGTATTGATGAAATTGTTGTATTCCATCCGCTTGATCAAGAGCAAATTAAAATGATAGCCAAGATACAAATTAATCGCTTGAGAGCGCGATTAGCTGATCGCGAATATACAATTGCAGTATCCGATGAAGCATTGGATTATTTGGCTGCAACGGGTTATGATCCAGTTTATGGGGCAAGACCTTTAAAGCGTTCCATCCAGCAACACATTGAAAATCCCCTGGCTCAGGAAATGTTATCAGGGAAATTTGTGCCGGGAGATACGATACAAATAGGATTGAAAAACGATAGGATAATGTTTTCCAAAGCCGCAGCGACAGTATAGATAGCAAAAAGGAATTGACTATGTACAAGCACATATTATTTGCAACAGATTTGACCGAAGATACCGAATACCTGCTCGAAAAAGTTCGTTATATGCGTAGTAGTAATGCAGATGCAACACTGACTCTTGTTCATGTTGTAGAGCCACTGCCTGGTTATAGCTATGCCTATTTAGGCATAGAGGATATTGAAGGCCAATTGGTGACGGAAGCGCGTCAATCAATGGAAAAGTTGGGTGCTCAATTGAATGTGGGTAAAAACGATCAATTTGTTGAAGTTGGACCAACCAAAACCAAAATTCTTAAAATTGCAGATGATATCAAGGCAGATTTAATTATGTGCGGTAGTCATGGTCGTCACGGTTTATCGCTATTGCTGGGATCAACAGCAAATGCCATTTTACACGGCGCTAAATGTGATGTATTAACAGTGAGATTACCTGAAGAACAATAATCGGATTATAGAATCTCTACATGGAATATAAAGATTATTACAAAATATTGGGTGTAGAAAAAAATGCTTCTCAGGATGATATTAAACAAGCCTATCGTCGATTGGCGCGAAAATATCATCCTGATGTGAGTAAAGAAGCTAATGCGGAAGAAAAATTTAAAGACCTGCAAGAAGCCTACGAAGTTTTAAAAGATTCCGAGAAACGCACCGCTTACGATCAACTTGGCAGTAACTGGAAGCAAGGACAGGAATTCAGGCCGCCACCAGGTTGGGATGCTAATACACGTTTCTATTCGTCAGGCGATAGCGGAGCTTTTGCTGAAAGTGACCTGGGTGGATTCAGTGATTTTTTTTCCAATTTGTTTGGACGCTCCCAAAGACGATCTCACGGTGAAGAATTTGGTGGTTTCAGACAGCGCGGCAGTGATCAGCAGGCAAAAGTCACCATTTCTCTGGAAGAAGCGTTTGCCGGTACGACAAGAAACATTCAAATGCAAATCCCTGAAATCGATGCTTCAGGCCAGATGGTCCAGCAATCCGCACGCACGATTAAAGTCACCATACCGCCAGGTGCATCTCAAGGCCAGCAATTGAGACTTGCCAAACAAGGCGGTCCAGGTATAGGTGGCGCCGATGCTGGCGATCTTTATCTTGAAATTGATATTAAGCCTCACTCCTTATTTTCTTTACAGGGAAAAGATGTTTACCTGACCTTGCCGGTGGCGCCCTGGGAAGCGGCTTTGGGGGCAGATATTAAAATTCCAACGCTAGGCGGGCAAGTAGGTTTGAAACTGGCGCCGAATTCACAAGCTGGTCAAAAGCTGCGATTACGAGGCAGAGGAATGCCTGGTAAACCTGATAATGGTGATCAATATGCGATTTTGCAGATACATACACCTCCAGCACATACCGATGAGCAAAAACAAATTTATGAAAATATGGCACGTGTCATGCCATTTAACCCCAGAAAAGATTGGCCAGCATGAGAATCTCTTATGGCAAAGCATGAGATAATGATTATTGCGAATTATTCACAAGAGTCCTTGCTGACGGTGAATGAATTATGTGAGATTTGTCATATCTCGCTGGATACCGTTGAGGAATTAATTGCATTTGAAATCATTCATCCCAAACAGACAAGTCAAAATGAATTAGTGTTTGATATGCATGATTTGCAGCGAGTAAAATCAGCTTTGCGTTTACAGCATGATCTGGAAATTAATCTTGCTGGTATTGCAGTGGTATTGGATTTATTAGATGAATTACATGAATTGCGAGAACGAGCCGAATTTTTGCAAAGACATTTTTAGTAGACAGGCATTGTCATCCCGGCGAAAGCCGTGATGGCAATGCCAGCCGGAATGACAAATCCAGATAAATTTAAAATTATTTCTTAAATGCTATGCTCTATACATTCATAAAGGATAATCACATTGATAAAAAATATCGCATTGGTTTTAACAATTATATGGGCAATGACAATGTGTACATTCGCTTCTGCTGCTTATTCGCGACCATTATTAGTGCTGGACATGCGCAACTCTCCTGAATTGCCAAGACATTTTCGTGCAGCAACAGATACTCTGCCTGACAGCGTTAATGTAACAGGATTAGCTGAACTGCATATCGCGGGCGGCGGACAATTTTCCAAAGCTTCTTTAGAAAAAATATTACGACGATTGCAGACAAAAAACATATTCGTGATAGATTTACGTCAGGAATCACATGGCATGTTAAATAACAATGCCATTAGCTGGTATGGCCCTCGGAATGCCAGCAATGAAGGCAAAACCATTAATCAAATTGATGAAGATCAATCACAATTATTAATGGCGCTGGGCGAACAAGAGACTGCGATGGTCAATAAGATTTTAAAGAAGTCTGCTAATGGCGCTATCGAAAAAGTTAAGCCTACGGAATATATGGTGCATCAGACCAGTACAGAAGAAGAGTTAGTGACTGGCATGAAGCTGCGATACAAGCGTATTTTTGTAGAAGATTATCATGCGCCTACCAATAAGGAAGTTGATCGTTTTATTCAAATAGCACAAAAGATTCCGGCAAATCGATGGATATATTTTCACTGTCGGGCAGGCATAGGCAGAACATCTGTGTTTATGACTATGTATGACATGATGCATAATGCAAAAAAAGTTTCATTAGAAGATATTCTTGCGCGACAAGTTGCATTAGGCGGAAAAGATTTAACACAGTTTCCTGACAAAAAACATTTCAAATATCATTGGGCAGTTGAGAGGCTGGATTTTATCAAGAAATTTTATGCATACGCTCATGATAATAGAGATAATTTTAAAACGTCCTGGTCGGAATGGTTGAAGTCACATAAATAATCGGTGCTATTGAGTGCTATGTCATGCTAGCCTTCGCTGGCATGACATTACTAAATAACGTAAGGTGTAAAATGACGAATCAATTTCATTGCTTATGGACTCAATCAAAAGCACGATTACAATTAATTAAATCAAATCCAAAATACAATTTGAACTGGTTGTTTCTTCCTGGCGGACCAGGATTGGGTTCAGAATCATTAAATAATTTAACCAGATTATTATCGTTGCCGGGTTCTGTATGGCATCTTGATTTGCCTGGTGATGGATCAAATTGTGGTGATGATGCATCATTTGCTAATTGGCAGATGGCATTGATGGAAGCAGTCAGTGCATTGCCCAATCCAATTCTGGTGGGACATTCTACGGGCGGCATGTATGCACTATCCACACCGGAATTAAAAAAATATTTATCAGGATTGGTGTTGATCAGTTCAGCGCCGGATACATCCTGGCGAAAACAGTATTTTGAATTTTGTAAAAATAATCCCATCATTGAGACGAATAAGATAGCAACGAAATATGCTAAACATCCCAATAATACATTATTGCGACAATTAACTATCGCCAGTGCATCGCAATGTTTTTCTGCAAAATCAATGAAAAAAGGAATCAAGCTATTATCATCATTGCCTTATAACCATCAGGCATGTGACTGGTCGGGCGCTTACTTTGATGATACCTATAAAGCTAAGTGGATACCTAAAGACATTCCAGTACTTATTGTAACTGGCGAGAATGATAATATTATTTCTATAAATCATTTTAAAAATGATAAACGCTTTGATCGGGAGAATATTTCTATTAAGGCAATAAAAAAGGCGGGACATTTCCCATGGATAGAAAATCCGGATCAGGTGAGGCAAGTATTTTCAGGATTTGCCAAACAAGTTATTAAAACATTATAAGAGAGTCGTTTTAATGCGAGACACCTTACATCATAATTATGGACAAGGTGTATTGAATAATAAGGCTGTTGTTGATCAAGTAAATATTGCATTGAAAATTGCGGGAGAGTTTGATGAGAGAAAGTCAAACAGGCTAAAAAATTAATAATGAAAAGGCCCCATTTTTATTTAACGATTTAACAGGGCCTTAAACAATGATAACTACCCAGCAAAATTCTGGGCAACAAAATCCCAGTTCACTATCTTCCAGAAATTTTCAACGTAACTAGCACGAACATTGCGATAATCGATGTAATAAGCATGTTCCCATACATCACAAGTCAATAATGCAATCTTATTGTCTTTCATGGGAAGACCAGCATTACCAGTGTTCATGATTTCCAATTCGCCTTGCGCATTTTTCGCAAGCCAGGTCCATCCCGATCCAAATAATGTAGTCGCAGATTGAGTGAATTGTTTTTTGAATTCGTCAAATGAACCAAATTTTTTAATAATGGCATCAGCTAATTTGCCAGCAGGTTCGCCAGTCTTAGGGGTCAAGCAATTCCAATAAAAAGTATGGTTCCATATTTGAGCAGCATTATTAAAAATGCCACCGCTGGATTTCATGATGATATCTTCCAGTGACATGGAGCCAAATTCATTATCTTTGGTGAGATTGTTTAAATTGGTAACATAAGCCTGATGGTGTTTGCCGTAGTGATATTCAAGGGTTTCTTTGGATATGTGAGGCTCTAAAGCATCCATCGCGTATGGTAGTTTGGGTAATTCGAACATGGTGTATCTCCTTTTGATTTTTATATTCTTTCTTCATTGCGCAGGGTTAAAATTTCGTATCCGGATTCTGTGACCAGAATGGTATGTTCCCATTGAGCAGACAGGCTATGGTCTTTGGTGACTACCGTCCACCCGTCAGGCAATAATTTTACATCACGTTTGCCCGCATTAATCATGGGTTCTATCGTAAAAATCATGCCAGGCTGGATAATTTCACCAGTGCCAGCTTTGCCATAATGCAAAACATTGGGCGATTCATGAAACACTTTACCTATGCCATGGCCGCAATATTCTCTCACAACACTGAATCGGTTTTTTTCAGCATGTTGCTGAATGGCGGCACCAATATCGCCAAAATGTGCCCCTGGTTTGACTTGATCCATGCCTATGCTTAAGCATTCATAAGTCACTTTAATCAGGCGGTCTGACAGTATGGATGACTTGCCTATAGTAAACATTTTGCTGGTATCGCCATGGTAACCATCTTTTAGAACAGTGACATCAATGTTCACAATATCACCATCTTTCAACTTCTTGGGCCCCGGGATGCCGTGGCAAACCTGATGGTTTACTGATGTGCAAATCGATTTGGGATATCCGTGATAATTCAAGGGGGCAGGAGTAGCTTTTTGCTCATTCACTATATAATCATGACAAATCTTGTCCAATTCATCTGTCGTGATCCCTTCTCTGACATGAGGCCCTATCATCTCAAGGACGTCGGCTGCCAGGCGGCCCGCAACACGCATTTTTTCAATATCTTCACTATTTTTGATTATAATTTCTGTCATTTATTATCCATTTATTACTGTTACAGCATATTGTCGATTACGAAGGTTCTATGGTATAAAGGCGTGCTTTATTAAGCAATCAATACTTAACACATTAGTCCGCACGCGTATCACAACTCTTCGCTGGGTGCCCTGTTTAAAGAATGGGGTTGGCGAAAAGGATATGCGGAGGCTTAACCCGAGAGGAAATGAAAATGCAAGTATCCATGCAAGACATGTTAAAAGCTGGCGTACATTTTGGTCACCAGACACGTTATTGGAACCCAAAAATGGCGTCATACATTTATGGCTCCCGTAACAAAATTCATATTATCGACCTTGGAAAAACACTTCCATTATTTCAGGATGCATTGAATTTTATTGGCAGCACTGCAGCCAAAAAAGGCAAGATTTTGTTTGTTGGTACGAAATATGCTGCTCAAGACATCATCCAGCAAGAAGCAGAACGCTGCAAAATGCCGTTTGTTAACCGTAGATGGTTAGGCGGTATGTTGACGAATTACAAAACCATACGTCAATCCATCAAGCGCCTTAAAGAATTAGAAGCCATGTTTGATTCTGGTAAATTTGGTCGTCTTACCAAGAAAGAAATTCTCAACCTGGAACGTGAAAAAGCCAAGTTGATGAGCAGTCTGGGCGGTATTAAAAACATGGGCGGTATTCCAGATGCGATATTTGTTGTCGATGTCGGTCATGAAAAAATTGCTATTCTTGAAGCTAAGCGTCTTGGCATTCCTGTTATTGGCATTGTTGACTCTAACAATGATCCAGATGGTGTTTCCTATGTTATTCCTGGTAACGATGACTCTACTCGTGCTATTCGTTACTTTGCGTCTAGTGTTGCGGATGCGGTGTTAGAAGCACGTGCCAGCATGCTTGATGGTAATGAAGGCGGAGATGAGTTTATCGAAATCGAAGCAGACGCCATGAAAGCTCCCCTTGCAGATGACAATGGTCAATCTGAAGATCAGCAAGGTAAGTAAACCAGGCAGTAGTTCCCGCTGACCCCGGCTTAAAACAGGCTGGGGTAAGCTTTCCAGCTAAAAAAACAGGTTGGGACAAGTTTAGAATCGCAGGTAATAAGGTGATGGTATGACAGTAAATATTTCAGCTTCACAAGTAAAAGAATTACGCGAACGCACTGGCGCAGGCATGATGGAGTGCAAAAAAGCACTGACAGAAAGCAGTGGTGATATGGAATTGGCAATTGAAAACTTGCGTAAGTCAGGCGCTGCCAAGGCAGGTAAAAAAGCTGGCCGAGTCGCAGCAGAAGGCGTGATCGTTATCAAGGATAACGGTAAACGTGCGGTTATGGTTGAAATCAATAGCGAAACCGATTTCGTTGCACGAGATGGTAACTTTACAGCATTTGCCAATGCGATTGCTGAAGCTGCATTAGAAGCACAAGAACAAGATGTCAGCAAGTTTTCTGCAATGACATTACCTGGCGGCACCAAGACAATTGAAGAAGTACGTCAGGAATTAGTTTCTAAAGTAGGTGAAAATGTTCAAATTCGCCGCATCGTACTCAGCAGTTCTTCTGCTGCGACAGTGGGCACTTATTTGCATGGTTCACGCATAGGCGTTGTTGTTGAACTGGATACAGATAATAAAGAGCTGGCCAGAGATGTTGCCATGCATATTGCTGCCAGCAAGCCTATCGTTGTATCACCAGACAATGTTCCGCAGGATATAGTTGCAAAAGAAAAAGAAATTTATATGGCACAAGCAGCAACCAGTGGCAAACCACAGGAAATCATAGAAAAAATGGTGCTTGGCCGACTCAAGAAATATCTGGATGAAGTCAGTCTTACTGGTCAGCCATTCGTGAAAGACCCGGATACGACTGTTGGTAATTTATTAAACAAAAATCGCGCTAAAGTATTGGCATTCTACCGATATGAAGTGGGTGAAGGTATTGAAAAAGTAGTAGAAGATTTTGCTGAAGCGGTGATGCAACAAGTTCAAGGCAGCTAACACTATGGAAATGGACCCAACTGCAAGCCCGATTTACCGTCGTGTTTTAATCAAACTCAGTGGTGAAGCACTGCAGGGAGATCATTTATTTGGGATAGATGCGAGCAAGTTATCTCGCATCGTACAGGAAATTGCCGGTGTCACTCAGTTAGGCATACAAGTTGCCCTGGTGATAGGCGGTGGAAATCTGATTCGCGGCGCCGATTTATGCGCCGCCGGGTTTGATCGTGTTTCTGCTGATCAAATGGGCATGTTAGCCACGGTTATCAATGGTCTGGCTTTGCGTGACGCATTTAAAGAAAAATCCATTCCCGCCTCACTCATGACAGCTTTTGCCATTCCCAGCGTTGCAGAACAATATGATAGATTTAAAGCCCAGGAAAATTTGCAACAAGGCAAAGTCGTCATCTTGTCCGCAGGTACAGGTAATCCACTCGTCACCACTGATTCTGCTGCGGCATTACGCGGAATAGAAATTGGTGCTGATATTGTGCTGAAGGCAACCAAAGTTGACGGCGTATTTAGCGATGATCCTATCAAAAATCCAAATGCGGAACGTTATCAAAGTCTCACTTACGATGAAGTGATAGCCAAACGTCTTGGTGTAATGGATCTGACAGCGATATTGCTATGCCAGGATCATGGCTTGCCATTACGTGTGTTTAATATGAATAAGCAAGGCGCATTAACTCGTATCATGTTAGGTGAAGATATCGGAACGGTAATTAGCGTTTCGAGTTGATCTACTAGAGATTGGTTTCAGTTACATTCAAAAATACGCTCTACGCTTAAATAAATATTTTCGGAGTGCTCATGCATAAAGTAGTAAAAGACGCAGATACCAGAATGCGCAAGAGTATAGAATCCTACAAAATAGAAATCGCAAAAGTACGTACAGGTCGTGCTAACCCGGGCATTTTAGATCACGTTCGTGTTGACTATTATGGTAATGAAATGCCGCTTAACCAGGTTGCCAATGTAAATGCTGCTGATGCGCGTACATTACTCGTTACACCTTGGGAAAAGAACATGATTCCCGTGATTGAAAAAGCGATCATGAATGCTGGTCTGGGTTTAAATCCAGCGACGGCAGGCACAGTGATACGCGTTCCTATGCCAGCATTAAATGAAGAAAGAAGAAAAGAACTCATCAAGGTTGTGCGTAATGAAGCTGAAACCGCACGTGTCAGTATTCGTAATTTACGCCGTGATGCTAATGCTGAATTAAAAGAATTACTCAAGAAGAAAGAAATTACTGAAGATGAAGAACGCCGTTTGGGTGATGATATCCAAAAATTAACGGATAAATTCGTTGCTGAAGTTGATCAAGTCACCGCAGCGAAAGAAACCGATTTAATGGCGATATAGTTTCCGATGAGCCAATCCCGGTTGCCGCAACACATAGCCATCATTATGGATGGGAATGGTCGTTGGGCTAGAAAACGTTTCTTGCCTCGCGTTGCGGGTCATCGTGCTGGTGTCGAATCTGCCAGACAAGTTGTCAAAAATTGCGTGAAACGCAATATTAAAGTTCTTTCATTATTTGCTTTTAGTAGTGAGAACTGGCAACGCCCGGATCAGGAAGTGAGTTATTTAATGGAATTGTTTCTCACCGGTCTGGAACGCGAAGTTGGCATGTTACATGAGCATAATGTTCAACTGCGATTTATTGGCGACCGCACACGGTTCAGTGAAAAGCTCAGACAGAAAATCCAGGAAGTTGAAGGGTTAACAAAAAATAATTCAGGAATGGTGTTGATTATTGCTGTGGATTACGGCGGCAAGTGGGATATTACACAGGCAGCAAATAAATTGGCGCAAGCAGTGGAAGCAGGAACATTATCCAGTGCTGACATTACGCCAGAGTTAA
>Ga0105239_10009369_pt1 | contig 11051 bp, 10 predicted proteins | sample KBSC44metaG_FD_92761 | JGI IMG/M metagenome (GOLD analysis project Ga0105239, IMG submission 92761) | Corn rhizosphere microbial communities from Kellogg Biological Station, Michigan, USA - KBS C4-4 metaG | ecosystem: Host-associated > Plants > Roots > Rhizosphere > Soil | place: Michigan, USA...
CATGTGCTGCGCAGCCCGGCAGCGTCGGTGAACCGGTGCGGGTTGTCGCCCAGCCCGCCGCGGACTCGGGTGTCGAGGACTGGATCCAGGCCGGGCGGGCTGGCTGGCCGCCGGTTGTTGGTGTTGGTGAACACCGCTGAGCGTTCGGCGTCCAGAGCGGCGATGGCGTCGCTCCGCCGCGATCAAACCGAGCAATCCGACAATCCGACGGCCGCGACCCCGAGGGCATGCTCGCCCGGTGCAGCGACCGTAGTGCCTGCCGGGAGTGGTCAGCGGCCGGCATGATGGAAGCGCTGTTCACACCGCACCTGTGATATGCAAACGGATGCGTGGCATGAACCACCGATTCTCATGCGCTGTGGTCATGACTACGAATGGTGCGATTTGTGCCGGGCACATGTGACCACTCACGTTGCGATAACAAGACCATGCACGTAGATCGCCCCGAAAATCTAGCCGACCACGAGGAGAGTTCGATTCTTGTGACCGTCCCGCCATCCACGACCTCGCCGAGCATCAGCCCTCTGAAGTGCGGCGAAGTGCGCGACCAAATGGGCGATTCATTCGATCGTGGAACCTACAACGAGCGGGCGATCAGTTCTTTCATGACCTCGTTTGCGCCGGCAAGGATGCGCAGGACGCGCGTGTCGGTATAGAGGTGTGCGATCGGATACTCGTTCATGTAGCCGTAGCCGCCGAACAGCTGCAGGCAGCGATCGATAATGAGACTGGCCTGTTCAGAGATCCAGTATTTGGCCATGGACGCAGTGGCTGCGTCGAGTCCGCCGTGCACATGCGACTCGATGCACTCGTCGAGAAACGCGCGGCAGACCCGCGCGTTCGTTGCGCACGCGGCCAGTTCGAAGCGGGTGTTTTGCAGGGCGAACAGGGGATTGCCGAACGCGTGCCTTTCCTTGGTGTACTCAACGGTCATGTCCACGGCCGACTCGATGCTCGCCTGCGCTATGACAGCTGTGATTAGGCGCTCCTGCGGCAACTGCTGCATCAGCTGGATGAATCCGTTGTCCTCATTCGAGCCCAGCAGGTTTTCAGCTGGCACCCGCAGGTCGTCGAAGAACAGCTCGGCCGTATCCTGGCCCTTCTGGCCGATCTTGTCGAGGATGCGTCCGCGCTGAAAACCTGCAGTGTCGTCGGCTACCTCAGCCACGATCAGCGAGATGCCCGCGGCACCCTTCGCATCGCTCGTCCTCGCAGCGATGATCAACAAGTCGCACAGGTGGCCGTTGGAAATGAACGTCTTGGATCCGCTGATCCGGTAGTCATCACCGTCGCCGACCGCACGGGTGGCGATCGCCTGCAGATCCGACCCGGTGCCCGGCTCGGTCATCGCGATCGCGCCGACCCACTCCCCGGATGTCAGCTTCGGCAGCCACCGCTGCTTCTGCTCTTCTGAGGCGTAGGCCAGGATGTAGTGCGCCACGATGCCGGCGTGCACCGCGAAGCCCATCGAGGAATCTCCCGCACGCGCCTGCTCTTCGATCAGGACAGCCTCATGCGCGAACGTGCCGCCGCCACCGCCGTATTCGGTAGGGATCGACATGCCCAGCAGACCCAGCCCACCGGCGCGCCGATACAGCTCGCGATCGGCGTGCCCCTGCGCGACATGCTTGGGCCAGTTCGGGACCACTTCCTTGATGAAGTAGGTCGCCGCGAGCTCGCGAACCGCCTCCAGCTCGTCATCACTCCAGCGCGGACCTATTGACATGAGCTGGCGAACTAACGCCCGTCACTTACAGCAGCCGACACCGAGCTGAACTGCCGCTTCTCATCGTGGTCGAGCAGCATCTGGTGGGTCTTGGCCGCAAATTCCCGGACGGCGTCGCTGGCGGGGTCCAACCCCGTCACGGATCCCAGGACATTGGCGCCCAACTTGAAACATGTCCAGGCGATCAACTCGACGAGCTGTTCATCGGTGTATTCCTTGCGCAGCGCTGCGATCATATCCTCGTCAATCGCGCGGTGGTCGGTGATGACCTGCTGCGTGAAGTCGACGGCCAGCTGCTCCTGTGGAGTAAGTCCCTCGAATTCGGGCTCACCGAACGAGTTGCAGAATTCGCAGCCCACGTGTGAAGCCATGACGCGTCGCGCGTTCTCCTTCAGCCGCCACGGCAGCGTCGAGGACGGCGAGTGCATCGCGGTGTCGAGGCGCTTCCATGCTGTGGCGATTTCTGGCCGGTATGCGAGCACTTCGTAGAACTGGTCTGCGTTCTTGTCGACCGAAACAACGGGCATTGCTGGACCTCTTTCGGATTTGACGCCCCCTAGCCGGGGCGTTGCTGAACCGGTGCGTCACCGGCCTTGCTGGTTCACTTCGCGAGAATGCCGCCGTCCACAGCCAGGATGCTTCCGGTCACCCAGGTGCTGTCTTCGGAGGCAAGGAACGCGACCGCACGCCCGACATCACGCGTCGAGGCCATCTCGGGCCATGGATGCAACTCTTCGACCATCTTGGTCAGGTCGAGGTCTCGAATGACCTTGTTCAGGGCCGTCTGGACGAAGTATCCGGGCGCGATCGCGTTGACGTTGATGAAGTCCGGGGCGAGTTCGATGGCGAGCGCACGGGTCATGGCATGCACCGCGCCCTTGGACGCGGAGTAGCCACTCAGCTCGGCCTGGCCTATTTCGCCGGCGACGGATCCGATGTTGATGACGTGTCCCAGTGACCGTCCCACGCGCTCCTGCTGCCTCATGACGCGCACTGCTGCTCGAACCCCGAGCCACGTGCCGACGACATTGACGTTCAGGTCTTTCTGAAGGTCCGCAAGGGTCGCTTCGGTGACGTACGCGGCGCTGGCAGCGCCCGCGTTGTTGACCCAGACGTCCAACCGGCCGAACCGCTCCGCCGCCCGATCTGCCAGCGCCTCCATGTCCTGCTCGCTGGTGACATCGGCCGCGAGGTAGTCGGCTTCTCCGCCACGCTTGTTGATCAGGTCATCGGTATCGATCTCGGCTTCGTCGTCGCCGAGCGCGTCCGGGTGGGTCGACTTGCGGACGTCGGAGCACAACACCTTTGCGCCCTCCGCCGCGAGCTCCACGGCGATGGCCCGACCGTGACCCGAGCTTGATCCGGTAACGACCGCGACTCTGCGTGCAAGACGTAGCGCATGATCCTTCTCGAACAATCCAGATGTCATGTGACGATCACTCCCTCGTCAGGGGTCCGATGCCGACCCCGCGCGGACGCCAAGGGCTTCGGCCCAACTTACCATACATAATGCATAATCGTTGGTACATCATCGGTGTGCGGAACTTCCTGTGCACTACTTCCCCGATGCGCGGCTCATCCGTTCACCCATGTCGTCGGGAAGGCCGAAGGGGATCGAGCGCTCGTGCAGCAATGCAGCCTGGCGAGCGTTCGTGCTGGCGTGCGCCAGCAACTGCTTGTCGATGCGGTTGGTGCCCCAGGAGTTGGCGGTGATCTCCGCGGCAAGCTGCTCGACCGTCGCGTCCAACTCGCTGTCGGGCACGACCCGGTCGACCAGGCCTATTTGTGCAGCCGTTCTTGCGCTGATCCGCCGACTCGTGAACATCAGTTCCTTCGCGGTCGACAGGCCCACGCGCTCGGGCAGCCGCACCGACATCCCCCAGATGGGTACGAGTCCCCACTGGCCGTGAGTGTCGCCGAGGCTTGCCGACTCACCGGCGACCAGCAGATCGCAGGCAAGCGCCAACTCAAGTCCGCCGGTGTAGCAGTGGCCGTTGATGCGAGCGATCGTCGGTTGCGGCAGCTGCTCAAGAGCGTCCACCGACTCCGGTTCGAAGTCCTCGCTCGGTGCCTTCTCACCCTCGGCGATGGAGCTGAGATCGTGGCCCGCGCAGAAGGCACGGCCAGCGCCAGTGAGTACGACACACCCCACCTTCTTGTCAACGGCGACTGCGTCAACGTGCGTGCGCAGCTCGACGAACATGGCCGGGCTGAGCGCGTTCAGCTTGTCGGGACGGTTGAGAGTCAATGTCGCGACGCCGCCGGCGTCGGCGCGGACCACGAGTCGCGTGCTCACCATGAGCGCGCCACTCGGCGACGCTGACTAACCCGTCGGCTTGTCATTGGCCTGGGGTGTCCTTGGAGGATTGGCATGGCTACCTTCGGTTTTCGACTCGGGCCGCGACTCGGGTGTCATCATCGATGTCACATGCTTGACGGTGGACTGCAGATGGGCCCTGACCGCACGGGCCGCACGCTCGGCCTGCCGGGCCCGAAGCGCCTCGAGGATCTCTTCGTGCTGCGCCCGCGCCTGGTCGGCGTAGTCCTGGTCAGGTTCCGGTACCGTGAGGCTGATGTAGTTAGCCGAGCTCTTCCGCAGGCCAGCCACGATGCTCGCGAGGCGCGGTTTCCCCGACATGTCGTAGATCGTGGCGTGGAAGAGGTGGTTCAGCTCGACGTAGCGGGAGGGGTCGTCCGTTCGCTTCATCTCCTCGAGAATCCGTTCGAGGTTCGCGATGTCCGCCTCGGTGGCGTGTGCGGCCGCGAGCTCGGTGGCCATTGGTTCCAGCACGCCACGGATCTTGTAGATCTCGATGATCTCGTCGAGCGAAGGGAGGACGACGGTAGCGCCCCGGTGCGCGTCCTGTCGCACGATCCCGTCACGCGCGAGCTCGGCGAACGCCTCACGCACGGGAGTTGTGCTGACGCCGAAGCGCTCGGCGACCTCGTTCTGCCGCAGCCGGGAACCGGGCGCGATCTCACCGGACTGGATGAGTCTGCGGAGCTTCTCCGCAACCACACCGGCCCTTGTCGGTGGGGCGCTGTCCTCGGCCGTCATGGGCTGTTCCATTTCGCTCGGATGCAGCTTGACTCTGGCGCCGGACCCGCCTACCGAACACCTACTAGACGCGCGGCTACGCGACACACAGCTGCCGCAATTCACCGATCCCCCGGATCCGGCTGACCACCTCGTCACCCGGCTTTAGATAGAGCTCGGGATTGCGGCCCATGCCAACCCCGGACGGAGTGCCACTGAATATCACATCGCCCGGGTAGAGCGGGCAGATCGCGGACAGCTGGGCGATCAGATCGCTCACCGAAACGATCATCGCGGACGTCCTCGACTTCTGCCGGATCTCGCCGTTGACCACGCATTCGAGTTCGAGGTCGTCTCGGTCCTCCAACTCGTCGGGCGTGACCAGCCACGGACCAGTCGGGCCGAAGCCAGGAAAGGACTTCGCCATGGAGAACTGCGGAACCGGTCCGAGCCGCTGGATGTCGCGTTCGGAGAAGTCTTGGCCAACCGTGAGTCCGGCGACGTACGCCCACGCGGCGCCGGCGTCGACCCGATCGCAGTAGCGACCGACGACCACGACGAGCTCGACCTCCCAATCGACTCTGGAACTGGGCAACCGAAGTTCGCCGTACGGTCCGGTCAGGCTGGCGGCGAACTTCGTGAAGGTGGGAGGAATCACCAGGTCAGGCATGGCCCCCTTCAAGCCCGCCTCGGTGGCGTGCTCCTGGTAGTTCAGTCCGATAGCGAACACCTGTCGGGGCGACGGTGACGGTGCGCCGAGCTGCCTGAGGTCGAACTCGGTCCGCTCCGCGTCTGCCCATGCTGCCGGAGCCGACGCCCAATCGATGAACTCGTCCCAGTCCGGGTACAGGCCCGCAATCGCGGGGCCGAAACGTCCGCGACTGGCCGTTTCGATGTCGATTGCGATCGACCCGTCGACGATGACCGCCCGGTCGGACAGTGCCGCGATGCGCATTCGAGTCTCCCTCAATGAACACTAACTATGCACTATACACAATGTGTCGATCTACTGTACACACATGCAGAGTTCGGCGACTGAGCGACCGCGGACCCCGCCAGCCTCGGGAACGCTCGGCACAGAAACGGTCAGGTCGGGTGCGCATTCCTGGTCACGCGGCGAACCTAGACGCCGCAAGTATTATGCACTATGTTTTCTGCTGGGGACTGACCGCAGAGTCTTGGGTGCTCGCCACTGGCGTCGGCCTGTCGCCGTGACGCGGGCGAGTGCGACCACTGCGCGCTGAGTGCGGCGATGCGCAACTGGTGAAGGGATGGCCCGGTGAACCTGCTGGAACTCCATGGGCTGAGCGTCCAATTCGGCGCACTACGCGCCGTCAGCGACGTTGAGCTGGCAGTGCCCGAGGGCGCGTTCGTCGGTCTGATCGGACCCAACGGTGCCGGCAAGACGACGCTGATCGATGCCGTGTCGGGAATCGTCCCGTCCCAGGGAGCGATCACTTTCGACGGTGACAGGATCGATCAGCTCCGGGCGTTCCAGCGTGCACGGCAGGGGCTGGCCCGCACGTTTCAGAGCGTCGAGCTCTTCGACGACCTGACCGTCCGCGAGAACCTGCTGACCGCGGCTGAGCCGTCCTCGCTCGCCTCGATGCTGGGGGCGCTGGTTCGGTATCGGGCGCAAGCGGGCCCGGACGCGGTGGTCGACGAGACCCTCGACCTGCTGGAGATATCGGACCTGGCCGATCAACTGCCTGGTGCGCTGTCGCTGGGGCAACGCAAGCTCGTCACCGTCGGGCGCGCCATGGCCGGACGGCCACGACTGCTGCTGCTCGACGAACCGGCGGCCGGCCTGGACACCGACGAGAGTCTCGCGCTGGGAAAGAGGCTGCGGGACGTGGCCCGGACGGGAGTGTCGATCCTGCTGATCGACCACGACATGGGTCTCGTGCTCAACGTATGCGACTACATCTACGTCATGGAGTTCGGCCAGGTCATCGCGGCCGGGACTCCCCAAGAAGTGGTGGGCGACCCGCGGGTGATCACGGCCTACCTGGGCGAGGAAGGCGAGACCTTGATCGAGAAAGGTGAAACGTTGGGCGAGAAGGTTGTCACTCGATGAGCGTCGCAATGCAATGCTCGCAGCTGACCAGCGGGTACAACGGGGTCCCGGCAGTGCGTGGCCTCGATCTCGAGGTGCACGCAGGCGAGATCGTTGCGATCCTCGGACCGAACGGGTCAGGTAAGACCACCACCCTCATGACGCTGATGGGTGTGATCAGTCCGATCGCCGGCGAGGTGACGGCGCTAGGCGAGCCGGTGATCGGCGGCAAGCCACACCTGGCTGCGCGCAGGGGCATGTCGCTTGTTCCCGACGACCGGGCATTGATCTTCGGTCTGACCGCGCGAGAGAACCTGACGATCGGGCTCCCGCGCAAGGCCAAGAAGCATGCCATCGATCAGGTGCTGGACTACTTCGCGCCGTTGCGCGCCAAGTTGGACACCCGCGCGGGGTTTCTTTCGGGGGGCGAACAGCAGATGCTGGCACTCGGCCGGGCCCTCGCGCGTGAGGCCAAGGTGCTCATGATCGACGAGATGACCCTGGGCCTGGCGCCGGTGATAGCCAAGTCAATCCTGCCGATCCTGCGTCGCGCGGTCGACGAACTCGGCACAGCGGTCCTGCTGGTCGAACAGCACCTGGACCTCGCCCTGGCTATCGCCGATCGGGCATACGTTCTGAACCGCGGTTGTATCGAGCTCTCCGGGCAGGCGGACGAGCTTCGTGGTCGACGCGATCTGTTGCAGGCCAGCTACCTGGGGGAGGTCACGAGCATCCCGGAGACCTCTGCGCAAGTGGGCCGGGCGGTCGGCAATGTGTGATTTCGGCAAAGACGGACGAGGAGCGTAGGAGAGCCGATGGAACAGTTCTTGCTGTTCGCCATTCTCGGTTTCGGTGCAGGCGCCGCCTACGGCCTTATTGGTCTCGGTGTAGTGCTCATCTACAAGGGTTCGGGCGTGGTTAACTTCGCCCAAGGCGCCGTCGCCATGGTTGCGGCCTTTTGCTGCAACGACCTGGTCAATCAGGGCCTGTCGGTGTACCTCGCGGCAGCGATCACCGTGGCCGGCGCCGGCGTGGCCGGCGTCGTGATCTATGTGATCGTCATGCGGCCGTTGCGCAATGCCTCGTCGTTGTCACAGGTGATCGCCACGATCGGGCTTCTGGTGACGCTGGTCGGTATCGCGGTGCTCGCCTGGAACGACGTCGCGTTGCGGGGCCAGTTGGCGCCGTCTCTGGTCCCGACGGACCCGGTGACGCTCTTCGGTTCATCGTTCGGCGTGGACCGACTCTGGCTGCTCGGTATCGCCGCCGTACTGTGCGTGGCTCTCTCGGTGTTATACCGCTACACCAACTTCGGGTTGGCGACGCGAGCCGCGGCCGAGAGTGAGCGCGGAGCGTCGCTTCTCGGAATCTCGCCGGACCGCGTCGCTGCCGGGAACTGGGCGATCGGTTTCGGGGTGGCGTCCATTGCCGGCATCCTGATCGCGCCGATCACCGCGTTGAACGTGACCGCTCTGGCCTTCATCATCCTGCCAGCGCTCGCCGCCGCTGTTGTTGGTCGATTCACCTCGTTCGGCCTCACCGTCGCGGCCGGGGTAGTCATCGGGGTCAGCCAATCCCTCATCACCCGGTATTGGACGTTGCAGGGGATGTCGGCGGCCTTCCCGCTGTTCGTCGTGATCGTCGCGCTCGCGGTGACTGGTCGACGCATTCCGGTTCGGGGAACGCTCGAGTTGAAGCGCCCGCCGCTGGCGACCGATGGGCGGATCAAGATCTTCTGGGCGGTCGCCGTGCCGGCCGTCGTCGTGGCCAGCCTGCTGGCGCTGAACCTCCAGGCGAGGGTGGCGATCACTTCCTCCATGACGAGCGCCATCGTCGCTCTTTCGGTGGTCGTCGTGACTGGATACGTGGGTCAGGTCAACCTCGCGCCCCTCAGCTTCGCCGCGGCCGGAGCGTTCGGTGTGTCGCTGCTGGGGCACGGCCTGGGTATTCCGTTCCCCATACCGATCCTGTTGGCAGCGGCGGTCACGGTTCCGATCGGATTGCTCATAGGGCTGCCGGCATTGCGGATTCGAGGCATCAACCTCGCTGTTGTCACGCTCGGCGCGGGCATCGTGATGGACGTCGTGGTGTTTCAGAACTACACCGTCTCCGGCGGGACCACGGGCCGCCCGGTGCCGGAGCCGTCAATTTTCGGCTTCTCGCTGGATTCCTCAACTCATCCGGCCCGCTTCGGCATCTTCGTTCTCACCGTCCTGCTCTTGCTGACCGTCGTCGTGTGCAATGTCCGTCGTAGCGGCCTGGGCCGAAAGATGCTTGCCGTGCGGCGCAACGAGCGGGCGGCGGCGGCGGTCGGTGTCAATGTCGCCAGTATCAAGCTGTACGCGTTCGGTCTGTCCGCCGCAATCGCGTCCATCGCCGGAGGAGTGCTGGCATATCAAGCCGGGGCGACGTCCGGTGACCGCTTCTCGACCCCGCTGTCTTTGTTCGCAGTGGCCGTCGCGTTCATCGGCGGGGTGGCGTCGGTGAGTGGCGCGTACGCTGCCGGCCTGGTCTCCAGCGGCGGCGTGATCTACATGATGGCGACTGACATCTCGGGAATCTCGAAGTACTGGTACACCCTGACCGGCGTATTGCTCGTACTCACCGTGGTCACCCAGCCGGACGGCATGGCCGTGAAGAACATGCAGATCAGTGCGGCCATCACACGCCGATTCAAAGATGCTCGCAGTCGACCGGAGTCCGTTAGCGCAGGCCAGTAGCTCACGGCAGCGGGGCGGCCATGGCCTCGCCCCACCGAGGTCATGGCCGCGTGCAGACGCGTGCCAGGCGTTCGTCCGGTCGTGCCATTTGATCCAGGCGTCCAGGTCGGCCAGGTCGTAGTCCGGCGCGTCGGGGCCAAGGTGAAGTGAGTGATACCCAGTTCGTGCAGTTGCGGGCGATGGAGGTCCGGGTCGCGCTTGATACCGACCGAAGCGTTCGATATCGGCCAGGTCGCGGTTTGGGCCGATCTTCGCCGTCGACGTGCCCTGCGCCGCTCCGGCACGGAGCACGGTCCAGCACTCGAGGGTCTTGCCGTTCGGCTCGCCGGTCAGCGGGTAGAAGTGATCCCAGTTGTAGATGATGTCCACCCGAGGTTCTCGGCCTGGGAAGCCGCGCGCCGAATAGCGGTTTGGTCGGCGTGTTGCGGCTTGATCAGCAAGCCGATGCGGATCGGCTGGCAGAGGTCATTGATCGGCTGTGCCATACTGTGTACTATGCATCGTCGACTCCTTGACCGGAGTTCGGGTTCGGCATCGTGACGCGACAAGGAGAACGAGCATGGGACAACTTGAGAACAAGACCGCTCTCGTCACCGGAGCCAGCGCCGGCATAGGACTTGCGGCGGCCTGCCGGTTCGCCGCCGAAGGTGCACACGTCTTCATCACCGGACGTCGCAAGCCGGAACTGGACGCGGCCGCCGCAGAGATCGGCTCAGGCGCCACGGCGGTTCAAGGTGACGTCGCCAACCTGGACGACCTCGACCACCTGGTCGAGTTGATCGACGAGCGAGGCAACGGCCTGGATGTGGTGTTCGCCAACGCCGGCAGCGGGACCTTCGCCGTCCTGGGCGACATCACGCTGGACCAGCTCAACGACACAGTGGCAACCAACCTGCGCGGCACGGTGTTCACTGTTCAGAAGACACTGCCGTTGCTCAACGACGGCGCCTCGATCGTGCTCGCCGGCTCGTCCTCGGCAACCAACGGGACCCCGGGGTTCGGCATCTACGCGGCGACTAAGGCCTCGATCCGGTCGCTCGGCCGCACCTGGGCGGCGGAACTGGCGAGTCGGGGTCTGCGGGTCAACACGATCATCCCCGGCCCGACGGACACGCCTGGGATAAGCGGCCTGGGGCCGGAGTTGCTGGCGGCCATTGCAAGCAATGTTCCGTTGGGCCGGCTGGGCGCACCGGACGAGATCGCCAGTGCTGTGCTGTTCCTGGCGTCGCCCCAATCGAGCTTCATGACCGGCAGTGAGATCTTCATCGACGGAGGGGTCGAGCAGATCTGATTGACGGGTTCCCGGCTACGGTTCCGCTGTAACCCAATCGACGATCAGCCGGTTGACCTCAGCCGGCTTCTCGACGTGGAAGAAGTGTCCGGTGTCGGCCACGGTTTCAACCTTCGAACCGGGAGACAGGAACGCGGCCGCGTCCGCGAGCACCTCGGCCGTCGCGGACCCGTCCTGATCGCCGTGCAGGAACATCGTCGGCTGTGGCGCGATGCCCATCG
>Ga0105239_10009370_pt1 | contig 11051 bp, 8 predicted proteins | sample KBSC44metaG_FD_92761 | JGI IMG/M metagenome (GOLD analysis project Ga0105239, IMG submission 92761) | Corn rhizosphere microbial communities from Kellogg Biological Station, Michigan, USA - KBS C4-4 metaG | ecosystem: Host-associated > Plants > Roots > Rhizosphere > Soil | place: Michigan, USA...
GGCGTTGTCGCCTCGCCCCAGGAGATCACGGCGATTCGAACCGCCTGCGGTCCGGACTTTGTCACGGTCATCCCGGGCATCCGTCCCGCCGGTGTCGCGGTCCACGATCAGGCACGCATCGCCACGCCAGCCGCTGCCGTGCAGGCAGGCGCGCACTATCTCGTCGTCGCCCGCGCGATCACGCAGGCCGCCGATCCGGCGGCTGCGGCCGCGGCAATCGCTGCGGAGATCGCCTCCGCCGGCAGCTAGCTCCCCACTCACCGTCCGGAGCGCAGAGCGCGTTCTGGACGGTGAGCGTCACGCCTATCAATCAAACCGGTTTGCAAAAGGAAAGCCAATGAAGCTATCTATCCCCCCAACGCCATTCGTAACGCTAATGGCTGTCGCCTGCCTGAGCACTGTGCCCGCGGCAGCGCACGCGGCGGAGCCGCTGCCCTATACCGGCGTCAACCTCGCTGGCGGAGAGTTTTATACTCCCAAGCCGGGCGTGACACCGATCTATGGCACGAATTTCGAATACCCGAACGCTCGCGAGTTCGACTACTTCGTCGGTAAAGGCATGAACCTGATCCGTCTCCAGTTCCTGTGGGAGACGCTGCAGCCAGAGGCGCACAAGCCGTTCCGGTCGGCGGAGATCGCCCGGCTTCGGGATGTCGTCAACCTCGCCACCAGTAAGGGGCTCACCGTCCTGATCGATCCGCACAACTATGCGCGTTACTACGGAAAGGTCGTCGGCGGGCCTGACGTCAGCAATTCAGATTTCGCCGATTTCTGGGGCTCCCTGGCGGCAGAGTTCAAAAACAACCCGAAGGTATGGTTCGGCCTGGTGAACGAACCGCATGATATGCCGACGGATCAATGGCTGGTAGCCGCGAACGCGGCGATCGCGGCGATCCGTAAGTCAGGCGCGAAGAACAAGATCGCGGTCCCAGGAAACGCCTGGACGGGCGCCCATGGCTGGATGGAGAACTGGTACGGAACATCGAACGGCGTCGCGATGCTCAAGATCCAGGACCCGGCGAATAACTATATCTTCGAGGCGCACCAGTATCTGGACTCGGATAGCTCCGGGACCAAGACAACGATTGTCAGCCCGACCATCGGTAGCGAGCGGTTGAAGCAGTTCACCGAGTGGTGCCGTGTAAACCATAAGAAGGCGCTGCTGGGCGAGTTCGCGGTTCCTGTTCTCCCGGAAGGTAAGGCGGCAGTGGACGATATGCTGACCTACATGGAGAAGAACCGGGATGTCTGGGTAGGCTTTACCTGGTGGGCCGCCGGGCCACGATGGGGCGACTATATGTTCACGATCGAACCCAAAAACGGCGCCGACCGACCGCAGATGGACTATCTTCAGCCCCACCTGCACGGGAAGTAGCCGCGCGCCTCATTGCGTCCCCAAGCCCGAGGGTGGGTTGGGGACGCGCCGCACTTAATCTACAGGTCTGCAAAGAACTCCCAGGTGATGTCGTTATTGCCGGGAAGCCCCTCATGGCCGAAATCCGGGAAGAGGACATAGCGCTTCTTGCCCGGAATCCGATTGTAGGCGGCGAACTGCGTGGAGGGCGGGCAGACGGTGTCCATCAGCCCGATGGACATCAGGATCTCCGCGCGAATCCGAGGAGCCAGGAACTGGTTGTCGATATAGCCCAGGCGTGTGAAGACCTCGTCCTCTCGCTGATGGCGTGGATCGAATAGCCGGAAATAGGTGCGCAGTTCATCATAGGCGTCTTTGGCAAGATCCATCTCCCAGACCCGCTTGTAGTCGCAGAGGAAGGGAAAGACGGGCGCGGCCTTCTTGATCCGTGGCTCCAGCGCAGCGCAGGCCAGTGTCAGCGCGCCACCCTGGGAGCCGCCCATGGCCCCTACTCGGTCAGCATCGACCTCATCGAATCCCATCACCACACGCGCCAGCTGCGCGGTATCCAGGTAGACGTTCCGGTAGTAGAGCTTCTCCGGTTTGTCGTCCAGCCCACGGATGATATGCCCTCGCAACGTATTTCCCACGACGCCACCCGGGTCCTCCGACTTGCCGCCCTGACCGCGGCAGTCCAGCGCGGCGACGGCAAATCCCTGCGCGACGTAGTTCAGCTTGTCGGTCCAGTCGCCGCTATGCCCTGAGTACCCGTGGAACATCAGGAGCGCCGGCACCTTACCGGTGACCGAGGTCGGCCGCAGATACTTGGCATAGACACGCGCTCCCCCAACGCCGGTAAAATAGAGATCGAAGCACTGCGCGAACGGAGCGATCAGCTCGTGCGGAACAAGCTCCGGATTTGGCTCTGTGGCCTCCATTTCGGCGAGTGCCTGATTCCAATACTCGTCGAAATCGTCCGGCCGCGGATTACGGCCTTCGTAGCGAAGCAGTTCGGAGAGGGGCATATCGACGAGCGGCATGAAAAAACTCCTGAAAGAGCGATGTTGACTCTATCCAATTTCGGGATAGTCGGCGAATGCCCCTCCTTAAAACTCGCCCTGACGTGCCAGGATATCCCTGACGCACCCAATGAGTCTACTGAGAGATAAATGTAGAGTTTTTTGCATTGATCGGTCGCTTCTGGCATGGCATTTGCTTTTTAACGCCATGTTCCAGTTCGCAAACGTTGCTACTATTTTATCGACGCAAAAATATCAGATCGCATTTTTAATCATTGCGGGGAGAGCTATCGGGGGATCATTTTATGGTTAAGCAGGATAGCGCCTTGCTTCAGGAGTGTCTGTCGGGAAACAGAGAGGCGTGGGAAAATTTAGTCAAGCGATATTCTCGTCTTATTTACAGTATCGCCTTGCGGTGTGGGATTGGCGAAGATGATGCAGCCGATGTGCTTCAGTCTGTTTGTATAAAACTTCTATCAAATTTGGAGAAGTTGAACGACGATAAACATCTGAGAGGATGGATGATCACCACCGCGAAACGGGAATGCTGGAGTCTTCTTCGTCAACGGCGTCGCCATATCGTCATATCGACCTCTTTTATCGGGGAATCTAAAACGGAGTTGATGGAATCCGGGGAGCCGCTGCCGATGGATACCGTTATTCAGCTGGAGGAGGATCACCTGATGCGGCTCGCTGTAGCCGAACTAAGCCTTCGCCATCGGCGCATGATCGAGTTGCTTTACTTTACCGATCCCCCGATGACCTATGTAGAAATCTCTCAACAGCTGAACATACCGGTCGGAGCGATCGGCCCCACACGGGCGCGCTGCCTGAAGAGCCTGAAACAAAAGTTGGCTCAGTTGGGCTTCTAGATGTATTTCCGCCCCGTTACCATGGCTGTTGTCTTTGAACCCTTGCGTGGTTTAGAAAAACAAGCCGCGATAGCAGCCTAGCGGTAGAGGTAATCCCTTGCAACTACCTTTTGCCAAGCATGTCTCTGAAGAGCAGTGGATCGACTTCCTGGATGGTGAGACCACCGCTGCCGTAAACGCCCAGATCCAGGCTCATCTGGACTCTGGTTGCCGCGACTGCGCAGCCCGGCTGGAGGAGTGGCGCCGCCTGGTCGGCGCGCTGGAGCGTGGACGAACGGTGGAAGACATTCCCGCCGCGGTCCTGGAGAATGCCTTCGGCCTCTTTGAGCGCGAGGCGCCACGCCCGACAGCCCTTCTGGAGCAGATCACCGCGTTCCTCGCCTTCGACAGCCGCTCACAGCCACTGCTTGCCGGCGCGCGATCCGCAGGCGCCTTATCGTTCAACCTTGTCTTCGAGGCGTCGGATACCACTATCTACCTGTGGTGTGAACGCGATTCGGTGCGCTGGCAGGTCCGCGGACAGGTATTGCCGGCTGATACCTCCTGGTCGCTCGCCGTCAATGGCGGACAGCAGGCAATACCCGTGGCGCCGGAAGAGGATGGTGAATTTTATCTGCCGGACCTGATGCCCGGCAAATACGACCTGTTACTGCGAGATTCCCGCCGCGAGATCCGTGTCCCCTCCGTGATTCTGGACACCCCGTGATCGCGCCTCCGGCCAGGCCGCCCTACCCCCATGGATGTCGAAAACGAGATAGATCTCTCCGACTGCTCAGCACCCGCGAACGAGACGGCGGGTCCGACCGTCGCCGCTGAGCGCTTGATCGCTGTCCCTCCAACAACCCTGCCGCGGGAGCCAGAGGACGATGGGGGCGATATCGAGACGCTTTCGGCGCAGGCACGCGCTGCGAGCGCCGTCTCGCCCTCGGAGAGCCTGCGAATGGCGGAACGGGCGCAGGAGATGGCAGAGAGCCTGGGTACGGCGCGGGCGCGAGCGTATGCCTGCTGGGCACGCGCCGCCGCTTTGCGTGCGCTGGCGCAGAGCGAGGAGGCTCTGGCCGCGTTCCTGGAGGGCGCTCGCCAGGCGGAGATCGCCGGAGATCCTCTTCTGGCAGCGCGTGTACCGATGGGAGCGACGGAAACACTGGCGCAGCTCGGGCGCTATGACGACGCGCTGCTTCTATCTAACCGCCTAGAGACGGACCTTCAGTCTCTGGGCGCCGTCGAGGATGTCGCCAAGGTTGTCGCGAACGCCGGGAATGTGCACTTTCAGCGCAAAGCCTACGTAGAGGCACTGGACTGCTGGCAGCGCGCCCTAACCTTCTTCGAGGCGCGTGGTGAGCAGATCCGTGCCGCCCGCCTGCAGATGAATGTCGCCAGCGTCCTTACCTGCCTGCACCGCCTTCCCGAAGCCATGCAGATGTACGAAGCCGCACGCTCTATTCTGGAATCGGCTGGTATGGATCTCCTGGTCGCCGGATTGGAGGGAGACCTTGGCTATGTGCGGTTTATGGCAGGCAGGCACTATGAGGCGCTTCAGACCTATGCCCGGGCGCGCCGGCGGTTCGAATCCCTGAACCTGCCCAAAGATGTCGCCCAGTGCGATCGCGAGACGGCAGATATCTATCTGGAGTTGAACCTGATCCCGGAGGCGCGGAACGCCTACGAGCGCGTACAGCCCCTCTTCCAGGGGCGTCAGATGGCAGCGGAGTCGGCGCGGAGCGACCTGGGGCTGGCAGCGACCCTCTTCCGGCAGGGATATTACGACGATGCCTTTGCGGCGCTAGACCGTGCGGAGCGGACCTTTCGCCAGGAGGGCAACAGGGTCGGAGCCGCACGCGTGCGGCTCCGACGCGCCGATTTTCAGTACCGCTCCGCTACCGGCAGCGCCACACCGCCTCAGAATCGTGCTGCCGTACAGGGCGCCCTGCGCGTCTTCCAGCGAAACGGCATGCTTCTGGAAACCGCACACTGCCAACTCCTGCGGGCGGAGATGCGGATCGACCAGGGAGTATCTCCGGGGCGTTCATTCCAACGGCTGGCTAAAAGCGCCGAATCCGGCTCCTTCCCGACCCTCCGATGGCGGATCGAGGCGGCCCGCGGCCGGGCCGCCATTCGCGCCGGCGATCGCAAGATGGCTCTGCAGCGCTATCGGCACAGTATCGATGCCGTCGAGCGGATGCGTCGAATCCTACAGGGCAATGATTTCCGGGTCGCCTTCTTCGACGACAAGGCGGCTATCTATGAAGAGGCGCAGCGTCTGCTTCTTGATGAGGAGCTGCCGGTATGCCAGGAGGAGGCGTTTGAACTTCTCGAACTAGCACGGGCTCGTACCCTTCTGGATTCGATGTCAGCTCCCCGTACCGGCGCCAGTGCAGCAGAAACGGCGGAGTGCGCCGCGCTGCGACAGCGTCTGGACGATCTTCGCACGCTCCTCAACTGGCATTATGCCGCTGCGGAACAGACCGATGCCGACGCTGGACGGCACCCGATCCCCGCGCAGATCACGGCGGAGGCTGTCCCTGCCCTGGAGAAGGAGTATCTGGAGGTTCATCATCGCCTGACGGTAGCGAATGGCTCGTCGAGCGGTCCGGCGGCGTCCACGTTCGGTATCGCAACGCTTTCCGAGCTTTCGGCGCTGCTTGCCGACGACGAACAGGTCGTCGCCTATGCGACGGTCCAGGACGAGATCCTGGCGTATGTGATCGGCCGAGACGGTTACTCTCTGGTACGCGGTCTGGCGTCGCGAACGGAGATCGAGCGGTCTGTCGAGCGGCTGCGCTTCCAGTGGAATAAGATGACGATGCGGGCTTATGTACGTGAAGACGATTCGCAACGCCTGGAGAGCGCAGACCGTATCCTGCGCGATCTATACCGCCGGCTTGTGGAACCGCTGGAACCCCTTCTGCCAGGGCAGCGGCTGACCATCGCCCCGCATGGCGTTCTCCATAACGTACCATTTCCAGCGCTGCACGACGGTGACGGCTACCTGATCGATCGCCGTGAGATCGCCTACACGCCGAGTTGTTCGGTATGGAAGCTCTGTCGGCAGCGCGAGGAGCCTAACGGCGGTGACTCGCTCATCTACGGGGTGCCGGAAGAGGGTATCGCCTGTACGCGCGAGGAGCTTGCGGATCTGCGCCAGGTCGTGCCGGATGCCACCTTCTTCGAGGGAGAGGCGGCGACGACGTCTGCCCTCCCCCGCAACGGTGTCTTCCGCTACCTGCACTTCGCGACTCACGCCGTCTTTCGAAAAGACAACCCGTTCTTCTCCGCTCTGCGCATGAACGATGGGTGGCTATTCGCGCACGAGTTGTACGAGCGCCGGCTGGAATGCTCGCTCGTCACGCTTTCGGCCTGTCATACCGGCGCCAGCAGGGTCTCGCCGGGGGATGAGACACTGGGCCTGGTCTACGGATTCCTGCACGCCGGAGCACGCGCCGTGCTTGTAAGCCTGTGGGCAGCGGACGATGCGGCAACGGCGCTGCTGATGAAGGAGTGTTATACGGCCATGGCCGGCGGCGCCGGCCGGGCGGCTGCTCTCCGCACGGCCGCGCAGAAGGTACGAGAACGCTGGACGCATCCCTATTACTGGGCGCCCTTTGCCCTGATCGGCGCACGCTGAGCTGTAGATAAAGACGCCGTTTAATCGCACTGTATTTTAAGGAGTATCGCACCGCTATGCTGCGGTTTCTTATTGCCGACGATCATCCTGTGGTCCGCCAGGGATTGATCCGTATTCTATCCGCGGAATGGCCGCAGGCGACTATCGTCGAGGCGTGTGATGCCTCGGCGGTGAATCACGCACTGCGGGACGGAAACTGGGAGTTGGTTACGCTGGACTTGCGCATGCCGGGCAGCGTTGGTCTTGAGTTATTGAAGCAGATCAAGGATACCCACCCGCGCATCCCGATCCTGATCCTGAGCGCGTATCCCGAGGAGCAGTATGCGCGACGCTCTCTCCATGCCGGCGCCTCCGGCTATCTTACCAAAGACACGTGCGTCCCGGAGTTGATCGGAGCAGTACGGCGTGTCCTGGCCGGCGGCAGATATATCAGCCCGGCTGCCGCAGAGCTTCTTGCCAACTCGTTGACCGTTCCTCGTGCCGATCTTCCGCCGCACGAGCGCCTGTCGGACCGGGAGTATACGATCTTTTGCGCCCTTGCCAGCGGCAAGGCGGTGACGGAGATCGCCTCGCTCCTTGCCCTGAGCGTCAAAACAGTGAGTACGTACCGTACGCGCTTGCTCAAGAAAACCGGTATGCGCAGCAACGCGGAGATCATTCACTACGCCGTCATACGGCAACTCGTCGACCCAAACGAAATCCTGGTTCCGTCCTGAAACGCCCTCACGTCTGCACGTTCGAGGCGGCCGGCAATGCCGTTTCTCGACATCGGTATGTAGGACAAATACTGGCACCTGTCGAAGATATTGTCCTACGCAAACTCAGGTCGGAATCCGATTCGCGTATGTTCAAAACGTCCCTAAAATCCTATTGAGGCGATCGAGCTCCAGCAGAACCGGCAGGGAATTCAGTCCCTTTTCTCGAAGAGATCATCACCATGCAGTTCTCAATGAGCCTCATTGAAGCGAGTGGTGTTATTCGTAGCGCGTCTCATTATCGCTACGAATTGGAGGAATCACAGAGATGATCGGCAACCTATGTCGCCGACGCGCCGGGAACAACTCTCCCGTTCCGGCAGCAGAACATAAGGGGCTATCGTTGCGGTGGCAGCGCACCCTTAGCGCAATTATTTTCGCTACCACGGTATCTTTATTTTCTGCAATACCGGCACAAGCTGCCGACTATGTTCCGGGTGAGATCGTAGTTCAGGTATTACCGGGCGTAAACGTCAATGTGCTGGCTCAGGCGCTTGGGCTACAGGTAGCCAAACAGTCTCAGTATAGCCCGACCTATTTATTACGGTTGCCGTCGTATCTGACGAACCTTATTAATCTGGATGCGCTGGTCGCCAGTCTTCGACTGAACCCGCTGATCTCTGCCGCCGATCCTAATCTTCTTATGACCCTGCCTATCGACGGCTCGAACGGGACAGCGGGAACGCAGTGGACATCGACGTTCGTCGACCGCAAGGGCGCTAACGACGCAAATGTCGCCTATGCGGAGCAGCCAAGCGTCACACAGGCAGGCTACCAGACGGCCCCAGGCAATGCCACCGGCGCAGGAGCCGTTGTCGCCGTCCTCGATTCGGGCCTTTCCCCACGCCAGCCTTTCCTGGCGGCGCAGGCGGTGCCGGGCTGGAATTTTGTCAACGGCACCGGCAATACAGATGATGCTCCGGACAGCCAGAGTACAGGTACCAGCACCGTTGGCGTCGGCCACGGCACGATGGTCTCCGGCGTCGTGTACCGCTTTGCCCCCGGCGCTTCGCTGATGCCGATCAAGATCCTGGATAGCACCGGCACCGGCACGCTCTGGAACGCTGCGGAGGGGGTCCGCTACGCCGCCGCTCATGGCGCCGGCATATTGAACCTATCGATCGCCTGCAAACGCAGTTCGACGGTTCTGGACCTAGCCGTAACGGACGCGACGCTGCAAGGCGCGGTAGTCGTCGCTGCCGCCGGGAATAGTAACTCTTCGACGACTTACTCTCCGGCAAGCAGTCCGACGGTCCTGACGGTGGCAGCGTTGAACCCGGACAATACGAAGGCGTGCTTCTCGAACTACGGGCACACGATTACCGTGGATGCTCCCGGCGTCGACATCGTCAGCACCTATTGGGACGGCCGGTTCGCTGTCTGCTCGGGTACGTCGTTTGCCTCTCCGATGGTCGCTGCGGAAGCGGCCCTGATCCGGTCCGTGGCGCCACAGCTGAGTTCCAGCGCCGTTCGTAACCTGATCGCACAGACGGCAAAGCCGGTAGATTACTGGAATCCGGAATTTACGGATCAGTTGGGCGCCGGTCTGATCAATATAGACGTCGCCGTCGGCTCCCTGTAAATCGCCACAGCGATAGGCCGGCGGAAAGAAGCGTAATGCTTCTTTCCGCCGGCCTTTCGCTTGATCAAAGGCGGCAAGATGCGCCTAGCGGACGAAATCGGCTATCAGATTCGGCGCCGCCGTGTCGAACCCGACGACATCGAGCATACCGGCATCGTCCGGGTCGGCAATGGTGAAGCGGTTACCTACCATTCCCACCACGATCAGCTTTGCCGGAATCCCCATCCGGTCCCGGTACTCACGCAAGGCCTGCACCGGATGGATGTTTCCGAACCAGGTCTCGCTATCCGTGTAGATGACGAAGACATCCGCCTTGACGCGGTTCTTCTGCGCCCAGATCATTGGCTGCGCGCAGTCGGTCGCCCCGAACGGCAGCCCGCTGATCGTGCTAAGGACATCGTCCAGGCGCTGTCGCGGCGTAATCGCCAGCGGCAGCAGCGTCTCCTGGAACGCGACCATCTGGTAGGTCTCCTCCGTCGCCGCCGTGACCATCGCCATGGCAGCGCTCGCGACCCGCGGCGTCAGGCCGGGCACACCGGCCACAACCCCGCTGCCCATGGAGCCAGAGACATCCAGTGCGAGCAGCCAGCGCTTACCGGTCGGCTCAACGCTATCGAACGCCATATAGAACGCGGCATCGAGCGCATCGACGATCGCCGGAACCGGTGTCCAGACGCCGTTACCGCGCTCACCGCGTCCCTGAGCATATGTCTTGAGCGCCGACAGTGCAGCGATCGGGTGGACCCGCGCCGCCTTCAGCCGCTTCGCGTCCTTCAGCTGTGCCACGACCGTCGCCGTCGCGTCGCTGCCCGGTTCGAGAAGCCCGATGCGGGTCATCGTCGCCAGATTCCGGATCATGGCCGTCATCGGCATCGGGGCGGCAAGAAGCGCGTCCCACACCGCGGCGGAACCCAGATATTGCGTTGGGACCGCTTCGCGCGGAAGACCGAAATCCAGGATCAGTTGCCGGACCTCCGCCGCACTGGTGGCACGCTTTGCCTGCTCGAACGCCCAGACCCGCCGCAGGGCGGCATCCGGATTCGGCTCCGTCCCGACCTCCGCCCATCCCTGCGTGATCCAGTGGTAGAGCGCGCGGTGCTGCTCCGTCCAGGGCTTTGGGTGTGCCAGACGCAGCAGATCCCGGTGTCCCCAGCCGTCGCGCTGCTGGTACTTGAGCGCCTGGTATGCCAGATCCTCCGGCGTCTTGCTTTCGTACCAATTTGCCACGGCAGCACGAAGCCCGCGTCCCCAGCCCCGCATGCCGTTCACAAACTCGGCAAAGTGGAAGAGGTGCGTACCAGTCCGGCAGACGCGCGGAACAGCGCCGAGCGCCGCACGCCGTGTCTCGTCGTTACCGAATGTCGCTGCGATCGCCAGCGCCAGGATGGCCGGATCGTTCTTCGGCGCACGGCCAGCCTCCGAAACCTCGACGATCCGCGCGACCGTCGCCAGTCCATCGGCGACAACGCAGCGCTTGACGGCTTCCGCATTCGCGACCGTCAATGCGCGCTCGGTAGCATAGTAAGAGCCGCCCTCGCTTCCCAGAATCAGAAAGCGCTCCAGGCGGGTCGCATCATCTACGGCAAAGCTGTAGCCGCTCGCGGAGTTGCGGACCTGCTTCGCCCCCGGGATCTGCTCGCTCTGTGGGGTACACTTCGTAGAGAAAATGCTCTTCAGGTATGTCATGATCGTATCTCCTTCGCCGCGCTCCTATCGCGCAGTCGCGCGACGGCACGGACATCTCTCGTACATAGTCGGGACGCGGCAGAGGCAATGGTGGAGAGCGGGAGGAGTCGAACCCCCTACCTGCCGAGTTGAAGTCGATAACCGTCGGCCATCGGCCC
>Ga0105239_10009375_pt1 | contig 11044 bp, 9 predicted proteins | sample KBSC44metaG_FD_92761 | JGI IMG/M metagenome (GOLD analysis project Ga0105239, IMG submission 92761) | Corn rhizosphere microbial communities from Kellogg Biological Station, Michigan, USA - KBS C4-4 metaG | ecosystem: Host-associated > Plants > Roots > Rhizosphere > Soil | place: Michigan, USA...
ACCTACGATGGACTGATCATGATGGCACCGCAGCTGGTGTACTTGATCGGACTGCGGCTGTTGTTGATCTTGTTCGTACTCTTTCTCAGCTTCAAGCAACCGAAAGGGGCGCAACCCGCAACCTATGGTCATCTCCCGACATTGGTGGACTTACTCCACGATTGCAATGAGGGTGAAAACAGGGGACTCTCCTGGAGCCCCAAACCCGAAACCTATGGATCACGGGATACGATGGGGGACGAGCCGCCTCCGGTCTATGGAAGCGACGAGGTCTCATCGACGGGACCCAGATACTTCGAACTGGGCGCATTATGGCTGCAACCACCCTTCGGCAAGCCTCCAAATGTCTACCAGAATGTACCGACGACGCTGCATTGATTCAGAGGAAGGTTGGGGAGCACGCGAGCCTCGAAATACACTAGAGTTTGCTTTGGCGCTTGATAACAGTGATACTTGCTGGCATCGTGTATCACACTAAATAGTAACGCAAACGAGGAAAGGAACACGGGGCATGAATGGCGCTTCGCAGCTGCAAAGTCAGGCAGCGGCTAAAATGCATATCTATGACCAAATCGAGTTGCATAGGAGATGGTAGTAGGAGTGGAGGAGGCGTTGCAGGATAGAAGGTTCTATGGGAAATAACTTTTGTTGGCCATCGACAATCCGTCACTTTATTCCATTTCCGTCTGACTCTACATCGTGGAGCAGCGTCTTGATATGTGTTCGTTCCACCAGTAGCAATCACTTGACCAGCTCACATCGATCCGCTCAGCCCCTTGGCTCATGGCCCGAATTGACGATCGATTTATTCATTGACTCACCCATCCATCACTCATTTCACCTTGGAAACCCAATTCCGAACCCATCATCAATCTTCAAAGCAAGTGAGCCATCCGAATACCGCGGTCAGCAAATCAGTTAGTAGCGCGAGTACTCGTCTCTACGCTCGTAGCCGCCTCCACCAGAGCCATAGCCGCCTTCCTGACCGCCTCCATACCCGCCACCAGAGCCATAGCCACCCCCGCTGCTCTGGCCACCTCCATAACCTCCACTTCCGTACCCTCCACCAGAGCCATATTTCTTCTTTTTCTTCTCTTCATCACTATCCTCATCATCACTCTTCTTCTTGCGATGCTGCTTATACCGCTTATCGTCGTCATCATCCGAGTCTCTCTTGCTCTGTCGACCATATCCGCCTCCACGTCGGTTGTCATCGTCCGAGTCGTCATCCTTCCTGCCAGATTTCTTCTTGCGGCTGCCGTACTTCTTGGAGTCGGAGTCGGAGTCATCTTTGCGGCTGCTCTGGTGGCCGTATTGCTGTTGGCTGCCGTAGCCCCCGCGGCCAGAGGAGCTGTAGCTGGACTCCTGTTGACGACCGCCGCCGTAGCCGGAGGATTCCTGGCGACTACCGTAGCCGCCCCCGCCGGAGGAGCTGTAGCTCGACTGTTCTTGACGGCTGCTGTAGCTGGATTGTTCTTGTCGGCCGTAGCTTGACTGCTCCTCTCGGCCGTAGCTGGATTCTTGCTGGCGACCTCCATAGCTTGACTGCTCCTGACGGCCGTAAGATGACTCTTGCTGGCGTCCGTAGCCGCCGCCGCCGCCAGATCCATAGCTGGATTCTTGTTGGCGGCCGTAGCCATCATCGCGGCTGCCATAGCTCTGCGATCCGCCGTAGCCTGATGATCCCGACTCATGTTGACGACCACCACCATAACCGGCGGATGACTGGTTATCGTCACGCTGGTTGCGTCCGTATGACCCAGAGCTGGATTCCTGTTGGCGTCTATATGAGCTTCGGTCGTTGTCATCGCCATAGCGCCTACACTTTTGGTTAGCATGCCTGATTCTGTATGAAATTGAAAGGGTAGCACTCACCGAGTCTCCTCGCGATATTGCCCGCCGCTCGTACGCTCCTGGTGATGAACTTCACTTTGCATGTAGCCTCCAGAACTGCTTTGCTCGTAGCGATTGTACTCCTCGTGACGCTTGTCACCACCGGGGCCGGTTGTACGAGTATACTGGGCCTGGCCGTATCGGTCCCCCGACGAGGAATGCCCAACTTGCGTGACAGTTTCGGTGCGGGAACCATCTTGCCCATAGGTGTCACGCTTGTACGTCTCCTTGTCCTGACCAAGGCCACCTCCAAGGATGTCGCCTCCAACTGCGCTGGCAATGTTTCCAACGAGCGAGCCGAGAACACCGCCACCCACAGCGGCACCAGCAGCCTGGCCAATTTGATTTGCCATTTGGTTCGAAGGGCGGCCGCCTTGGCTGCCACCACCGCCGCCGATGTTCAAGCTGGCCATGCCGAGCGGTTTATTGCTACCGTGGCCATGATCCTTGACGCCCTCTTTGTGGTTCTTTCCAGTCTCGACACCACGTCGGCTGAGCTGGTCTCGCAGGCCGTCCTTTTCACGCTGGCTCTTTTCTCCCCACCATTGCTCCACGACACCGAACATCAGACGACGGCCATCGCTTGCACCATCTTGGCCGAGATCGCGAAGAGCAGGGTGGTGAAGGATACCATGAATGATACGGTTGATGGTGCGATCCACATCGATGCTGTCATCATCCCAGGCGGCAACAACCTGTGGAACCACCCACGCAACAGTCTGACGGGCGACTTTGCCAGCAGGCTCGTTGAGAACATTGGAAAAGTGATCCTTGGAAAGCATGGAGTGGGTTGGATCCGTAGAGTTGTCATCGTTGAAAACAATGTGCTGCTTGTCCTTGCTGGATTGGATGATTTCGTTCGAACCGGTGTTGAGCTCGTTCTTGACTTGGTTGATGATCGGAAGCAAATATGGGGCAAGGAGCGAGAAGACAAACTTGTTGACTTCCTCCTGAAGTGACTCGAGGAGGTCTGGCAGGATTGGAATCTTCTCGATAGTTTCGGTGATGGATTGCATGACCTCGTCGTGCCACTCGATGATGGGATAAATCTGCTTCTGAACATCATTGAGATAATTGGTCCATTCCTCTGGTTGTCTTGGCGAAATTCTGGTGTTCTGCATTTGGTGGGCAGCGGCATTTTGCTTCAGTTCGTTGGCTTTCCCTGCCTCGTCTTTCCCGCCAAAGACGCCATCCGGAATCTTGTTAAGGAGATCTTGGAGAACGCTGTTGTCTTGTCTACCGTTCTGATACTGGGTCAAGGTACCCTCGAGCTCTTCGATTTCGCTTTGAGTTGCCTTGTCATCGAATTCACCACAGACCGAATGAAGGAAATCAACGCCGCCGAAGGTCCCTGTGACAATTGGGAACACAGGGTTGCGGGCGCCGTCAAGTCGAATTTCAGTACGGCGGCCAACGTGTGGGAAGACATTTCGCTCGCCCATTTCAATCAATGCCAGTTCGACGTAGTTGGAGTGAGCAGCATAATCTTCAAGACAATGGGATGCAGTCCCAAGAAGTCGGAGGGCCTCGTAGAGCTCCTTCTTATTCTTGCTTCTAGCATAGCGGCGACCCAGATCAATCGATTGGCCGAGAAGGCGTCTCACCAGACCCGCTGAGGTGTCAATACCAGCACGCTCGTTGGCAATGTAGTTCTTCAGACCGGTCTGTGGATCAACAGAAAGCTCACGGCGCTCATCGATGGGTCCTCGTAGACGACGATCATATTGTCGAGCATCTTCGTTGTCCGCGTAGTCTTTGGGATTGCTGGTTTCGTTAGCGGGGCTTCATTGCTCTAGGGCTGCTGGAAACTTACTCGATATGCTCTTCCGGGCGATAGCAGCCAAGCCTCTGAGTTGTCACTTCAAACTCACCAGAGCCGTAGCCAAAAGACAAGAATCCCAGGACCCAGAGCAGAATACGGATAGCTTCGGCGCTGACATATTTGACAGTGCCAACATCCACGGCCTGGGAGTAGTCTCGGAGCCAGTTGCCGAAGTAAACCTGTTGAATCAGCTCAAGTACCTCTGAGGAGGAATTCGGGAACATACTCTCTTGACATCAAGCTTTGAGAACTTTTTACCGCCCATGGCACGAGCGGCCACAATGGTAAGCAAAGTATCCTCTAGATCGCCATGACGCCAATTTTGGCCCTCAATCTTCGAGGTGGAACCAATGTTACCCGCGCCAAAGGCATGGGCAGGTCTTGCCAGCAAGATAACGCCTATGGCACAGAGAAGGAAGATATTTGACATTGTTGCCGCCATCTTGGTGGGGTTGGCGGGGTATGCTAGCCCCAGGTAATTGAAAAAGATTAGGGGAAGGTCAGCTCCAGACTGTGAGAATGTTTGGTCTTTGAGAGTAGCTTGGAGGAGTAGTGGTAATGGTTAATTTTTAGAATTAGAATCAGAGAGATGAAGTTGATCAAGGAGTCAAAAGAAATCCATGATTCTGGTGATTGCAGTTGCAGCTGAGCTTGATGTCATTGTGGTTGGAATGTTTCACATTTGTGATTCCGCCCTGTTTCACATGCTGCCTTTGACCAATCAAATCCCAATAATAGCATTGTGGGTCTTGGCGTGCCGAGCCCCCCGTTTAGGTTACAACTTAGCGAGGGGCAGCCGCCGCTTTTATCCCACTCATGCAGCCTCGCACGTGAATATTCAGCCTTGCCTCGAGCTGTGCAGCCTTATTCCGCGTTTCGGCAGCGTATTCGTTCACAACCGGGCCACCGCTACGTGGTATACAAAGTTGCGAAACACGGAAGACGAGGCGAGTTGCGCTTGTGGCTAAATCCTATTGTTCACTCTTTCGGCCAACGAGCACGTGGCATCCTTCTTCCCTGAGGCTTCCCATATCGTTATGTCGGTGGCATCACGCGGATGAAGAGCCCCTGTCAGGGCTTAATGAGCTCACAGGTGCTTCAGCCGTCTTTCGGTGCTAGGTCATGCGTTGTCAAGCATTAATGATTTCCACCTAGTTCTGAGTTTCGTTTTCAATGCGCAATTGCTGACATACCTACTCCTTTTTCTCAATCATTTAGTCAAGCCTTACGCCTAGTCAACGAGATTGCGATACTCCGCAAAGTTTACCAAGAATTTCTTGAAAGACAGCGGGAACTAGTTAGATAGCACATGAAATGTGTTACCCCGGGAGTGTAGTGCCAGAAGTGCGACAAGCTTCCACATGCGTTTGGAGTGGAATGGTGGATCCTTCGTCGTCAGTCTGAGTTGATGACGATTCAATGTCAGATTGCGATGGCGGTTCCTTTGGACCTTGGTTATCGTAACTGCTACGGATTTGATAGGATTAGTGGAGATAATATGATATGAACCAAAATAGTTGTGAGGAAATTGTCTTTATTCATATTTCTACGCGCGGTATTAAATGCTCCATCAATTTCATTTCGCCTAGGAACACCAATATCTTCCTTTCCAATTATATTACCAAAAATATGTTTGCTGACCACGTCAATTCATATGCATAACGCATGGTGCAGTCTCGTTTGATATGCCAGTGTTTGTCAAAAGGTTGGTTCTCCGACGAGATCCTATTTGACTGCCTTACACATCAACTTTAACAGCCAAGCATCCCCTGTATATGCGGCGCAGTAGTCATTAAACGATTTCAGAGCCGCAGCATTGACAGTTGTTTCAGACGACTCGCTGCTGGATCCGTCGCTGAGGGTTCCCGGGCCGAACGAGTCGTGCTTGGGCAGGAGATCTTCTGTGATGGTTGTACCATTGATGATCCAGCCGGAATACCTGGGGAAGGCTTCCTTTGGAGGTGTCTGTGGTCCAATCTCTCCTTGCTTGAGCCCGCCGCTGAAACTCGTTGGATTTTTGGTGCTGCCCTCGACGCAGTATTTAGATGTGAAGACATTGTCTTTCCTGCCGTCGAATGCGATCTCCGCAACCCGGTTCCAGAGCGCAGTCTGGTCTGGAAACATCTCCGGACTCCAGAACATCCGGCAGTCCGAGGATTCGTACATGAAATGTAGCGGTGTTTCCGTCTTGTCACCTCTTCGGTAGGCATTCATCCCGTTCACTGTTATTCCGAATCGTTGAGTAGCTAGTGTCGACCACGAGTCGAAGATAGGATCTGCCAGGGATTCGTCTTTAGCAAGTTCGTTGGCGTAGATCGTCGGCCAGTCGCGCATGAAGGCACTGTCATACAGACGGCTGCCCTTGACGCCACCAACCGTTTGCATCGGTCCTGTCTGTGCCCGGCCGCCTATCGAGATACTCATGAGGCCGAACGTGTTTTTGAGGTTTTCGACCAGAATTGAGCATGAAGATGCACATGTCCTACACGTTAAATGTCTAGTCAGCTGTGATGCGAGGGAGTGCAAGGCAATGAGTAATGAGGCTTTCAGAGGGGATTCTTGAAGAACACCGAAATTGGAAACTTACCCATCTGTCAGAATGACCATGTTCTCTGTCTTAAATGGCCTCTTGGCTTCTGGGTCAGCAACATTTATTGTAAACGATGATTTATCAAGAATGGTCCTGTCGTTATAGGTGTAGTTTTCTTGAAAAAATGAGGAGAATTTTCCTGGGCCAGATTCGAAGGGACCATACATTTCTTCGATGCTCTTAAACTTTTTGTTCTCTGGGTCTTGGATTGTTTGCCATGCAAATGGTGACAAGTACCACATCGCCGATACTTCAGTTTCGTCGACGGCTGTGTTTGGATCCGCGTTCTGAGCCTCGGTGGTGTTGGCGGAAGAACTTATCACCATGGCATGCATGGCACTCGACGCACGGAGATTATTCTTGGTATCTGGGTTGGTGTCGGGGAACAGTTGGACAAGAGTGTCAAGAGCTAGGAACACTGTGCCGCCACCGTTCATTGTTAGGTCGATTATGAGCTTGTCCTTCCCAGCTTGAGTAGACTGCTCTATGACTTGTCCAACCGCTTCCTGAAATTTCGTTTCGGTATCGTCCTGGTTGGGATCAAAGCCTAAAAGCGCAAGAACGGTAACCCCGTCTGCGACATTGCCATCCCAGTACCCTTGGACACTGTTAGACTCGTCATATACATTTGGTGTCGGGTCTGATGGTAGGGCAAGCTCTCGTTTGGCCAGTCTATGCTTTAGCTTCGCTGGAGCGCCTTCCTCAGTTTCTTCAGGGATGACACAGAACGTTTTATACATATCGTCCCCACTGGTTATGCCAGTGAGATTTGAGTTGATTGTAACCACGGTTGGATAAGTTTGCACGGTACCATTTGCAAATTCAAGAGTAGTCTCATGGCCCGGATATGGAGTAGGCGAGCCGAAAAGGTCGTACGATCCATAAAGCAGAGCATTGTATAAAGCGTCAGGGTCTTGCGAAGTACTGGTCAACGATTCTATTTCAAGGAATTGATAAACATCAATGCCATTTATAGTGGTGATGGCCGAGAATTGAGCGTCCTCGATTAGCTGAGGAACGCTATTTTCGTCTAGATGGAACCTGTCCGCTTTTCCTTTCGTTAGTAGCCAGATTTCAATACTTCTTGTTAGACGAAATGAACGAAAACAGTCAATGAGTAGTGTATCACATAGCTAGTACGGACGTCTCCCGCTTCATCTCGCCCTGGCAGGGTTTTGATACAACATATCATTCAGCAGGGTGGTGCTCAAATCATACTTACAGAAGATATAGACCGCAGGAATTTCAATTCCGTCTTCCGATAGAGAGACGAGGGAGCTCATTTGCCTGTAAAATGAGAAAATTCCCATCAGATCGCCAGATATTGCGTAATGATCGTCATGACTCAAGCGTGCCAGCATCCACAGGTCGAGCTGCATGTCATATTCGTTCAAGTACTCATCGTTTTCAACTTTGGAGTATATTGAGTCCACAGTCTTCCCAAGGTCTAATGCGGGCCAGAGCCACCCTGATGGGGGAGTAGCCACATAGTCAATGATGCTGTGGATCTCGAGAAACGCTCGAATACTTCTCACAGCTTCCAGTGCCGGCTCTTTATAAAGAGGGATGGATCTGAGACAGCTGTAGGCAACTTCGGGCGCAAGATCCGCTCCTGTGCGCTATTCAGCAAAGACGTTAAGCGAGGGGAACCGTCACAAATAACTTGCCATCGCTATATGCCAATGCTGCCTCTGCACATGGATCGTCGTTGGTTTGTCTCGAATGTATGGCGGCACTGATGACTAATCTGCATGACCCTAGAAAACAAAGCAGAATAGGGGAAAGCCGCAACATCGATAACGGAAATTGCTTCTTTCCTTCGATGTATGCTTCTTTCAGAGCGTTTTAGAACAATTCCTGGTGAGTACCTCGTGAGTATTCTGCAAACGAATGTCTTTGACTCTACGGAGCAAAAGAAGGGGAATGAACGACATGCTGAGATTTATCGTGGGCATAATTAACGAAATGCCTGATCAATTCCAATCAATATTGGCCTCCTGCTAGGAAGGACCGAATCCTTCAGCCCTGATACGCCAAGGCACGAAGGCCTACGCTAATCAGCCACAGGCATAGTTCGCCAGATTAGGGCTCCTGCACAGTGGGGGCGGAGGTCGTTGGCAATGACTTCAACGGAGTATCAGGCTTCCTTGCAGGTTTAGATGCGACTCATCTGCACAGTAGTCTTCCTCTTAAAGTACATGGGAACGATGAAATCGTAGACGCAAATGTCGAGGCGTCCAAGCACGATTCCAAGGGACCTAAGCAAAGATGAACAAACTTTGTGGACGTTTAAGAAGGATTTCCGCTTCCGCGTGCCAAATTGGACAAGCACAATGGCCAAGAACTTTATGAGGCTGAAGCGAAATCTGAAGGCTTTGCCTTGAGGTCCAGACTCGAGCTGAAATCCTTGGTCTTCTGACCCTGTTCCGCAGCCACAGTGGCTCAGCTAAGTTTTCAATGTCTTCATCGTTGATGTGCAACGAGCTTGCGGATCACACACTACACAATACCCCGTACAGACTGGTATGCTAGGGATCGTTCCAGAAATTGATTCGTAGATCGATGGGTGGGAACGAGGTCAGTAAAATCATACATTGGATTCCTACTTGTGTAAGGGAACAGGCTATTCAGCTACGAGCTGCAGCGAAGCCACTCAAGGATCACACAACTAGAATGCCTAGAATGCTAACCTGGGTGTGCTGTCTCAAGCTTCTCTTCGTTGCCTCCTGTGACGCATTACATATTATATTCCGATTAAGCGCCTCTCAATTCAGACTCTCTTGCTCGGAAGTGTTTGCTCCACATCACCACCATCTGTGCATCAGAATCCATTGGTCTTGATAAAGGTCTGGATGTGCTCGTACGCTTTGAGTGTGGAGTAGTGAAAGTTCAGTCCATGCCCTGTATTCGGAGCAAGATACCAGCTGGACCCGTTACTCGCTGCTGGATAGAATTTGTCCTTACGGCAGCTGCTTTATTGTAGGGTACTAGACAATCTCCATGGCAATTTGGCAGGTCATGGTCCCCATTCACTACATCGATGGGGCCGGTGAAATTTGGAGAGAATGAAGAGATGCCGAGCGTCAAGAACTCACCCACTGAGAGGCCTTGCTTGGTTGGTTCAGCCAGGTTGAGAAGTGCCGGGTCAAACCCAGGCACCCTGCTGAAGAAGTATTGATTTCCTTCGATGGAGTTGGCAGTGAGGTATCTGTTGGCTAAACCTGAAAAGCGCAGTGGCTGGTTCTGTGAGGCGATTGTTAGATCTAGGCCTGAGAACGCGATGAGTTGACCAGTCTCGTCGGTTGAAAATCCAGTCAGGACTGCTGCGTCGAGATCCTTGGGGTATTGTGCTGTGATACCAGAGATCCGGACACTTCCGATGGAGTGGCCCACGCCTACGACATTCTCGAATGTATGATTTGAAATTCCGCCAGCACGAAGTAGTTGGATAAGCTCGTGTGCGATCGTGACTTGAAGCTCCAACTGAACGATTTCCAACGGATCCGGGTGGTCGGAGAGACCCCAGCCAAGACGGTCGTACAAGAAAGTCGCATATCCTTGCTCAGCAGCACAGCCCACATAGGAGTAACCAGGTGCAACATTCCAATAACTTCGATCAAACCCTCCCCCAGGAAGATTGAGACAGGGCGAATAGTTGTGGTAAAGTACTCTTATTGGCGACATCGTGAGGTCACATGTTATAATTTTATATTTCGACCTGAAGTCGGATTGGATGAGAGATGCTTTCGAAAAATTGACAACCTGGATAATGGCGGCTCGAGTGATATTAGCTGTCTACGAATCGATTCTCAGATCCGCTTGGCTCCAGGTTGATCTTTGCTTCATCATGACGCGATTGCGATGAACGAGTACGTTGGAAGTGCAATCATAACCACTCTTAACCATCGTCGGCGGTATAAAGCTAGTAGGCTAAGCAGGATGATCGACCGTTGACTCAGCTTCCTTGCGCTTTGCTCTAATCCAGTCCCCTAACGGTGTCCATATATCGAGTTTTTGTGCAGGCGTCAATGTAGCAGCAAGACCACTGGTGGAAGTAGCTACAAATGTCTTCGCACCCGGCCACACTACATCTTTGCCAGTGACGACTCTGCCCAGCTGCATTTCTTCGGCTTGCCACCCCCAATGGAAGTCGGGATCTTTGAACCTTTTCTCTCCTTTCTTCATCATCCAAATGGCCTCCCAAATACTCTTGCCTACGATCAACACAGCTTGGGGTCGGTATTCGGCAATCTTCTTCTCAAGAATGGCAGCTCCTTCTTGCATCTCCTGCTTCGTCAAGCCATCCCCACTTCGCGTAGGGCGAGAGACAATATTTGTGTTTCCGATCTGGTACAGATCCATCAAATCCCTGGTCTCAGAGGGAAGGTGCTTCTTTGGCGTGATCCCACTAGCATGAAGAAGATGCCAAAATCGATTTGACGGATGCGCATAAGCATGCCCAGTTGCAGCTGTCATGAGCCCAGGGTTGAGGCCAATCATGATCAGCATGAGCCCAGGACGCAGGGTGTCCACGAGGTGGTTAACGGGGCTGTGTGGGTCTTGTGCTGACCGATCCTTTGTCGTACTCCGCTGCTTTTTGGACTTTGGAGCTGTAACTTCGGAACTTGGTGAACGGCGGCTCGCTTCCTCTTCGCTTGTACTAGTCCCAGTGGTATTTGAGCGGTTTTCAAGGCTGGAGGATAGTGCTCGTCGTCGCTTTGAACTAGGTCGCGTGTCGG
>Ga0105239_10009377_pt1 | contig 11043 bp, 10 predicted proteins | sample KBSC44metaG_FD_92761 | JGI IMG/M metagenome (GOLD analysis project Ga0105239, IMG submission 92761) | Corn rhizosphere microbial communities from Kellogg Biological Station, Michigan, USA - KBS C4-4 metaG | ecosystem: Host-associated > Plants > Roots > Rhizosphere > Soil | place: Michigan, USA...
CCTGGAGCATTGTAACAAAAGTGTTGTATGATAAGGACACAAAAAAGGCAAAAGGTGTAGAGATACTGGATGCAGAAACAAATAAAACGTATGAATTTTATTCGAAGATTGTTTTCCTGAATGCTTCGGCACTTAACAGTGCATGGGTGCTCATGAATTCAGCAACAGATATCTGGCCCGATGGATTAGGCAGCAGCAGTGGCGAGTTGGGCCATAATGTGATGGATCATCATTACAACCTTGGCGCCAGCGGCACAGTAGCCGGTTACGAAGACAAATATTATTATGGCCGGAGAGCCAACGGTATTTATATTCCAAGATTTGCAAACCTTTTTGGGGATAAGCGTGATTACCTGCGTGGTTTCGGTTACCAGGGAGCTGCGAGCCGTACGGGATGGAACCGCGACATTGCGGAATATAGTATTGGCGAAAAATTTAAAGAAGCACTTACTGAACCGGGGCCATGGAGAATTGGCATCGGTGGTTTTGGTGAATTGCTACCATATCATGAGAATAAAATTTCTTTAGATAAAAACAGGAAAGATAAGTGGGGGTTGCCGGTACTGGCTATGGATGCAGAGCTGAAAGATAACGAAAAGAAAATGCGGAAGGATATTATAACAGAAGCTAAGGCCATGCTGGAATCTGCAGGTGTTAAGGATATTGAAACCCATGACGGCGGTCATGAAGTGGGTGATGGCATTCATGAGATGGGAACAGCAAGAATGGGTAAAGACCCAAAAACATCGGTGCTGAATAAGTGGAACCAGGTATGGGATGCACAAAATGTTTTTGTTACTGATGGCGCTTGCATGACATCCGCTGCCTGTCAGAATCCGTCTTTGACTTATATGGCCTTAACTGCACGTGCAGCCAACCACGCAGTGGAAGAGTTGAAGAAAGGAAATATTTAGGTGAGTGGTGAATGGTCAATGGTGAATCGTAAATCGGGAGTTTGTTGCTTCTCAACTGGCGATTTTCCGTTCACTCACGATTTCCGGGGCATTTAAATCATTGATTAAGTATGGTGAGTTGTTAAAAGCGTAAGTGGTGAATCGTGAATCCGAAGTTCGTTACCAGTTAACTGGCGATTTCCGTTTACTTGCGGCTTACGAATCAAAATAAATCGTTGATTAAGTATGTTTGAATTCCTGTCATTCATAAAAATATAACTAAATTTAGCGGGTGTAGTTGGATAGCTGTAGCGATTTACTTATCATTCAATTACCACCTGTAATTTCAAAACAACTATTAAAAACATAGTATGAACAGAAGAGACGCCTTATCACGTGTAGCGCTTTTATTGGGCGGTACCATTATTGGCGCAGAAGCTTTTTTGAGCGGTTGTAAAAACAGCGAGACAAAAGTTTCATCAGCGCTTGACTTCTCCAAAGACAACATTGCCTTTTTGGACGAAGTAGGAGAAACCATTCTGCCTACCACTGCTTCTTCACCCGGCGCGAAAGCTGCGAAAATTGGCGAGTTTATGAAAACAATCGTTACAGATTGTTATGAAGAGAAAGACCAAAAAGTTTTTGCTACTGCTGTCGATAAGATAAATGACGCTGCAAAGAAAAAATACAGCAAGGGCTTTATAGAGCTTGATGCAACGCAAAAACATGATCTTTTGGTTGACTTAGATAAAGAAGCTAAAGAATACGGCAAAACCAAAAAGCAAGATGATCCTAATCATTACTTCTCACAGGTAAAACAGTTGACATTGTGGGGCTACTTTACTTCTGAGCCAGGTGCTACCAAAGCATTACGTTATGTTGCTGTTCCCGGAAAATATGAAGGTTGCATACCTTACAACAAAGGCGATAAAGCCTGGGCGACCTAATTATAGTTACAAGTTACTGGTTGCTGGTTACAGGGTTGATTTTACCAGTGACTTGCTACCAGTAACCAGCAACTGATTGGCTAACTTAATTTCCTCAACAACATCATACTATGACTTCTTATTCCCGCAGAGGGTTTTTGCAGGCAACAGGTTTGTTTGCCGCAGGTGCTGCGCTGTCTAAAAATGCATGGGCCGCATCACCGGAAAAATTAAAAAATTTCGGACTACAGTTATATACACTTCGTACTGATTTACCAAAAGATCCTAAAGGCGTTTTGAAACAGGTAGCTTCTTTTGGGTATACACAGTTAGAAAGTTTTGAAGGCGGACAGGGAATGTTTTGGGGCATGACGCCTGTTGAGTTCAAGAACTATGTTGGTGGTTTGGGTATGAAAATTATCTCAAGTCACTGCGACATTAATAAAGACTTTGAAAAGAAGGCGGCAGATGCTGCTTCTATCGGGATGAAATATTTAATTTGCCCATGGGTTGGTCCTCAAAAATCCATCGATGATTTTAAAAAGATAGCTGAACAATTTAATGCAAAGGGTGAGATATGCAAGAAGAACGGTATCAGGTTCGCTTATCATAACCATGGTTACTCATTTAAAGAACTGGATGGACAAATACCGCAGGATGTAATGATAGACAATACCAATCCCGATACGGTTGATTTTGAAATGGACATGTACTGGGTGGTAAATGGTGGTGCGGATATAAATGCTTACCTGAAAAAATATGGCAAGCGTTTCCGCCTTTGTCATGTGAAAGACAGGACTAAAGGCTCTACAGAAGCCGATGCATCCTGCATTTTAGGACAGGGCGATATAGATTATCCTTCCATCTTAAAACTGGCCAAACAAAGTGGGGTGCAGTATTTTATTGTAGAACAGGAACGTTATGATAACACTACACCTATTGAAAGCGCCAAAGCAGATGCAGCGTATTTAAAGACGTTAAGCATATAATATAAGTGCGGATGTAATGATGGGCATTTCAAAAATGAATAGTCCTAAAGTAAGTTGACGCAAACGTTAGCTTGTTTTAGGACTATTTTATTTCAATACTATTATCAAATTATGTACTTCGGATTGCTTCGTATAAATCTTTTTTATACTACCTTCTCAAACAACCCGGTAGCTTTATTCTTTCTCACTCTTCCCGCAGGAAAACTAATACCATTCATTGCCACATATACACCCGGCGGAAGCGTTTGTACAAATGCCATGGCGCTGCCAAGATTAAACAAACCGTCAGAGCTGCCGAACTTATAAGGTATCATGGCGCCTGTTAACACGATGGTTTTATCCTGTACGTTTTTATCAAGATAAATAGCTGTTTCAGCCATGGTATCTGTACCATGCGTAATAATGATGTTATCATGTTCTGATTTATTGCAATGCTCTGTAATAAGTTTTCTGTCATCATCAGTCATGTTAAGGCTGTCTATCATCATTAATGTATCTATCGTGGTATCGGTTAAGTTTCTGCCCAGCTTCAGCATTTCATGAATATGTGTTTCCTTAAAGAACAACTCACCAGTAAGCTCATTATATTCTTTATCAAAAGTGCCGCCGGTAATAATGATTTGTATCGCCATAATATGTATTTGATAGGTCAAATTTAAAAGCTGTTTGAATTACTTGCAGAAGATTGATTATAATGCCTGCAGTTGCTATGAAATTATGCAGATGAAGTGATTGCGACGCAAGGAACGATGCTACAAAAAACTGTAGCTGGTATCATAAAAAATTCAAGGCAACACCTCAACATCCGAATGCAAAACAATTGCTTATAATAGGCATGCCTTATCTTGTGTAATAATCAATTCAAAATAAATTGTAATGAGGATAGTTTTACTTTTATCAGCGATGTTCTGTTTCGTATGCTGTAATTCAGGTAGCAACTCTAACAATAAAGCGGATGATAGTAATAACGTAGCTAAACCTGCAATTAATCAGGATGAGGCGTCAAAGGTATCCGATTCATCCGGCGTTGAATTTCCGGCAGAAGTCAAACCTAATCAACATTACGCTTATGTAAAAAAGATTGTTGACAGCAGCAATATGACTTTTCTCGAAGTGGAAAAAATCCAGCTCTTAACCGGCGATAAAGCTTTGGAAGCTGCAAAGAAGAAGGGTGACGCCGCATACGATAAAAGCACAAAAAAATATTATCTGCCAGATGATTATTACATCATTAATAAAAAAGAACGACAGCGTTTTGCGCTGTCTAATTCGGTCAAAGTAAATCTTGTCAGCAATTTTTATCGCACGGAAAACAAGGTGAAGTATAATAACCTGAAAGGCTTTAAAAATGTTTATCAAAAAGAAAGTAACTGGCCAGTATTACTAAGCCTGAATAACGATGGAAAAGTGATAAAACTTCAGCAAATCTATCTGCCCTAAGTGTAAATCATCTCTCGTTTTATGCAGTTAAAGATTTTTTTTGAAAGCTTTACACTTCTTAAAGCAAATTTTAAGCAACATAATTTTAAAAAATTTGTCTCTTTTGTATAAATATTCCCTAATTTTCCAGCATTGATGCTTATGTTGAAAAAAATTGCAGCCATATTACTCCTTGCACTTTTTATATTTAACCTGGTGGGTTATAAGGCTGTATTTTACTTTGCACAGCAACATGCAGATGTATCTCTCAACGCTTCACTGGATAAAGAACAATACAACGAAAAAGATTTAATTACCATTAGCATACCTCTTTCAATGCCTTACCAGGTAAGCAAAACAGACTTTGAAAGAGTGGATGGTGAAGTGAACATAAAGGGACAGATTTACAAGTACGTAAAACGTAAGGTAGAGAATGGTAAACTTGTATTGCTATGCATGCCTAACCATGAAAAAATGCGGCTGGAAAGTGCAAAAGATGATTATTCAAGAATAGCTAATGATATTGCCCAGAACGATGGCAATAAAAAATCAGATCACTCCAAGGCGTTTTCTATTAAAAATATCACACTTGATTATGATGGTTTTCAACAGCAATTTGATGCCTCTGTAGATGCAGTAATTGCAGGTTATGAAATTCCATCAAACAGCTCCCATCTTATAACCAGGCCGCTTCAGTCGGCTGAGCAACCGCCAGATTTTATTTAAGTTATTTATCCTTCAAGCGGGTCAAAGCATTATCTTTTGGTATTAAGGGATAAGATTTCTTAAAGTTTAATATGCTTTCACCTGAGTACAAGAATTTCTTTTTCTTTTCAACGGATTATCTAAGTGATGAAAAAAATTGTTTGGTGCGTTGTTGTTTTAGCATTATTTACTGCTTGCAAGAATTCAGGAGAATATAAGAAGGTTACGCATGACCCTATTCTGTTCTGCAAAACAGTACATGAATTGAATAATGTTGTGATGGGTAATAATTTTTCGCCCGTTGTTGCATCCCGTAACTATACTTATGCCAATATAGCTGCTTATGAAGTGATAGCGGCAGGGGATAAAAATTATGAGTCATTGGCAGGCCAGTTAAAAGGGTTGACTGCTGTTCCTCAACCGGGGAAAGATGCTAAAATAGACTTTCCGTTTGCGGCGTTGATTGCCTATTGCAAAGTAGGTAATGCGGTTACTTTTCCTGAAGGAAGTATGGATGAGTATGTAAATGAATTAAAGAAAAAAGCAAAGGATGCAGACATGCCTTCCGATGTTTTTGACAACAGTATCGCTTATGGCAATGCCGTTGCAGATCACGTTCTTGCATGGTCAAAGAAAGATAATTACGCCCAAACACGCAGTGCAAGTAAATACACTGTTACCAACGAAGAAGGACGTTGGGTTCCTACTCCGCCAATGTATGCGCAGGCTGTAGAGCCGCATTGGGCTGAAATAAGATCCCTCGTAATGGATAGTGCCAATATGTTCAGGGCTCCAAAGCCTTTTACTTTTGACGTAAAGAACAAACAAAGTGATTACTATAAAGAAGTAATGGCTATCAAGAATGCTGGTGACAGCCTTACGGATGAACAAAAGCATATTGCTGAATTTTGGGATGATAATCCTTTTAAATTGAACGTTAGCGGCCACGTGATGTTTGGAACGAAGAAGTTTTCACCTACCGGCCACTGGATGAGTATTGTTGGAATAGCTGCTGAAAAAGCAAAAGCAGATTTTGCTACTACAGTTTGCGCTTATACCAAAACATCCATTGCTATGTTTGATGCATTTATAGAATGTTGGGAAAATAAATTTACCTATAATACCGCACGTCCTGAAACAGTTATCAATAAATATATTGATGCTGAATGGCGTCCTCTTTTACAAACACCTGCATTTCCTGAATATACCTGCGGCCACTCTACTATTTCTTCTGCCGCAGCCGAAGCGCTCACCAGCGTTTTTGGTGATAACTTCTCTTATACAGATTCTACTGAACTTGAATTTGGTATTAAGAGCCGTTCATTTAAATCATTCAGAGATGCAGCAATTGAAAATAACTGGGCACGTTTTTACGGCGGTATTCATTTCCATAACTCCTGCATCATCTCCACAGACTTAGGCAAAAAGGTAGGCGATCTTGTCGTTACAAGAATTAAAATGAAAAAATCATAGTGCTTTAATTATGCTGTATAATCAGTATTAAAGCATTATAGCAAAAACAAGTTATTTACTTAAAACTGCTGGTCACTTTTGGTTACAGATGGCTAAAAGCTATTGACCTATACCTGTATTCAATTTACAGACTCCAAAACAAAAACTAATTATGAAAAAATCATTATTGCTTGTATCGTTATTGGTATTACTTGTTGCTGTTTCCTATAAATCAAACGCACAGGGGTGTGTAGCAATACGCAGTACCGGTGGCATGGGCATTCATCATGCAGATAGTGCCAGTGGTAAAGGTTCGTGGGAGCTTGGGATCAACAACAGGTATTACAAATCATACAAACATTTTGTTGGTACAGAAGAACAAAAAGAAAGAGTGGATAGTGGTACCAATATTATCAATCATCAGTACACACTTGATATTGCACTTACAAAAACTATCAACAGCAGATGGTCCGTTGCTATAGATGTTCCGATCGCTGCTAATGCGCGTTCTCAAACTTACACACAAGATGGGTTACGTCATAGGTTTAGCACACATTCATTTGGCGTAGGTGATATCCGCTTATCTGTTTACAGGTGGCTGTTAAATCCTGCAACTTCATGGAGAGGCAACATCCAGGTTGGTCTTGGTATAAAGCTGCCAACAGGCGATTATAAAGTACAGGATTACTTCGCTACAAGCGATACAACTTCTACACTGCGCACAATTGATCAATCAATACAATTGGGTGACGGCGGCACAGGCTTCACGGCTGAAGTAAATGCTTATTACAACCTGTCACGCACAGTAAGCGTTTATGGAAACTTCTATTATCTTTTAAACCCACGGGATCATAATGGAGTACTTCGCAGCCCTACACCTTCAGCCAATGATATAAAATATCATACGGATGTTATGAGCGTGCCAGACCAGTATTTGCTGAGAGGCGGCGTTAATATCAATGCGGATAAGTTTACTTTCTCTGCCGGTGTGCGTTATGAACGTTTACCAGCTCATGACCTGATTGGCGGTAATAAAGGGTTTAGAAGACCAGGTTATATTCTCTCCGCAGAGCCTGGTATTAATTACAAACTAGGTAATGTGTCTTTATATGCATATGTGCCTGTTGCCCTGGTTCGTAACCGTGTTCAAAGCGTATCTGATATTCAGCGTTCAATAGATACAAAAACACATGTTCAGGGAGATGCGGCTTTCGCTGATTATGCTGTTAACATCGGTGCGACATTCAGGTTCTGATAAATTTTTGTAAACCATTATATCGTTTCATTATTCATTTTCTTTTATCTAACTAAGTATGAAAAAGTCATTATTAACTGCGTTATCATTTTTATTATTAGTTGCTGTATCATATAAGTCAAATGCCCAGGGTTGCGTGGCGATACGCAGTACCGGTGGCATGGGCATTCATGAGGCAGATAGTGCCGGCAGCAAGGGCTCATGGGAGCTTGGTATAAATAACAGGTATTACAAATCATACAAACATTTTGTTGGTACCGACGAACAAAAACAACGTATTGATAGTGGTACAAACGTTATCAATCATCAATACACTATGGATATTGCGCTTACAAAAGTGATAAACGACAGATGGTCTGTTGCTATTGATGTGCCTATTGTCTCAAACGCCCGTTCATCTCTATACGAGCATGACGGAAAGCACAGGTACAGCACGCATGCTTTTGGTGTTGGTGATATAAGAATTACTGCATATAGATGGATGTTTAATCCAGCTACTTCTTACAGGGGTAACCTGCAGGTTGGCCTTGGTATTAAACTGCCAACAGGTGATTATAAAGTGCAGGATTATTTTCACATTAATGACAGCACTACAAGACTTGGACCAGTTGACCAATCAATTCAGTTAGGTGATGGCGGTACCGGTTTTACACTTGAATTAAATGGCTACTATAATTTTTCACGCACAGTTGGTGTTTACGGCAATTTCTATTACCTGTTGAATCCGAGAGAATATAATGGTGTATCATCCGCAAGAGGCGGCAACCCTTCTGCATCAGCTGTTAAATACAATACAGATATTATGAGCGTGCCTGACCAATACCTGTTAAGAGGTGGAGTAAACGTTAACGTAGACAAATTTACTTTCTCTGCTGGCCTGCGTTATGAAAGATTACCGGCAAAAGATTTAATTGGTGGCAGCCGTGGTTTCAGAAGGCCAGGATATATTCTTTCTGTAGAGCCTGGCATCAATTATATGGCAAGCAAAAAAGTATCATTGTATGCTTACGTTCCTGTTGCATGGGTTCGTGATCGCATTCAAAGTGATTCTGACATTCGCAGGTCGAATGACACTAAAACGCATGTGCAGGGTGATGCTGCTTTTGCTGACTACGCTGTTAACATCGGTCTTAATATCAAACTCTAATAATAGAAATGCCTGCATTGTATTTCCATAGAAAGGCAGTGCAGGTAAATTTTATCAATCAGAAAACCAATTATCGAATTTTTTAAAAACTTATCCCTGAAGAATTAATAAACCTTTCATTACCAAAACAGCTTTTATGAATGTATTACGCTTATTTAAAAACAACTTCTTTGCACTCCTGCTGTTATGTGCCTTAAACCCGGTCAAGGTTAAAGCGCAAACTGACCAGGATGCGGTTATGATGATAAAAAATAATTTTTGTGTAGGCCCTGTGTACAATTACAGCAGTTGGAAAAATTACTGGGAAGGAACACTTAAAAGAGAAAACCTTAACCTTGGCACAGTATCTACACAATCGTTCAGCCTGATGGGCAATTACGGCATTACAAGCAAGCTTAATGTTTTGTTTAATATGCCTTACGTAAAAACAAAAGCAACCGCAGGAACGCTTCATGGATTGAAGGGCTTGCAGGATTTAAGCCTGTGGCTTAAATGGTTGCCTTACGAGAAAGATTGGGGAAACAGCAGCTTCTCAGTTTATGGTGTAGGTGGCTTATCATTTCCGACTACTAATTATGTAGCCGACTTTTTACCATTATCTATCGGGTTGCATAGTACTAATTTATCAGCAAGAATTATTGCTGATTACCAGGTGGGTAATTTATTTGTTACCGGCTCCGGTACTTATACATACAGAACAAATATAAAGATAGATCGTACTGCATATTATACAACTGAAATGCATTTAACCAACAAGGTAGAAATGCCGGATGTGGCTGTATTTAATCTGCGTGCAGGATATCGCAGCCACTTTCTTATTGCAGAAGCGGTGCTTACAAATCAAACAACACTGGGTGGTTTCGATATAAGAAGAAATGATATGCCTTTTCCAAGTAACAAGATGAATATGACATCTGCCGGAGTGGGATTTAAATATACAGTGCACAAGATTCCTGCTTTATCTATCATCGGCGGAGGAAGCTATGTGGTTGCAGGAAGAAATGTAGGTCAGTCAAGATCAGTTTATGGAGGTATATTTTATGTGTTTAGTTTTTCACATAAAGAGAAAGCTAACCAGGAAGACAAAAAGAATTAAAACATCCATAATGAATGTTATTCATTCAATAATTATTATACAATGAAAAAGATATTTTATTTATTATTTATAATACTGGCAGCATTAGCAGTTCAGTTTTCCTGTTCAAAGGATACTGAAGGCAGAACTGATAATCTTACCCCACTAAATGCATCTAACATAGATATTGACGCTGGTAAATGGAAACCTGTGTTACTATCAAGGCCAGATACATTTGCCGTAGCTGCACCATTGCCCGTTACTAATCCCAACTATGTAGCAGAGCTTAATGAAATAAAAGGATACCAGAAGAATTTGTCTTCTTCACAGACTGCCAATATAAAATACTGGTCAGCCGGTGGTGTACTCAGGTGGAATGAGGTAATGCGTGAACTTGTTGCAAAATATAATTTACCGCCTTATCAAAATGCTGATGGCTCTTATCCAATACCAAGTTCAGCCAACCCGTTTGCATATCCAATGTTTCCATTTGCGAACCCACCTTATGCAGGAAGAGCATATGCCTACGTGAGTGCAGCGCAGTATGATGCACTGGTTGCATGCTGGTACTATAAAAAATTATACAACAGGCCTGCTCCTTATAAAACAGACAGCAGCATCCAGGCAAAAGCTTCTAAAACAGATTTGCCTTCCTATCCTTCTGAAGCGGCTGTGCTTGCTGGTGTTACCGCAGAGATGATGAAGCTTTTATTCCCAACAGAGATAGCCAATGTGGAACAAAAAGCAAAGGACCAGGAAAATGCTGCCATTATGAGCGGCGCTGCAACACGTAGTGATGTGTTAGCTGGCGAAGCGCTGGGCAGAAGCATTGCGCAGGTATTTATTGCAAGAGGCAGAACTGATAAAGCCGGTGCTGCCGTAGGTACACCTGAACAGTGGAAAAAACTTGAAACAGATTGTATAGCAAAAGGAGAAACCCCATGGTACAGCCTTGAAACGCCCAGGCGTAACCCAATGCTTCCTTTTTATGGAAATGTGAAAGCCTTCCTGTTTGATTCTGCTACCAAGGTTTCTTTAATGCCTCCACCGCCACCTTTAACAAAGAGCGACCAGATGAAGAAAGAAACTGAAGAAGTGCTTAGTTATATAACAAATCCGTCAAGAGAAAATATTCGTATTGTTCATTTTTGGGCCGATGGTGTAGGTACTTATACGCCGCCA
>Ga0105239_10009378_pt1 | contig 11042 bp, 7 predicted proteins | sample KBSC44metaG_FD_92761 | JGI IMG/M metagenome (GOLD analysis project Ga0105239, IMG submission 92761) | Corn rhizosphere microbial communities from Kellogg Biological Station, Michigan, USA - KBS C4-4 metaG | ecosystem: Host-associated > Plants > Roots > Rhizosphere > Soil | place: Michigan, USA...
CTTATGCCTGTCAGCAAAAACACTGCCACGAGTAATTTCGATACCCCCTGAAAGCCCTAGCTCATATGCACAACAGGCTATCAGTTCTAAAAGATGACTCTTTCCTGTGCCGTTAGCTCCAACAATGCAAACCAGACCAGCATCGTCATCAAGATTTACCTCAACATTTTTAAAATGCCGCCAATAATCGACTTTTATATGCTTGATTCGCATTACGTGCTCCTCAGAAAATCAGAGAAACTAATCTAGGTAGTTCGAATAATTTGCATCATTTGAAAGCAATGCCTCACCTCAGCACCCTGCTAATGCTGCTTGTTTCTTCACGAACTAATTTAACCGGAATCAATACTTCTGGTCAAAATTTTCTAAGGTCTGGCCCACCCGCAGCTAAAAGTCTTGCTCTGATGCCCTCTCGAAAGGAAGTTGCATTTATGGGGGTAATAGGGGCTATGGGGCATATTGGAAGAATGCACTTATTGCCTTTTATGCTCTTGTAACTCTCTTCAAAGCCTTCACTAAAAGTGCCATCTTATCCCAAGATCTTACCCTTTTTGTTGCTGATTTAAACTTGAAGTAATGGTAGCATTTTAAATCAAAGGTCTCCGTCATACTTATGGTATCCACGTTTTGAGTTCAGGTGCGCCCTTGAACATGCTTTCTAAATGGATGAGTTATAGTAGCAGTATGTAGGTGACAGCGATTTATGCAAATACCCCGAGAGCAACAAAACACCGCTTCCCAGATGTGGCAGTAATGAATGCACTTGATTTGGAAACGCTAAAAACGAAGCGACTTTGCTCAGAGTGCATCTCTGAAGATTCTCCTTTTTTCAGGCTGTTTGAGGAGCACGGAAAAAAGGATAAATGCGAATATAACCCTGAACATAAGGGCTTGAAAACAACAATAAGGCTTGAGCAATTAGCCGAACCTTTGCACGAGTACCTAACCAGTAATTACACCTGGGGGGAAGAGTATTCCATTTACGACGATCGGGATAGACGAAGCACGGAACTCTATGGTGAACCCTTGGAAAATATCGTTGAAGAGCTTTTGGAATGCGACGGAGATTTGCAAGGGGATCTATTGGACTTAGCGGCAGAATACGAATTGATTGATTTCGCTAGTGGGGAACTTTCTTTTTACGGGTACGATTCGTATGAAAGCATGGACGCTGCTCAAAAACGTCGTACCTTGGAAGAGTCAGAATGGAATTCTTGGTTCGCTGAGCCAACTCCCATATGGAGCGAGTGGGTTCAATTTTCGATACAGGTTTTACATCGTAACAGAATGTTCAAATTGCCAGAGCTCCTACGTCCAATTTTTGAAGGCGTAGAAGGCTTGTCCATCAATGGGATCGCACCGATATATGAACTACCGGCAGAGCAAGATATATATAGGGCGAGAGTAGCCAATGATGAGTTTGGGCAATCAAAATGGGAGGATAATCCACAACAATTTTTATGGGCACCACCAAGCGAGATAACTCCAGCTGGACGAATGAATCACGCTTTTATACCCGTATTTTATGGTGCTCTTTCTGAAGAGTGTGCTGTTGTTGAAATACAACCCTATATCGAGCAAACTGTGGTAGTCGGTCATTTCAAACCAACTAGGCCCTTAAAAGTTTTTGACTTTACTGCTTTTGAACGGATTTTCAAATCCAAACTTCAAGAAGTGACTTCCGATTCAAAACACAGGATTATGAATACTTTACAAGAGATGATTGCTAGGCCGATTGCTCCGTCTCAAAAAGCTAGGGACTATCTTCCCACTCAATTTTTGGCAGAGTTTTTGAGGGAGGAGTATGGTGTAGACGCTATTATCTATTTTTCTTCTTTAAGAGCAAGAACGCCGGAAAATCGCAATATTGCCATTTTTTTGGAAGACCCTTTGCTTACGGATTTACGTTACGCTGATGGCCCTATTAAGCTTTATAACAGTGTTCCCAGCTTGAAGACCATTGAGTCCATTGATTACAAGATTGTCGATTATCAGTCCCCTTATGCTCGTTTTTTATCGTCATAGGATTCCCCCTCATACGAAAGCTAAGCAACGCCTAGTTTATTCCAGGAAAATTGGCTGATATCGTCCCAAAGCGACACTTCATTATTTCGAATGTTTCCCACGGCAGGCCAGATTCTAAGCAGATCATTGATAGGTGGACAAAGTAATGCACTCGCATCAACATTAGCTTCCCCAAGCCATCCAGCATGATCCGTTTTGTTCAATCACCACGGGGATTCGGCTATGAAATTCAGCCATCTCACATTTCGCATCTGTCGTAATCACCGTGAACGTTCTTAAAAAATCACCATTTTCAAGACGCTTACCTTCCCATAGCCCAGCAAGCGTTATCAATTTTTCGTCTTTTCGGCCTATCGCATAAGGTTGTTTTTCACGGCCATGGCCTGTCCATTCATAAAAAGCATTAGATGTGAACTAAGCACAGACGTCCTGCTTCCCAAGCGCCTTTAAACATCGGCTTGTTGGCTAACTCTTCAGCTTTTGCATTTATAGTCGAAGCCTTATGATTGGCTTCCGCCCAGGAAGGAACGAGTCCCCACCGAAGCTCATTCAAGGTTCGTACTTTGGTTTTAGGGTGTAAACGAACAACCCCTACCAACTGCGTAGGAGCAACGTTATAATTCGCCTTTAACTCAATATTAGTGTCCCGAATTTTAAGCGCCTCAGTTATAAATTCTGGGGTTAATGCCTGTACCATTGCTTGGAAAAAGCGCTTGCTCTTCTAAATACATGTACGTACACTTGTTTCGTATCAGAGGCCCAACTTGGTACCAATATAGAATCCAAAAAGGGTACGGAATTTGGATCTGAGGTTGGGCTGGAATCTAGTGTGGGAGCGCAAAAGATTATGTATGGATAATGCCCTATCGTTTAAATAAGAAGCTGTTTAGAGCCTCGCATAACGGGGCTTTTTCAATCGATATGCTTTGTAAACGGCTATTCTAATAACCTCTGTTGCGCATTTTTTTATCAATGATATCAACAGTTTTCAGCTTTTTATAGCTCATAAAAAAACCTGAAAACCCAGTAAATTCGTTTTTCTGATTTTCTAAGTGGTGAGCTTAAATATCCAAAAACCATTACTATCATTTGGTTTTCAGCATTTTAAAAATGCGCAACAGAGGTTAATAAAGAGCGTTGAAGCTTTTCCATGAGATTGTGGTAGAAATATAAGTCTATCTATCATAAAGCGTGAGGCAGGAAGTAAATGGGTTTTAAAAAGACAGCACCCCCAGTTGTTGTTCCCGATAGTCCTGAAAAGCTGATTCTGGATCTCCCGCGCAGGAAGATTAAAGGCGTTCTTCTTCATCAAGGTGAAATGATGAAGAACTACGTTGCCTCGGCTTTAAATAAGCCTGATGTTGCGTTGCAACTCCCTACAGGTAGTGGAAAGACTCTCGTTGGTTTGATGATTGCCGAGTGGCGAAGAAGGAAGTTTCAAGAGAAAGTTGTTTATTTATGCCCCACTAGGCAGCTTGTTAATCAAGTTGTTGAACAAGCACAAGATAAATACGGGCTAACCGTCCTTGGCTTTACAGGTCCGGCTTCAGGCTACGATCCGATCGCAAAATCGAAATACAACAATGCAGACCACGTGGCTGTCACCACATACAACTCCTTGTTTAATACCAACCCATTTTTCAATAATCCCCAGATCATCGTGATAGATGATGCCCACGCCGCTGAGAACTACATTGCTTCCATGTGGGCTTTGAAAGTATCCAGATTTGACCACGCCACGCTGCATACAGCGCTTACAAATCTTCTAAAACCCTATTTAGGCCATACTGAATATACGAGGCTCTGTGGGACCTGGTCTGACATTGAAGATGCGACTTGGGTTGATAAGCTTCCTACCCCGGATTTTATGAGTATCCATGATGAGTTTGTTTCCCTCGTTGATACGCATGTAACGCCTGGCTCTGACATTAGTCATCCGTGGCGCCTGCTCCGAGAGCATCTTTCTGCTTGCCAACTATATCTATCTTCACAGGATATCTTATTGCGCCCATTGATTCCACCCACATGGAGTCATGCTCCGTTTATTGGAGCAAAACAACGAATTTATATGTCAGCGACTCTTGGAGCTGGGGGAGATTTGGAACGACTTACGGGGCGGTCCATTATTGAGCGGATTCCAGTACCAGGGGATTGGGAAAAACAGGGCATAGGTCGCCGATATTTCATGTTTCCGGGAATGAGCTTGCATGAAGAAGAAATCGCTGAGCTAAGAACTAAGCTTATGCAAATGGCAGGTCGCAGTCTTGTACTCGTACCAAGCGATAAGGCGCAGAAGGGAATAGTTGACGAAGTCCGGGAACAGCTCGCATTTAAAACCTACAACGCAGATGATATAGAGGGTTCGAAGCGAGACTTTATTCAATCGCCAAAAGCGGTCGCTGTTGTTGCCAACCGATATGATGGCATTGACTTTCCTGGAGATGACTGCCGCTTGCTTTTCATAGATGGGTTGCCAAGGGCAATGAATTCCCAGGAGCGTTTTCTAATGACTCGGATGGGGGCGAATGTACTATATAATGAGCGTGTTCAGACCCGAGTATTGCAGGCAATTGGTAGATGCACACGTTCCCTAGAGGATTTCTCTGCCGTTGTTGTTACTGGCGATGATATACCTAATTACTTAACTGAACGTACAAGAAGAAGTTATCTGCATCCAGAACTACAAGCGGAGCTTGAATTTGGTATCGAGCAATCTCAGGAGATGACCATTGAAGACTTCATTGAGAATCTTGGCATCTTTTTGAATAATGACCTTGACTGGGAGGAGGCTAATAACCAAATTCTTGTGACACGCGAGAAGGCTGTTCAAAAACCTTTCCCTGCAATGGGCGAGCTTCAGCAAGCTGTCAGACACGAGATCGAATTTCAGAAAGCTCTTTGGCAGGCTGATTACGAAGCTGCACTTGCGGCAGCCGAAAAGGTTATCACTGTATTAACCTCTCCAGATCTGCAAGGTTATAGAGCATTGTGGTATTACTTGGCTGGGAGTGCGGCTTGGCTAGGCGAGCAAAATCGACAGGGTCTTTTAAGTAAAGCTAGAGAACACTATAGGTTTGCTAAAAAAGCTGCTCCAAATGTACCGTGGCTAGTAAAACTGTCTAAATTCCAACCCGAACAAAGTGATAGCAATATAAATGAAAAATCGCAAATCGCTTTGGCACAGATTGAAAGAGTTGAGGCAGTCTTGGAGAAATTAGGTACGCACCATGATCTCGAATTTAATAAAAAAGAAAAGCGTATCCTTGCAGGCTTAGAATCAACCTCAACTAAACCAGGTCCTTTTGAAAGTGCACATGTTGAACTAGGCGAAATGCTGGGCTTCGTTGCAGGAAAAAAAGAGGAAGATGCTTCTCCTGATCCTTGGTGGATTGCCGGAAAGATTTGTTTTGTGTTTGAAGATCACGCTGGAGCACAGTCTACTTCAAGTTTGGATGCCACCAAAGCTAGGCAAGCGGCTACGCATCCTAACTGGATAAGGGCGAACGTTCCCATTGATGAGAATGCCGAAATAATTCCTGTACTCGTTTCTCCTGTAGGAAGTGCAAGTACTGGAGCGTTGCCGCATTTAAATGGGGTACTTCTCTGGCCGTTAGATGAGTTTAAAACCTGGGCGAAGGAAGCATTAGCAGCTCTAAGAGAGTTACGGCGCACCTTCACAGAGCCTGGAAATTTGATTTGGCGAGCAGACGCCATAGAAGTTTTTGAAAAGCAGTATTTAGATGCAGGTACACTGCACGATAAGCTTAAGAAAAACGTCGCTGCTAAAGTCTTGCAGAGCAGGCTATCATAAAGCTCTTTATCAACACCGAATTGGATATACTGATATGGCACAAGTTTTGTTGAATGCCCTATTTACGGCATGGGAGAGCCGTACCCTCTTTGACGAGATTTCTCAGTGAATGTAGACGCAGAAGGTGTCAAAGGATATTGTGGCGGCTGAGTTGTTATTAAAGTAGTTTGAGGTTTAGCCATTGCTTGGGGGAGGCTATTAGGGTCCGTAGCAGGAGCAGCAACCGCTGGTAATTGGATCAAATCTGGTTTTCACTTGAAAAAATCGATTAAAGCCATGGCTGATAAGCTAGCTATAGATTAAAAAGTCATTGAGAGGCCTCCAGGGCGGCCATGAGCAAGTCTTTTTCCAGGCCAGGAAGTCTATAGAATCTGGCCTTAAACACCCCTGCAAGTTGTGTGTATGGGCTTAAAAACTCTTTTGATGATCAGCTGCGACGGCGGACGCTATATGTTGCCGCTTCCCGAAATTGAACTGCCTGAAGAAAACTTGGATGACGATGACAAGGCTCTTTCAACAGTACTTAACCCTGGTAGATACCTTTCAGCGTTGTGGCATTGAGTTACGAGGTGAGGCAGAAGCTCAATAGAAGAACTGCTCCAAAATAGCAATAGAGCGTTGTATAGCCCATATTCTAGCCATGGCCTTTATGCTTCATCGCAAGCAGAAATGGAGCCCATTATGAGGAGTCTGTGGTCAATGTCTAATGGTGGGCAAGACTATGAGCCTATCAAACCACTCATAAAAAGAGGCATATTCTCAAATACCCCCCATCCATAGAAATCAGGAAAAGATTTACGTCTCTCAAAATACCAAAATGGCCCGACTAATCAGCTCATCTTTTAATTTTTTCTGATATCGAAGTCTGAAAACGATGGGTTCGATCAGTTGAGCGATTTAACATCAACCTGCCATCAGTTCCTCTTGCAGATTGCCAATGGCTTTTTGACTTTCCCTCTCGATAAGTTCCTGATACCTCTGCGCTGTGCGGCGATTAACGTTTGCACGAGTTTCTATTGCACGGCGATTGATTCTGCCGTTCTTAAGATAAAGCTCACCACTCAAAGCCAATTCTTTGCTGGCTAAGGCGATACGGCTTTCACACTCTGCTGCTCTTTGCGTGTTGTACTCATAGTAAGGAAATGAATTATTACGGAGGCGTTGTCTATCTCTAGGCTCTGAATCAGCAATAGAGCGAATTTTCTTTAAGACAGTTTTAGGTTGGCAGTTCCATTCCCTGGAATATCCGTTATTTTTCTCCGACATCCACTCAACCAGCAAATCGTAACGTTCCTCTTTGTGATCATACCCATAACCATTAAAAAATAAATAGTAGCTAATACATTCAAGCGCCTCCTGTCTTTGACTGGGAGCAGTTAAGCCCTCTTCATAAAAACGTTTTCCCATATCGTATTTTTCAAAATCGAAATTCTGCCCCAAATGGGACTGCTCAATCGGTTTGACAGGCGATTGTTTCAATTTGACAAGCGGAGGTTTCAAATTGCAAACGTCAGGGTCGTTTTGTTCAAGCGACAGAAAAATCGAAATATTATCCTCAGGGCTAATCGGCCAGCGAGCAACGTTAAGGTCGTTATGTGGATCGAGCAAATAATAGCCCTTTTGGTTCTGAAAAGGGAGCCGAATAGGACGATTCTGAGTAGTCTTTGACGGCCATACCTCCAGTTGTCCTCCAGCAATTATAAACCCGTGATGTTCGAGGAAGGGTGCTAAAAAGGGAATGAGTCGTTTGACATGAATATGTCGGGTAAAAATCCCAATCAAATGGATGCCCTGATTTAGACTGGACTGGCAAGCATGCAAAATGATGTGCCGACTTTCGAATAACCGGAACAAATGCAAAACACTGTCCGTATTGTTATAGCCACTGTTTGAGTCAATATCAAGGATGAAGTACCGAGTTTTCGCTCCCAATGGCAAGGCAATCATTTTTGAATCTGAGAGATAATGCTTCAACAGTTGCCTGTCTGTCAAAAGGTATGGGATTGTGCTGCAATTTTTTTCTTGATCCTCTGTTTTTTCCTTACTCCAGTACTGCCAAGATGATCTTGCTTTTGGTAACAATTCCAATACTTCTTGATTTAATACTGCCTGATCCAACGAATCTTCAAAATTTCCCACTATAAATTCCGCAACTTTTCGCTGCGCTCCACTCTTCCACCTACTACTTAAAGCCCCAGAGCGAATATTAAAACTAAACTCCTGGAAAGCCCTTGATTTATAATCATACCACGGATTTTGTATTAAAGGCGAAAAATGGCCTTAGCGTTTTTAGAAAACGCATCATCTCCATTCCTCATTCCGCGCTAGACGAAGAGGAGGATACGGAGGGCAAAAATTTTCAAAAAATCTCTGAGGCTGAGACGAGGGAACTTTTTTCATTGAGAGCCGCCGCTCTAATGCACTGAGTCTGTTGGTGCCGTTGCTTAGATTTGGATACTCTACAGAAGGGTACGTGAACAGAATTCGAATTCACAGCCTTCAATATCCATTCAGTTAAAAGAATGATGTATAATTAGGTAATGATTAGATGATCTCTTTAGATCTATTTGATTCTGATCAATATGATCTGGGGGGCTTTCTCTAGGTAATCGGTTAGGGGATCTTTTCTTATTGTCTACACTTTCTTCTGAAAACAGTGATGGGATAAGCATTTTAACCAGTCTAGAAAATTCCAGAAAATATTCTTTCTCACACCTGAAAATACCACGAGTTTTTCCCGAAATAAATGTTCTTTAAGTATTAAGGAAACTTTAAAAAATGGCAGATCCTGAAAAGAGTGAAGAGCTTTTACGAGCAAAAAGAGACACTAAAACCCTTTTGAATGCCGGACTTGTTAAAGCTAATAATGCATCTGTATTCCTTGCTTGGGTAGATCAAAAACTGAAGAAGCTACTAAACAAATGAAATATTTCCTTTTAGTGGCACTGTTAATAGGTCTTGCTCTGCCTATTTGGGCCGAAACTCCTAAAAAACAGAGTGATTGTTCTAGTGGGTTTATTTTGGTTCCTATTTCTTCTATGCCTGAGCCTGATCGCTCACAAATTATAAAAGCTGATATTTTGTATGCACATCCTGACAGAAAATTTATATGCCTTCAAAAAAGTGCTGCTGATAAGCTAAAATCAAAACCAAAAATGCATACGGCACTAAAACCCACACCTTCAAGATATAGAAATCTTGGTTGTGCATCTAGTGATAACTGCTTGACGGTTGATACGCAATCAATAAGAAAATATCCATCTGGAAAAATAGCCGTAGATGCTGGAGTCGTTGATCCTGCTACGGGGCAAGGCGCACGGGTTGATACTTTAGTTGATTGTTACAATGGGACAATGCTTAATTGGGATGAAACTATTGCACACCCTCCTCGCTCAGGCACATTAAGAGAGTCTTTGTTTAATTTTGTATGTAAGCAGCGTTAAGCTTAACCTGCCTCGCTCGCTTTAGCCTTCTTGTTTATGAAAATATAGACTATATAAAACGCCGCCTAACCGTTGATTTTACCACTTCAACTATCGCCCTTATCCTCTCGTATATTAAAACGCTGAGCACACCCGAATATTAGCATAGACCCATGATGCACAAAAAAGTGGTGATGATATAGGGTTGAAATGGAGCCGATGACGGTACATGAACCTGCGATCTACTTTTTACACAACCAACTCAGCCAGTTATTCAAGTTTAGTAGAACTTTCCAGAGTCTACAGGAGAAAGACTTTTTCAGGGTTGGTAATTCTAGTTAATTTTGGGCAATCGTCATCGATTCTGCACCAGATAGGCACCAAGTTTTTTCAATTGTCTCGTACTCCACCCTCTTCTTATACCCCCACCCGAACCCCAGCAGGAAAAACACCCGTTATGGGAGGGGGGTAGTATAAATGCCATAGCAAATTGCCAGAGGTAACGATTCTGGCTAGCAAGCTTTTGAGCTAAAATCCTTATGTAGGGAAATTTTGGTCATTGCCTATGCAAGCTCCTGTAATGGAAAGACTGGAAGGACAAGTGGAGCGCGTCACATTCCATAGTGCCGAGACCGGCTTTTGCGTTCTCAAGGTTTGGGTTCGGGGTGAAAAGGAACTCATTACCGTTGTCGGTTTTAATGCGCATGCGTCAGCGGGGGAGCATATCGAAGCCCAAGGCCAGTGGTTTAACGATAAGCAACATGGCCTCCAATTCAAGGCTCAATCCTTACGCTCCATCCCTCCCACCACTTTGGAAGGTATGGAGAAATATCTCGGCTCAGGACTGATTAAGGGTATTGGCCCTCATTATGCTGCCAAGCTCGTTAAAGCCTTTGGTGAGAAAGTTTTCGAGGTGATTGAAAATGAGCCTAAGCAGCTTCTTAGGATAGACGGGATCGGCCATGGCCGCTTTCAGAAGATCGTGCAAGGCTGGCAACAGCAACGAGTCGTGCGTCAGATCATGGTGTTTCTGCAATCACATGGAATCGGTACAATGCGAGCTGTGCGCATTTATAAAACTTATGGTGAAAACGCCATTGAGATCGTGCAGGAAAACCCTTATCGATTAGCTCAGGATATACGAGGCATTGGCTTTAAGACGGCTGATCAGTTAGCGCAAAAGCTGGGTGTTCATTCTCATTCCATGATTCGAGCGCAAGCGGGAATTAATCACGTTTTACTCACCTTATCGGAAGCGGGGCATTGCGCCTATCCCTTCCATCTTCTTTTGGAAGAAGCCGTAAAGCTTTTAGAAATTCCAGCTGAGGTCATTGAAGATGCGATCGTTCAGGAAGTTCAAGATAGACGATTGTTTGAGGAAACTATTGAAGAAGAGACCTGGATTTATCTGCGGCATTTATACCGCGCAGAAATCGAACTCGCGGACACACTGCATTCGCTCCAGAAAGGAAAACATCCGCTTCCAGAAATCGATCTCGATAAAGCGATTCCCTGGGTTGAAGGGCAGACAGGTTTGAGTTTGGCAGAGTCTCAAAAAGAAGCTTTAAAGCTGGCTACTCAAAGTAAGGTGTTAGTGATTACGGGCGGCCCTGGTGTTGGTAAAACAACGCTCGTGAACAGCATTCTAAAGATTTTCACAGCGAAGAAGTTAAATTGCCTGCTGACTGCTCCCACAGGCCGCGCCGCCAAACGCCTCAGTGAAAGTACAGGGTTGGAAGCCAAAACGGTTCACCGCTTACTCGTCTTTGATCCCAGGGAAGGGC
>Ga0105239_10009379_pt1 | contig 11041 bp, 8 predicted proteins | sample KBSC44metaG_FD_92761 | JGI IMG/M metagenome (GOLD analysis project Ga0105239, IMG submission 92761) | Corn rhizosphere microbial communities from Kellogg Biological Station, Michigan, USA - KBS C4-4 metaG | ecosystem: Host-associated > Plants > Roots > Rhizosphere > Soil | place: Michigan, USA...
AGAAGGTGCTTCTGGATCTTGCCGAGCGCGGTACGTGGCAGTGAATCGACCCGCACGAAGGCGCGCGGAATCTTGAATGACGCGAGCTGCGAGCGACAGGTCTGCTCGATCTCGGCGGTGCTCAACGAGTCGTCGACGACGATGTACGCGATCGGCACCTCGCCGCGCACCTCATCGGCCACGCCGACGACGGCAGCCTCGCTGATCCGTTCGTCCTCGAGGAGCAGCTCCTCGATCTCGCGAGGATAGATGTTGAAGCCGCCGCTGATGATGAGGTCACCGCGGCGTCCGCGCAGCGTGTAGTAACCGTCGGGCACGCGCACGCCGAGGTCGCCGGTCTTGAACCATCCGTCCTCGAACGCGGCGCTTGTCGCCTCCGGGCGTCGCCAGTAGCCCGTGAACAGGTGCGGCGAGCGAATCTGGACCTCGCCGACCTCGCCGTCGCCGAGTACCCGGCCGTCGTCGCCAACGATACGCGCCGAGACGCCGGGGAGTGGCGGACCGACGGCGCCGGCGCGGCGCTCACCTTCATATGGATTGCTCATGATCATGAGCGCCTCGCTCATCCCGTAGCGCTCGAGGATCGTGTGACCGAAGCGTCGGCGAAATGCCTCGTGAACGTGCGAGGGAAGCGGAGCCGAACCCGACACGAACAGCCTCGCCGCGCCGCCGATCGACCGGGCGTCGTCGTCGCCGACGACGGCCGGGTCGAGCATGCGGATGTAAACCGTCGGCACACCAAAGACGAGCGTCGGCTTGAAGTCGAGCATGACCCGCGGTGTCGTGCGTTGGTCGAAACGCTCGAGCAGGCGCATGCGACAGCCGCTGATCAGCCAACTGTGGAGACCGTTGCCGAGTCCGTGGACATGGAAGAGCGGAAGCATCGCGAGATAGCGGTCGTCCTCGCTGATCTTCCACACGGTCGCGAGCGTGATCCCATTCGCGGCGAGATTGTTGTGCGAGAGCACCGCGCCCTTCGCGACGCCGGTCGTTCCGGACGTATAGACGATCATCGCCGGATCGTCGCCATTTATAGTCGTCGGGCTGACGCTCGCATCGCGGTTTGCCGCGCGAGCCAGCTCGTTGATATCCCAGACGCTCGCCGCCTCCGGATATGTTGCCCCGTTGTTCGCAGGCGCGACGACCGCCTTTGGTTCCGCGTCCCCGACGATGTGCCGGAGCTCGCGCTCCTTGTACAGGACGTTCATCGGCACGAAGATCACGCCGAGTCGTACGCAGGCGAGATAGAGGTCGATGAACTCGACACGGTTCGCGAGATGGACCGCGAGGCGATCGCCGCGCCGCAGCCCGCGCGACGCCAGCTCGCCGGCCATGCGATTGGCGCGCGTGTCCACGTCGCCGAACGTCAGCGTTCGAATCGCACCGCCGTCGTCATAATCGAGGGCCGGGCGATTGGCCCGGCCCTCGAGTGATAATGCGAAGAGTTGAGTGAGGTTCATCGCCTACTACTTGTCCATCGTCGCCGTGCCGCCCTTCAGCATCCGCAACGCTTCGTCGATCGCGACTTTCAACTCTCGATCAATGCCTTTTGCTTCATCCGCCGGCGAGTTCTTCACCCACACGTCGGGCGGGATGCCGAGGTTCTCGAGATCCAACCCGTAGTTGTTCGGCTTCGTCGGGTCCCAGGTGACCACGAGCGAGCCCGGCGTGCGGATCGCGCCGCCGTTGATCAGCGCGTAGCTGCCGGTCGCGATCACCTGCGCCGACGTCGGGTTGCCGACGAGTCGTCCGAGTCCGAGCTGGCGGAAGCCGGCCGGCGTCACTTCGGCGTCGGACACGGAGCGATAGTTGATCATCATCACCTTCGGTCCGACGATCGCCTGACGCGGACGACGTCCCCACGTGCGGGCGCCGTTGCGGTTGTTCCAGAACTGGTATGGCTGGCGCTCGAGGATGTCGAGCAGTTCCTGGTCGATGTTGCCGCCGCCGTTGTTCCGGATGTCGACGATGATCCCCTTCTTCTGCCAGAAGCGATCGATCTCGTTCTGGAAGCGCTCGAGCGACGGCTGATCCATCGCGCGGATGTGGACGTAGGCGATCTGGCCGTTGGTCGCCTTGTCCACCGAGTCGCGGTTGTTGGCGACCCACTCCTCGTACTTGATGTTGGTGAGATTCGTGACCGTCGCGATGCGGAAGGTCTTGGCGTTCGCGCCGTCCGCGGTCTTGGAGACTTTGACCGGGACGTACTCGTTGTCCGTCGTGCTCAGGATCTTCCAATAGTCGTCGCCCGCTTTCACATCTTTTCCGTCGACCGATAGCACGTAATCGCCGTTGTTGATATCGATCCAATCCTTGTCGGCGGGGCCGTCGCGATAGACATGCGTCACGCGATACCGGCCGTTTGCCGGCTCCAGCTCGAGGCCGAGGTAGCGCGTCGTATACGCGCGCGGGACGCTGACGCTCGACGGTCCGCTGACGCCGGTGTGCGACGAGCTCAATTCGCCGATCATTGCGTTGGCGATGTCGTAGACGTCCTCGTTCGTGCCGGCGTACTTGAGCAGCGGACGATACCGCTCGTAGATCGCCGCCCAATCCTTGCCGTGCATCTGCGGATCGTAGTAGCGGTACTTCATCACGCGGTACGACTCGTCGAGGAGCTGTCTCCACTCGTCGCGACGATCGACGCGCACGTTGAAGGTGAACGCCACGGCTTCGCCCGCGCCCGGGGCATTCTGCGCCGCCCCGGCCTGCACGGCGCGTCCGCCACCGGCGCCGCCGCCCGCGGGCTGCCCGGCGCCGATCGCCAACCGCTCGACCGGGAAGCCGACCTCGGCGCCCGCACCGCCACGCCCTGGCGGATTCGGAGGACCATCCTCACCAGCCGGCGCGCGCACCTGTCCGCGGAAGTACACCGTGCGCCGGTCCGCGGTCGGCTGCATACCGGCGAACGTGCCCGACGCGATGCGACGACGATCGCGTCCGTCGATCGAGACGGAGTAGAGTCCGTTCTGCGAGTTGTCGCCGGCGGCGCCGCGTCCACCGCCCCGTCCACCGCCGCCGCCGAATCCACCGCCGCCCACCGCGTAGTAAACGGTGCGACCGTCGCGCGACAGGAAGTAAGAACCGACGCCCGACGTCCCGCGCGTGAGCTGCGTGACACGGCGGTCGATTCCTTTCATGTCTATGGACGTCGGACCGACGCTGGTCGACGTGCTGTCGCTGCCACGTCCCCCGCGGCCGCCGGCTGTTCGGCGATTGCGCTCGCGCACGAGCGGGTCGTTCGGATCTTCGCTGAGCCGCGCCAGCGATACGGCGAAGAGCTGATTCTGTCCGCCGTCGCGGTTCGACGTGAAGATCAGCGTCTTACCATCCTGCGTGAGCTGGCCGGTTGTCTCGTTCCACGCGCTCTGCGTGACGTTGTACTCTTTCTTCGCGCGAATGTCGAACAGGTAGACTTCGGCGTTTTGCTCGTCGTCGCGTCGGCTGTAGACGAGCCAGTTGCCGTCGGCAGAGTAGCCTGAAACAGTGTAGCCGCCCGCCGGGTTGTGCGTGACTTCGCGAGCGCTGCCGCCGGTAGCGCTCAGGTCCACCTCGAAGATCTTGTTGTCGTTGCCGTAGGCGAGCTTCTGCGAGTTCGGCGCCCAGACGACGTTGTCTTTCTCGCCGGCGGTGCTCGAGAGCTTTTTGTGCGTTGCCGTGGCGATGTCGTAGAGCCACACCTGCTGATCGCCGCCTTCGTCGGAGACGTAGGCGATCTTGCGGCCGTCCGGCGAATACGACTCGGAGCGCTCGCGCCACGGGGAGCTCGTGACCTGCGTCCGCTCGCCGACGCCCTGCTCCGTCGGCACGATCATGATCTCGCCATGGTAGTCCACCGCCATGTACTCACCACTCGGCGAGACACTGAACCCTTCGGCGCGGCTCTGCGTCGAGAGCACGTCGACGTCGAAGTCCTTCGGATCGAATGCGAGCGTGAGGTTGAGCTTCTTTGGTTTTCCGCTCGGCACGTCGACCGTGTAGAGGTCGAAGTCGTGCTGGAAGACGATGTGCCTGCCGTCCGGCGAGATCGACGGGAAGAAAACGCCGCCGCTCTTGAGACTGGTGAACTGCTGCGCGGCGCCCGCGCCGGCCTTGGGCGACATGCGCCAGAGGTTGAACGTTCCGTCTCGCTCCGACGCGAAGTACACCATCCCATCGGCGCCCCACATCGGGAATACGTTGTTCGCGAACGTCTTGTACTGTTTGAGATCGGCGTTGGTCGCTTCCTGAATGTCGCCGTTCGAGACATTCATCAGCGCGATCGTCGCCGCGGCGTTGCCGCGATACTCCTTGCGCCATGCCGACGGGAGGTTGCGATTGAACGCGATCATGCCGCCGTCCTGACTGATCATCCCGGACCGCGCGATGCCCATGCCGAGCGGCTTGGCGATGCTGCCGTCGAGCGGCTGCACATAAAGAGGCGAGCCCCAGGCGTTCGCGCCGCGCTGCGTCGAGATGACGATGCCCTTCCCGTCGGGCGTCCAATACAGTGCTTGATCATCGCCGGAATACCAGGTGAGCTGCTTCGGCTCACCACCGGTCGCGGGGATAACGAAAACGTCGTTGTTCCCCGTGCGGTTGCTCGTGAACGCGATGAACTTTCCATCCGGCGACCAGCGCGGCGAGAAGTCGCGCGCGACGTTCACCGTGAGGCGGCGCGGGTTCGACCCGTCGGCGTCGACCACCCAGATGTCGTCCTGGTAGGTGAACGCGACGCGCCCGTCGTTCGCGATGCCGGCATTCCGGGCGAAGCGGATTTGCTCGGTGGTTTGGGCGACAACTTGGAACGCGGCAAGAGACACCGCGAGCGACGCGAGGGGAATGCGCGAGAACAGCCGGGCCATGGAAATGCCGTCGGGAAAGGGTCGGAGTCGAGTCTACGCTCGGTGAATCGAGGCACAAGGGGCGAGAGGCCACGCTTGTAGCCTTCACATCCGATCGGAATCGGCGTCTGCCTATGAGTGGCCGATCATTTGGGGGCGGGATGACAAGGTTTTTTGCTTCAGGGCGAGTGATGCTCGGAGTCGTTGCGGCGCTGGCGTGCGGTGGCTCTCCTGACGCGTCGAGCTCCGGTATCACGCCGCCGGTTCAATCGGGCAGCGACACACTGCGCGTTCCGTTGACCGACCTCGGAACGGGCACGTACAAGGGCTTCGTCGGCGGACTGTATCCTGGCGGCGCGAACCAACCTCCGACGAGCCATGCCGCTCGCGGCCTCGCTGCCGCGAAGCTCATCCAGCCGCTCGACACGCAGGGGCGGCCAAGCCCAAACGGCCGATACGTGCTGCTGTCCGTCGGGATGAGCAACGTAACGCAGGAGTTCTGCGCCGAGGCAGGTACCGTGTGCAACCCGTGGACGCTCTCCGGCAAAGCGGCCGCCGATGCCGCGGTGAATCACACGACCCTCGCCATCGCCAACGGAGCGAGGGGCGGACAGACCGCAGACCTGTGGGATGATCCGACTGACGCCAACTACAATCGTGTTCGCGATTCGGTGCTGACACCGGCAGGTCTCTCCGAGGCCCAAGTGCAGATCGTCTGGTTGGGAGCGGTTCGCGCCAACCCAACCGTCTCTCTCCCAAATGCAAACTCCGACGCGTACGTCCTCGAGGGATGGCTCGGCAACGTCGTGCGGTCGCTCAAAGTTCGGTACCCCAATTTGAAGCAGGTATTCGTGTCGAGCCGGACCTACGCGGGCTTCGCGACGAGTACGCTGAATCCCGAGCCCTACGCGTACGAGACCGGGTTCGCGTTCAAATGGCTGGTCGAGGCGCAGATTCGTCAGCTCGACAACGCGACGATGGACTCCCGCGCCGGCGATCTGTCGCTGGCAAAGACCGCGTGGCTCGGTTGGGCGGCATACTTCTGGGCCGGCGATGCCACGCATCCGCGGAGCGACGGCTTCTTCTGGGTTCGCACCGATTTCGAGGGCGACGGCACCCACGAAGCGAGGCCGGGGGAGGAAAAGGCTGCGACTCTATTGCTAGACTTTTTTAAATCGTCGCCTCAGGCGCGTTGCTGGTTCCTGGCCGGGCTCACCTGCTGACGTTTCTAGAAGTGATACGTCCCCGCTAGCACGAACCCTTTCATGTCCACGTCCTGCGTGAACGAGGTCTTCGAGTAATCCACGCTGAGGAAACGGTAGGCGACGCCGACCGTCCACCGGCTCGACACGTCGTATCCGACGTCGCCGTGCAGCTGCCAATCGCTTTTCGCGCCACCGCCGCCCGCGTCGCCGCCGGCCGTGAAACGCAGGCGCGGGACGATGATACCCGTGAGGCGCACGCCGCCGAGCGCGTCCCACCAATCGATCGTGCTCGTGAAGTCGCGTGATTGCCCGTTCGGACGATCGACGGTCAGCCGGTCTTTCGAACGCCAGTACCGGGTGCCGGCGAGCACGTCGAGCGTCCACGTCGCGTTGCCGACCGAGTACCCGACGAACGGATTTAGAATCGTCTGCCGGTTCGCGAGGTTGAAGCTTCCCGTGTCGCCGCGGAAGACGATCGCCTTCGCGCCGCCCACGGAGACATAGAGCGCGTCGATGCCCCCGACGAACCATTGGCGGCGAACCTCACCGTACAGCGACGCCGCGAATTGGAGGTGATCGAGGATGTCGCTCGGGCTGAGATCGATGCTGGACACGAGCGGTCCAACGCCCACGTCGCCTTTGAGCCCGGCAAGCCACAAGTACGGCGTGACGGCGAAGCGCCACCCCTTGTCGGAAGGCGAGCCGCGAGTCGTCCACTGTGAATGGGCGCTCGCGCTGAACAGACTGTTGAGACAAACACTCATCAACGCGCAGACGACGAATCGCCTGCGCCAACCGACTCGGCCATGTGAACGAAACACTCCCCCCCCCCCGCGCCGCCCGTTCGTCGTGGGCGATAAGTCTCGTCGCAAAGCGGCGGTCGACCCATTGGCCCTTGGCATTATGGCCAATGTCTCATGGCTGCGCGCGCCCCGATCGATTCGCTTGTGGTCAGCGCCACGAGGCGCGCCGAACACGTTACGAGCGGGATATGAGGCGGGGGGGCTTCAGAGTGCGGTCGGACCGCGACGTCGCGCGATATCGACGGCGCATGGTCGTGCTGATCGTCGTCGCGACCGCGATGGTGTGTGTAAAACTCGTCGCGATGTCGTGGAAAGGCGGCTCATCCGCAGGCCCGGACATCGCCAAACAGGGGATCGGCGCGCCGGCGAGGTTACGCGCGGCGCACCTTCCTCGGCCTTCTACCGTGCCCGCTGAGCTGCCACGTAGTCCCTGAGCACGCCGGTTTCAGTCTCCAGCTGCTCGAGACGGTCCTTCACGATGTCGCCGACAGAAATCACGCCGACGATCTCCTCATCGTCGCGCACCACGAGATGGCGAAGCCGCTCGGCGGTCATGCGCCGCATCACTTCCATCACACGGTCGCTGGCGTCGCACGTCGCCGCGGGCCGCATCACGTCGTGCACGCGAAGCTCGTAGAAGGTTCCGGCGTGCAACCGAACCGCTCGCACGATGTCACGCTCGGAGACGAATCCGACGAGTTTGTCGTCGGAACTGACCACAGGAAGCCCACCGACGTCGTGCGCCATCATCTGGCTGATCGCGGCATCGACGTGGGCACTCGGCGCGACCGTATACACTTTCGCGGGCTTGCGCTCGAGTAGATCACGAACCCTCACCTTCACCTCCACGTCCAGATATCTGAACATACACTGCGGACGCAGCGGAGCGGTTTGACCAAGGTCTCTTTGTGAGCAGCGAGCGAACGCTTGGGCTCGTCTCGCGATTCGTCGCGCGTCTAGTCCAGGACGACGATCGTGCCCGCGACCCTGTCGCCGAGACGCTGATGCTTCTCGCCAAAGATGAAGAGCCAGTCGATCAGGCCGAGCGCTCCGAAGAGGTTGCGCACTAGCGAGTCACCCCACGTGCACGGCTCACCACTCTTCTCGTCGATCACGTACATCCCGATCCATTTCTTGCCGAGGCTTTGCCCGCCGGGAAAGCCGTCCGCGAACAAGTAATAGAACGCCGCCCACAGGCCCGCCGGCACCATGAGGACACCACCCGCGTGGAACAGCCGCGTGAGGAGCATTACCAGCAGCAGCGGCAGTCCTCCGACGAAGCCGTCGATACATTGCCCGAACAGACGATCGGAGCGTGACGCAAGCGTGAGCGTCCTTGCTCTATCCCCGAATCTCAGGACCATGGAAAGACGCGGCCGACGCTACCAGTTCGCGACACGAGTGAACGATGCGGCGGGTTTGCCGAGAAAACGCGCGAGTCGCATCACGCCTCGAAGGCCGATGCGACCGCCCGTGCCGAGGTTCTGAAGCATTCCGGGGGTAAAACCGGGAATGGCGCGCGCCAACTCCGCCCAGGTCAGCGACCGGACCCGCCGGTATTCATCCAGAGCGGCGAATAACGCGCGCGTGTCCCAGCGAAGGATGCTGCCCGACGTGATATCCGGCTGCACGAAGCACTGCGACCTCGGATCGACCACGCCCGGCACGAAGCTCTCCGGCGTCCGTCGAAGCCAAATGAGCATTTGGATAATTCCGTCACCCTCGCCGTCCAGCTTGGTCTCGAGGCTCCTGATGGTCGACGGAGAGATTGGATAGCCGTCCGTGCGTTGCTGATTGACCTCGGCGGTCAGCGCGGTCCACGTCAGCTCTCGCGCGCGACGCTGCTCGTCGAGCGCGGCGTACAAGGCTCGACAATCGAAGTCGGCGGAACGGAAGCTTGTTGAGTTGGGGTTCACCGATGTTGAAATTCCGGCGATGCGAACGCGATTGCAAGCAGTTCGCGCAAACGCTTCTCGCCGTCGGCTCCGCCGGTGGCTGTGCCGGAGGGGCGGATACCGATCATTGTGGCGCGCGTGACCGAGTCGGCGACGTGTCCCAGAACACCGTTGACAACACCGTCGACCTGGTCGTTCAACGAGGCGGCGGTGAGCGTCGGCCAGTCGCGCCACGCCTTGGGAGCGATGGTCGGTACGCGGCCTTCCGCGATGTCGCCGCCGAATTTGATCCTCGTGTACATGGTGCCGGGGGTCATCCAGGCGATGCCCTTCTCCGGCCAGCCGTCGGGTGTTTGCCAGCCGAAGCTGGCTTGGCCGAGCCGTGCGATCAACCGCGCGGTTTGCGGCGTCGTATCGGCCGGCGCGTTGAGTGCGCGACGCGCGCTGATCACGAGCTCGTAGGGCGTCTTCACCTTGGCGCGGAACGCCGCGCGCGAGAAGAACTCACGGCTCGTCACGATCGTGCGCACGACTTCGGCGATGTCGCCGTCGGTGCGCGCGAACGTTTCTGCCGCGCGGGCGACGAGCGCCGGAGGCGGATCGTCGCTCACGAGACGGCGCGCGAGCTTGTACGAGATGTATCGCGCGGTGGACGGATGACGTGCCAGGATGTCGAGTACCGCGTCACCGTCTTCGATCCCGCGGCCGGCGGGGAGAACGTGGCCGAGCACGACTTTCTCGTCCGTGTCGTGCTGCTCTCGCCGAAAAATGAACTTGACCGGCGGATGCGAGCGGTCGATCGTCCAACCGGTCAGCGCCCGCGCGACTTCCTGGACATCCTTTTGGGTGTAGCCACCATCCACGCCCAACGTGTGGAGCTCCATCAGCTCACGCGCATAATTCTCGTTCAATCCGCGGCGCGTGCTGAGGTGGTTGTCGAGGTAGAAGAGCATCGCCGGGCTGTGCGCGACCGCGCCCAGGAGATCTCTGAACTTGCCCAGCGCGTTCGGACGCAACGCGTCGCGATCGAATTCGACGAGCGCGGTCGGCGCCGGCATCTTGGCGCTATACACCGAAAAGTGATTCTCCCAGAAATCCGATACGACCTCGAGCAGCTGACGGTCGCTTAGCTGTGCCCGGGCCACGCGTCCGGCGTAGAAGTTGTCGCTCACGGACGTGGCCTGAATCACCCGCACGGTGATTTGTTTGACCTGCGCGCGCGCCAGCGAGTCCCTCATCAAGTTCGTGAGCGGCGTCGCCGCGAGCTTTGGGGAGAAATCAACCTTCCCAAGTCCGACGGTCGGCTGATTCCACGCCGTCATCGACGCAAGCACCTCCTCGAGCGCGTTGTCGTTGATCGTCCACGGGTGCAGCTGACGATCGATCCACTTCGACACGCCCATCTTCGCGACCTGCTCGGCGTCTCCCGGCCGCGCGCCGAACGTGAGTCGCGACAGTACGTGCGCGACGCGTTCGGATTCGGTCAGCGGTTGCAGGGATGGCGTGGCGCTCGTGGAGCGCGACGTTAGCGAGGAGCAGCCGGGAATTCCGGCGAGCAGGGCGACGACGGCGATGGCGCGTCGCGGCACACGGGCGAAGGACGGCACGGGAGTACCTCCACGGTCTCTCCCCCGTTAGAGGATACCACCGCCACAAAAGGTTCGCTAACCCTCGGAGTCCCGCGACCAACCATTCTGGCGCGCCTTTGCTCTCGATCCAATATTGGCGACAACATGAGTCCAGCGTCGGCCTTTGACTGAAGACGACGATCTATACCGTTTCGCGTACGATGAGCTCAAGCGCGTAGCGCGGCATCACCTCCGCGGGGACGGTGGATCAGCGACGCTGTCCACTACCGAGCTGGTCCATGAGTCTTTTCTCAAGCTCCGAGGTGGGTCGTCGACCGACTGGCAGGGGCGTGCCCACTTCTTCGGCGCGGCCTCACGCGCGATGCGACAGGTACTCGTCGATTTCGCGCGTCGTCGTCAGGCGGAAAAGCACGGTGGCGGAGCGACGCGCGTCTCGCTGAGCGACGGTGACGCCGCGCTCGAGATCGAGCTGGACGAGATCCTCGCGCTCGACGCCGCGCTCGAGCGGCTGGCCGCGGTGGACGAGCGCCTCCGCCAGATCGTCGAGCTGAGATTCTTCGGCGGATTCTCTGAGCGCGAGGTGGCCGAACTCCTTGGCGTGACGCCACGTACGATCGAACGGAACTGGCTCAAGGCGCGGCTCTTCCTCCTTCGCGAGCTCAAACCGGGGGCGCCGCCGGACGATGAAGTGGGGTGATGTCGGGTCCGCTCGGGCTTTTTCGCATG
>Ga0105239_10009380_pt1 | contig 11040 bp, 11 predicted proteins | sample KBSC44metaG_FD_92761 | JGI IMG/M metagenome (GOLD analysis project Ga0105239, IMG submission 92761) | Corn rhizosphere microbial communities from Kellogg Biological Station, Michigan, USA - KBS C4-4 metaG | ecosystem: Host-associated > Plants > Roots > Rhizosphere > Soil | place: Michigan, USA...
CGGAATCCGCAGAAGTTCGCCGTCTTCGAGGATCACCTCATCTACGCGGACGAGGTGGCGAAGATGCGGCCGTTCATGGACAAGATCCAGATCCTGCGCGACCTCCAGCGCGACTACCAGCGCCACACCGGCTGCCGCGATTACTCGGCGGCGGACAAAATCTCGCCGGGCATCTGCCATGAAGTCGCGCGCGAGGAGTTCATCGATCCCGGCGATTTCATCCAGGCCACCGACTCGCACACCTGCATGGGCGGCGTGAACAACGCGCTCGCCTGGGGCGTCGGCTCGACCGAGTACGCGAACCTCGTACACTCCGGCTTCACGATGGTCGAGGTGTCGGAGTCGATCCGCTTCGATCTCACCGGCGACCTGCAGCCGAACGTCACGGCGAAAGACGTGATGCTCCACATCCTCCTGCAGTACGCCAAGCCGCAGATGACGCTCGATCGGATCATGGAGTTCACCGGCCCCGGACTGCGGTCGCTCTCGATGGACGAGCGCGCGACGCTGGCCAACATGGCCACGGAATGCTCGGCGCGCACCGCGATCGTCGAGGCGGACGAGCGGACGTTCGAATGGATCGCGGCGATGCGACCCGGCGTCGACATCGAGCGGCTTCGCGCGCGGGCGGTCTCGCCGGATCCCGACGCTGAATACGCCGGTGGCGTACACACGACCGATCTCTCCGCGATCCGGCCGATGGTCGCGCATCCCGGCGATCCCGATCGCGGCATCTCCTCCGATCCGACCAACGGCGCGTACATCGACGACATCGGCGACGTTCGCATCGACATCGCGTACGCGGGCTCCTGCACGGCCGGCAAGATCGACGACTTTCTCTTCTACCACCAGGTGGCGAAGGAGGCGGTCGACAACGGCCTGCGCGTCGCGGATGGCGTGAAGTTCTTCATCCAGTTCGGCTCGCAGGCGGTCGAGAAGTTCGCGCGCGAGAACGGCCTCGTCGACACGTTCGAGCAGGCCGGCGCGGTCGTGCTCAATCCCGGCTGCGGCGCATGCATCGGCTGCGGCCCGGGCGTCTCCGACTCCGGCGACCAGGTCACGATCAGCGCGATCAATCGCAACTACAAGGGCCGCTCCGGCCCCGGCAAGTTGTGGCTCGCCTCGCCGCTGACCGTCGCGGCCTCGGCGTTCACCGGGACGATCACCGCCTACAAGCCGGGGATGTTCAAACGCCAGCTCGCGATGGCGTAGAGCCGACGATCGCGGCGAGATCGGCAGCGAACCGCTTCGCGTCCGCGGGCGTGAGCGCGGCCGTCGTCACACGAATGGCCGGACCGCTGGCGATGCGATAGCGCTCGCCCGCGTTCACCGCCCAGCCGCGGGCCATGAGCGCCTGCACGACCGCGCTTTCCTCGCGCAACGGGATCCAGACGTTCAGTCCCGACGCGCCGTGGCTTTCGATCCCGCGTGCCTTCAGCTCGGCGATGAGGGCGTTGCGGCGTTCGGTGTAGGTCTTCTCGGCGAGCTTGAGTTGCCGCGTGACGGCGCGGTTGGTGAGGATGTCGATGACGAGCCGCTGGAGGACGTGACTGACCCAGCGGATGCCGAGGGCTTGGTGGCCTTCGACGCGGTTGATCGTTTCGGGGTCGCCGGCCAGAAGCGCGACGCGGAGATCGGGGCCGAGCGACTTCGAGACGCTGCGCGCGACGGCCCAACGTTCGCGGCCGGTGACGAGCGTGACGTACGGCGCGCCGGCGATCGGTCCGGCATGGTCGTCCTCGATCACCGCTACGTCGGGAAAGTCCTTGAGCACGGCGCGGAGCTCGCGCGCGCGGCGGGGCGTGATCGCGGCGCCGGTGGGATTCTGCGCGCGCGGCGTGACGATGAGCGCGCGGGCGGAGCGGAGCGCGTTGCGCAGCGAGCTGGCGAGCGGGCCTTCGTCGTCGACGCTCACAGGAACCGGAACGAGCGAGAGCGCCGCGAGAAGATCGATGGTGCCCGTGAAGCCTGGATCTTCGATGGCCACACGATCTCCGGCGCGAGTGACCTCGCGAAGCACGCGCTCCAATCCGTCGAGCGCGCCGCTGACGATGGCGATCCGCTTGCCGGGGACACCGTCTGCTTCGAATTGCTTCCGCGCGAGCTCGAGGAGGCGCGGGTCGTTGAGATCGTCGCGATAGAGCCGCTGCTCGAACAGCGCCGGCAGCATGGCCAGATCGGGATTGCCCGAGGCGAGATCGCGGACATGGGCGGGGAGGGGCGGGGGAGCGGGAGCGGCGACCGGAGCGGCGGGGCGAATCCGCGTCCCGCGCCGCCCCTCCGCTGCGACGACTCCTCGCTGCTGGAGCATCCGATACGCCGCCGCCACGGTCGCGGGACTGACAGCGAGCGCCTCGGCCACGCTGCGCACGGCCGGGAGCTTGTCACCCGCGACGACGCGGCCGGAGGCGATCGCCGCTTCGATCGAGCGCGCGATCTTGACGGCGGAGTCCCCGTGGACATATGTTTGTACTGACACTGAGCAAGGATTGTACTAGCACAATGAGCGCAATGGCAACGCCACCCTCGACTCTCCAGACCGCCCGCACCACCGTCCACCGCCTCTCCCAAAGGGCGGCGTACGACCGCGACACGATCTACGCCATCCTCGACGAGGCCCTCATTTGCCACGTCGGCTTCGTCGTGGAAGGCGCGCCGGTCGTCATCCCCACCATCCACTGGCGCGATGCGGACAACCTCTACTTCCACGGCTCCCACGCCGCCGGCTTCCTCCGCGCGCTGCGCGGCGGCGCCGAGGCTTGCGTGACGGTGACGCTCCTGGACGGCCTGGTGCTCGCGCGCTCGGCGTTCCACCACTCGATGAACTACCGCTCCGTCGTCGTCCGCGGCGTGGCTCGCGAAGTCACCGGCGACGAGAAACGCATCGCCTTCGACGCCCTCGTCGAGCACGTTTGCAAAGGCCGCAGCCGCGACGCCCGCCCCGCCAACGAAGCCGAGTCGAAGCAGACTCTCGCCCTCGCGTTACCGATCGAAGAAGCGTCCGCCAAAATCCGCACCGGCGGCCCGCTCGACGACGAAGAAGACTACGCCCTCGACATCTGGGCCGGCGTCGTCCCGCTGCGCCTCACGCCTGCGCCGCCAATTTCGGACGAAAGGTTGAAGTCAGGCGTGGAGACGCCCGCCTACGTCACGAATTACCAGCGCCCGACTCGATGAGTTTTTTGAGGGCGGTGAGGTGCTCGACGGCGTAGAGGTCCTTGGGCCGAGCGGCCGCGCGCTTCATCCGGATGAGGTCGTCGATGGAGCAGACGGGGACGTCGTGTCCGTCGAGATCAAAGCGCCACGAGCGGACGTACAAGTCGTCGTAGCCGGCCGTCCCTTCGGGAATTGCGACGCAGTCGATCGCACCCGCCATCGTCTGAAACGCACCTGTCTGCGCCCCGCGCGGCACCGCCTCCAGCTCATTCAGCGCTTTTGAGAGCGACTCGAGATTGGTGGCGGTCTGGCGGACACATACCTGCAGAATCGGCAGAACAGAGTCACTGCCGTAAACAGCGGCGGCCAGGTCGCCGATCACGACGAACTCAACGCCGTGGCGGTTCAGCGTGCCGAGCATCGCGGCGGGTTGGTAGGCGTTCATACTCGTCGCAGCGAGCGTCGTGCGGCATCTCGAATCCGCTGCACGTTGTTGGAAGACTCGACTGCCCATCGAAGCCGCTCCGCCGGCGTGAGCTTCAGCAACTCTCGCATGAGCGACACGTCCACGCCGCCATACGGGTCGTCATCCGCGGGCCGAGGACCGGCCGGCGGCTCGCTGGGATCGAACATCACTTGCTCCAGGGCGGCACGATGCCGTTCATGCGCGCGTAGGCGATCGACTGGCCGAGGTGCTCGTGGAGGTGGTTGAGCATGGTCGAGTAGACGCCGCGCTCGGTGGTCTGGTTGCCGAACATGGTCACCGGCTTCTCGAGGTCGGCGGGGGTCATCGTTTTGGCGATGGCGTGCAGGTGGTCGAACGACTTCTGCAGTTCGGCCAGCACCTTCTGCTTGTCGGTGATCTTCTCGATGTCCTTCGGCATGTCGGCGGGCGGCTGGACGCCGAGGAAGGTGGCGAGGAAGTAGTTGCCGCCGGCGATGTGCATGTAGACCTCGCCGATGGAGCGAACGCCTTCGCCGGGGCGCCAGGAGTACTTTTCGGCAGGGATGGCGGCGGCGAGGTCCATGATCTTCTTCTGGACCTCGTCGAGGCCGGCCGAGAACTCGTCCTTGTATCCCGGCAGCGGCTTCGGGGCCGCGGCCGCGCCCGGTTTCTGATTCCCCTGCCCAAGGGCGGAGAAGGGGAGCGAGAGGGCGATCAACAAAGCGGCGGCGATTCGTTTCATGGCGCCGCCGAGTTTAGCAGGAGGGCCCGGGGCATGCGTTAGAATCCGCCCGCTAACCCGGAGCGCGCCGCGAGCGCGATGTAACGCCCGGCCCTCTCGCTCGGCACTCGAGCAAGAACAGGAGTCAACGCATGGACTTCGCTCTGACCGAAGAGCAGAAGCAAATCAAACAGATGGTGAGGGAGTTCGCCGAGAGCGAGATCAAGCCCCACCTGATGCAGTGGGACGAGGCGCAGCACTTCCCGACGGACGTCTTCCGCAAGGCCGGCGAGCTCGGCATGCTCGGCGTCACCATCCCCGAGCAGTACGGCGGCGCGGGACTCTCCTACATCGACTACGTCAACGTCATCGAGGAGCTCGGCGTCGTGGACAGCGGCTTCGCCCTCAGCGTGGCCGCGCACAATTCCTTGGGCACCGGCCACATCTACCTCGGCGGCAACGAGGAGCAGAAGAAGAAGTGGCTCCCGAAGCTGACCAGCGGCGAATGGATCGGCGCGTGGGGACTGACCGAGCCAGGCTCCGGCAGCGATGCCTCCGGCATGCGCACGACGGCGGTCAAAGACGGCAACGAGTGGGTGCTCAACGGCACCAAGAACTTCATCACCAACGCGACTTACGCTGACATCTCCGTCGTTCTCGCCGTCACCGACAGGAACGATCAGAAGCACGGGATCACGGCCTTCGCGGTGGAGATGGATCGCGCCGGCATCCGCCCCGGCAAGAAAGAGAACAAGCTCGGGATGCGCGTCTCCGACACGGCCGAGCTGGTGATGGAAGACTGCCGCGTCCCCGACGCGAACGTCCTCGGCAAGATCGGCTACGGCTTCATCGACGCGATGAAAATCCTCGACGGCGGCCGCATCTCCATCGGCGCGCTGGCGGTCGGCATCGCCCGCGGCGCATACGAAGCGGCGCGCGACTATGCGAAGCAGCGCACCGCGTTCGGCAAGGCCATCGCCGAGTTCCAGGCCATCCAGTTCATGCTGGCCGACATGGCCACCGAGATCGAAGCCTCGCGCCTGCTTTGCTATCGCGCCGCCGCGATGAAGGACGCCGGCGAGCGCGTCACGCAGTTCTCCGCGATGGCGAAGCTCTACTCGTCGGAAGTGGCGGTGCGCGCGACCGAAAAAGGCGTGCAGATCTTCGGCGGATACGGATTCATCAAAGACTTCCCCGCCGAAAAGTATTACCGCGACGTGAAGCTCTGCACGATCGGCGAGGGGACGAGCGAGATTCAGCGGCTCGTGATCGCCAGGGGCATCCTCGGCGCTCAGTGAGCGGCCGGGAGGAAGGCGAATGTTGAGGTCAGAAGGCAGAAGGCAGAAGGCAGAAAGGTCAGCGGCACGGCCGAGTTTCTGCCTTCTGCCTTCAGCCTTCCGCCTTCGACGTTCAGCATTCTCATGACCGACATCGCCTCTCTCAGCCAAGGCATCGCGGCCGGCCGCTATCGCGCCCTGGCGCGGGCCATCTCGATGGTCGAGCGCGACGATCCCGACGCCGACCGGCTGCTCGCCGAGATCTATCCGGCGACCGGACGCGCGCGCATCGTCGGCATCACCGGCTCGCCCGGCTCGGGCAAGTCGACGCTCGTCGCCGCGCTGGCGAAGCACTACCGCGCGCAGGGGAAGCGCGTCGGCATCGTCGCCGTCGATCCGACGTCGCCCTTCACCGGCGGCGCGATTCTCGGCGACCGCATCCGCATGGCCGATCTCTACACCGATCGCGGCGTTTTCATCCGCTCCATGGCCACGCGCGGCTTCCTGGGCGGCCTGGCGAAGGCGACGAATGACGTCGTCGACGTGCTCGACGCGTCGGGATTCGACGTCGTGCTCGTCGAGACGGTCGGCGTAGGCCAGGACGAGGTGGAAGTCGTGCGCACGGTGCAGACGAACCTCGTCGTCCTCGTTCCCGGCATGGGCGACGACATCCAGGCCATCAAGGCGGGCATCATGGAGATCGGCGACGTCTTCGTGGTCAACAAAGCCGATCGCCCCGGCGCGGACAAGACCGTGACCGAAGTGACGATGATGATGTCGCTCGTCGAGGAGCACGCCGATTGGATCCCGCCGATCGTCAAGACGGTGGCATCGCGCAGCGAGGGGATCGTCGATCTCGACGACGCCATCGGCAAGCACTTCGACTACCTGCAGTCGTCCGGCGAGCTCGATCGCCGCAACCGCGAGCGCGTGCGCATCCGCATCGAGACGCAGCTCAAGGAAGGGTTCATGCGCCGGCTGATGGACGTGACGACGAACTACGAGTCGATCCTCGAGGACGTCCTGCGCAAGCGCAACAACCCGCACGACGCGGCGGAGGGAATGCTCGGGCGAGTGAAGTTCTAGCGCCTGTTAGAATCCGCGTCCCATGAAGCTCTCCCGCGACTGGTTGTCCGATTACGTCGACCTCACCGGCCTCTCCGACGAGGAGCTCGGCCAGAGGTTTACCGAGATCGGCCACGCCGTCGAGACGATGGAGAAGCACGGCGACGACACCGTCTTCGATCTCGAGATCACCACGAACCGCGTCGACGCGATGTCGCACCTCGGCATGGCCCGGGAGCTCGCCGCGGCGTTGGGGCGCGAGGTGCGTGGGGCGCCGGCGCCCCCGCCAGCGCGCACCGGCGAGGACGCCGGTGCTCCACCAGCAGTCACGATCCGCATCGAGGCTGATGACCTGTGCTCGCGCTTCACCGGGCTCGTGCTGCGCGACGTCAGCGTCAAAGAGTCGCCGTATCACGTGCAGCGCCGCCTCGAGGCGGTCGGGCTGCGGCCGATCAACAACGTCGTCGACGTCACCAACTACGTGATGCTCGCCCTCGGCCATCCGATGCATGCGTACGACCTCGACAAGATCGGCGACAAAACGATCATCGTGCGCCGCGGCAAAGACGGCGAGAAGATCAAGACCCTCGACGGCGAGACGCGCGCGGTCGATCGCGACACGGTCGTCATCGCCGACGGCAAGGGCGGCATCGGCCTCGGCGGCGTGATGGGCGGCGAAGAGAGCGAGATCGGTCCCGCGACGAAGAACGTGCTCCTCGAGTGCGCGTGGTTCCAGCCGTCGTTCATCCGCCGCGCCGCGCGGAGGCTCGGCATGAAGACCGACGCGTCGTATCGATTCGAGCGCCGCGTCGATCCGAACGACTCCACCACCGCCATCGACATGGCCGCGCAGCTGATTCAGGAGCTCGGCGGCGGCAAGCGCGAGGAGATGATCGACATCGTCGCGCACCGTCACGCGCCGAAGGCGATCCGGCTCCGCTTCGCGAAGCTGCACGAGCAGTCCGCCGCCGCGATCGGCGAAGGCTACGCGCTCGATCTCTTCCGCCGCCTCGGCTTCAGCGCCAGCGTCGTCACGGACGGCATCGACGTCGTCGTGCCGACCTACCGCGGCGATCTGCACGAGGAGATGGACCTCGTCGAAGAGGTTCTCCGGTTCTACGGCCTCAACAAAGTTCCGGCGTCGCTGCCGCGTCTCACCACGGGCGACATTCGCGAGAACAAGATCGTCGACGCCGAAGACGAGACGCGCGACATCCTGGCCGGCTGCGGACTCGCGGAGGCGGTCAACTTCGCGTTCCTGCCGGCGTCGCAGAATGCGCTCTTCACAGCCGAGGAGCCGGTCCGGATCACGAACGCGCTCTCGGAGAACATCGCCGAGATGCGGCTGTCGCTGATCCCCGGCCTGCTCGAGAGCGTCGCCTTCAATCGCTCTTACGGCACGCGCGACGGGGCGCTGTTCGAGGTCGGCCGCACGTATCACCGCAACGGCAACAGCGTGCGGGAGCGGCATCGCGCCGCCATCGTGCTTTTCGGCGCGATCGGCTCGCATTGGGGCGACGCCAAGCGCGCCATCGACTTCTTCGACATCAAAGGCATGGTCGCGCAGCTCGCCGAGAAGCTGCATGTCTCACTCGGCTTCGCGACGTCCGACGCCGAATGGATGCGCGCCGGAAAGCGCGCCGTCGCGCGGCACAAAGACCGCGAGATCGCCACCCTCGGCTTCGTCTCGCACGACGTCCTGCAGCGCTTCGGCGTCAAAGGCGACGTCGTCGCGGCGGAGATCGACCTCGAGGCGCTGCTCGCATCGACCGGCGAGTGGAAGATGGCGCCGGTGGCGCGCTTCCCCGGACTGCCGATGATCCTGGCCATGACTCACGCTCCCGACGTCGAGTACCAGCGCATCGTCGACACGATCCGCTCGCTCGACGTCCCGCATCTGCATCAAGTCGGTCTTCGCGACCGATTCATTCCTGAAGGAGAGAACACCGTCAAGACCACATTGGGTATGTGGTACCAGGCATTCGACCGCTCGCTGACGCAGGAAGAGGTCGCGCAGATTCACCAGCGCGCCGCCGCCCGCCTCGCCGAGCTGCTGCCGGTGAAAGTGCTATGAAGAAAACGAAAGACGAACAGTTGTCGCTCGCCGGAACCGAAGAAGGCGAGATCCTCACCAAACTCAACGAGCGCGTCGAGCGCGCCATCGCCACGATCCTCGAGCTGCGCCGCGAGCGCGACGCGCTGAAGAAGCGCGCCGAAGAAGCGGAAGCGAAGCTCCGCGACGCCGGCGAGACGAGCGAGAAGCTGACGACGCTCGAAGAAGAGCACGCGAAGTTCGGACGCGAGCGGAGCGAGATCCGGAATCGGATCGAGTCGATTTTGTCGAGTCTGGAGACGCTGGACGCGGCCGAGGAGTAGCGGACGGGTTCCGGGGTTGCGAGGTTCCGGCGGGGTTCCGGGGTGCTGGCGCTACAAGACGATCATCGTGTAGCGGAGCACCGCGGAACCTCGCAACCCCGGAGCCACGGAACCACTCTACCTACATCTCCGCCAGCAACTTCTCCCGCGTCCCGGCCAGCTTCTGCCAGGCCACGCCTTCGTTCGTCGTCGCGTCGGTGACGAGGACGAGGTAGTAGCCGTCTTTCAGGTCGCAGCAGAGGACCTTCGTCGCCGCGAACTCGACTTTGAAGCGATGCGGCTTGCCGGTGTCGATGCGCTCGCACATCTCGCGGAGGCGGGTGAGGAAGATGCCCTGGTAGGCGCCGAGGATTTTGAGATCGTGATCGTCGGCGTCGAAGGGCCGCGCGCCGAGCATCTCGACGGTCTCTCCCTCCCAGTCGAGGAAGAGCGCGCCGATCGCGCCGGGAAGGCTCACCAGATCGTTGAGGATCGCTTGAAACATCACTCCCACATGACGAGGAACTTGCGCGCTTCCTCCGCCTCCGGGGACGAAGGAGCGGCCTCGACGACTTTCTTCAAGTAGCTGCGGGCAGTATCGGTAAAGCCCGCGCGCTGCGCTGTGATGGAAAACCGGAGCATCGCCACGATCGAGTCGGGATGGCGATCGAGATACGCCTTGTACGCCTTGCCGGCGGCCTGCACGTCTCCGCGCCGTTCACGAAGCACGCCTGCGAAGAGGAGCGCGTCGTCGAGCGACGGGTCCGTCTCGATGGCGCGGCTGACCCACGTCTCCGCGTCGGCCTTGCGCCCCAGCGCGTCAAGCGCGAGCGCGTCGTGATACGCGGCGCGCGCGCGGAGCGCCGACTTCGGATCGGACCAGATCGTCTCGAAGTCGCGCGAGGCGTGGACGTAGTCGCCGAGGCGAAGGAAGGCGATGCCGCGGTTCAGATGCGCTTCGGAGAGCGTCGGCTGCAGCTCGAGCGCGGTGTTGAAGTCTTCGATCGCCTTCTTCGCGTCGCCGGCGAGCATCACGGCGAGACCGCGCAGATTCACCCGCTCCGCTTCGGAACGGGACGGCGTCGGCGCGCCCTCGAGCTGCGTGAGCGCGCGCGAGTACTGCCCGTGAAGGATCGCCTGCACGACGCGGTCACACGACGACGACGTCTGAGCGAGGAGAGAGGCAGCGAGGAGGAGGGGAAGCGGCGTGATCAGGCCGCGCCCCTCACTTGCTCTTCGATCACGATGTCGCCGCGGCCGACCGCCTGCACGAAGGCGTCGACGACGCGGGGATCGAATCGAGTGCCGGCGAAGCTCTTGATCTTCTCGACGACGTAGTTGAGCTCCATCGCCTTCTGATACGGCCGGTTCGTGGTCATGGCGTCGAACGTGTCGGCGATGGCGACGATGCGCGCCTGCATCGGGATCGCTTCCCCTTCCAGGCTGTCGGGGTAGCCTCCGCCGCCCCACTTCTCGTGGTGATACTTCATGCCGGGGATGATGTCGATGAGTTGCGCGACGCCGCTCATGATGGCCGCGCCCTTCGCCGGATGCTGCTTCATCACTTCGAACTCGTCTTCGCTGAGCGCGCCCGGCTTGCGGAGGATGCGGTCGTCGATGCCGATCTTGCCGACGTCGTGCAACAGCGCGCTGATGCGGAGATTGCGCATCTCCTTCTCCGGCAGCCCGACGTTCTTGCCGATGGCGATGGAGTAACGGGCCACGCGCTCCGAGTGGCCGCGCGTGTACGGATCTTTCGCGTCGATCGCCGCGGCGAGCATGCGGACGGAGTTGATGAAGAGGAGGTGGTTCTCCTGCGCCGACTTCTTCAGCTGATCGACGGCGCGCTCGATCGCGCTGGACATGGAGTTGAAGTTCTCGGCGAGGTCGCCGATCTCGTTGCGCGTCTTCACCTCGACGCGCTGCTGGTAGTTGCCGCCGGCGATCTCGCGCGAGCGGTCGGCGAGCGCGCGAATCGGCCGGGCGATGCCGCTGGCGAAGAACACCGCGACGATGACGGC
>Ga0105239_10009383_pt1 | contig 11038 bp, 8 predicted proteins | sample KBSC44metaG_FD_92761 | JGI IMG/M metagenome (GOLD analysis project Ga0105239, IMG submission 92761) | Corn rhizosphere microbial communities from Kellogg Biological Station, Michigan, USA - KBS C4-4 metaG | ecosystem: Host-associated > Plants > Roots > Rhizosphere > Soil | place: Michigan, USA...
ATGCCGCTGCGCTCCACCCGCTCGATCGCGATACGCGTCACCTGGTCCATGTCCACCAGCTTCTGTTCTTCTTCCTGGACCAGGTAATCCATCGCCTCGCCTACCCGCATCTTGCGCTTGCGGGTGCGCCCGCCGAACAAGCCCGGCAGCACGTCCTTGAGGTTGATGTCCATCTCCTCCATCCCGCCCAGGGTGGAAACTTCAAACGTCGGGCTGCGCTCCTTCACATCCACTTCCACCATCCGGTCGTCCAGCTTGCCGGCCCGCAGCCGCTCGCGCAGCTTTTCGCGAGTGCGGTCGACGCTCTCCGGCGTCTCGGCGGTCTCACCCGGAGGCGGCATCAGCAGATCCAGCAGCCGCTCCTCGGCATTGCGCTCGGCGCGCTCCCCGATTTCGTCCAGGCGCTCTTCGCGGACCATGTCGATGGCGATCTCCGCCAGATCCCGGATCATCGATTCGACATCCCGGCCCACGTAACCCACCTCGGTGAATTTGCTGGCTTCCACTTTCAGAAACGGCGAATTGGCCAGCTTTGCCAGCCGCCGCGCTAGTTCGGTCTTGCCTACCCCGGTCGGCCCAATCATCAGGATGTTCTTGGGCATGACTTCCTCTGCCATTTCCGGGTCGAGCTTCTGCCGGCGAATGCGATTGCGCAGCGCAATGGCGACGGCCTTCTTGGCGTCGCCCTGGCCGATGACGTACTTATCCAGTTCGCGGACGATTTCCCGCGGCGTCAGCTCGTCGAGCAGAGGCGTATCTTCGGATGTCTGGGCGGGGAGATAGATCACCACTCGCTACGACCCCGGCGCGTGAAATGCTTCATAACTGTTGTCAAACTTCCAGTGTGGCATACCCAACCGAGACTGGCGCTTTGGGCGGTATCCGCCAATCCCCAATACTCTGGGCCGGCTGGTGCCCTCAGCCCAGTTCTTCAAAAACCACGCTGTCATTGGTGTAAATGCAGATCTTGCCGGCAATGGCCATGGCCTTCGCCACAATCTCATGCGCCGATAACGTGGTGTTCTCGATCAGCGCCGTGGCCGCCGCTTTGGCGAAAGAGCCACCCGATCCAATGGCCGCGATATTGTCGTCGGGATCGATAACGTCGCCCGTGCCGCTGAGGATGAAGGTATTGGTGGGGTCGGCCACCAGCAGCAGCGCTTCCAGATGGCGCAGCATGCGGTCGGTGCGCCAGTCCTTCGCCATCTCCACCACCGAGCGTGGCAGGTTGCCGTTGAACTGCTCCAGCTTGGTTTCAAAGCGCGTGAACAGCGCGAAGGCGTCGGCCGTCGACCCCGCAAACCCGGCCAGAATCTTGCCGTTAAATAGGCGCCGCAGTTTCTTCGCGGAGCCCTTTAATACCTCTGAGCCCAGCGTCACCTGCCCGTCCCCGGCCATCACCACTTTCCCGTCGCGGCGGACGCACAGGATCGTCGTCGACCGAATTCGTTCTCTCATGAGTGTGAATTTCAGTGTGACACAAGCCCCCGCCGTCCGCTAAGAATCAGCGGAGCACAATCTCGCGGGACTCCGGTCGCACTGCTGCTGCACAGCCTTATGTTTTGTTAGAATCCGCCCATGGCTCAAAACCCGGTTCAGATTGCCCAACGTTATTTCGAGGCCTGGAATCAGCATGACGCCGGCGCGATCATGGCCACGTTTGCTGAGGGTGGGACTTATGCCGATCCTGCTACCCGAGGCCCCCTGACGGGAGCAGCGATAGGCGCCTACGCCCAAGCCCTCTGGGACGCGTTCCCGGATCTATCTTTTGAAATCGTCAGCGTCACTGAGAACGCCTCTGGGCTGGTATCCGCCGAGTGGCTGATGAAGGGAGCCAACACGGGCCCGTTCAACGGGCTTCCACCCACCGGTGCTACCGTCGCGCTTTCTGGCGCTGACTTCGTCCGCGTCGCTGCGGACAAGATCCAGTCCGTGCAAGGCTACTTCGATAGCGGCGCTTTGCCGCGCGCCTTGGGACTGGATGTGATCGTTCAACCCAAGGCCGTTGGCCCCTTCGGTTTCGGGACCAGCACTCGTGTTTCCACCGGGAACACCGCTACTCCCGGAGCGTTCAGCATCACCTGGCTGGAAGCTCGCACGGACGAAGAGCGCCAACAGGTCAGAGAGAGTGCCCGGAAGATCGCGCTTGAGATGCTCGCTATGCCTGGATTTATCAGTTGGGTTGGTGCGACCATCGGCGACCGCATGATGACCATCACTGCCTGGGAAACAGCCGATGCCATGACGCCGTTAATGAAAGGGGGAGAACATCGCTCCGCCGTGGGGCGCTTTTTCAGCCCCGAGCTTTCCCGCGGTGCCGCCACCGGGGTGTGGATTCCGGCTCGACTCAACCCCCGCTGGATCCGGTGTACGGCGTGTTCAAAGATGGTTGACTCCGAGAAAACGGGAGGAAAATGCGGATGCGGCGCTGCGCTTCCCGGCCCACTCGCCTATTGGTAGCGATAAGAGACTTTATGCGAGTTCGACACATAGGCCCGTGGAAATGGATTGTGCCTGGATCACGGCGCATCCGACAACGATCCGTTCGCACGATCGCTCCGTCACTTCAACGAGAAGTGCGCTATGCGACGATGTGGCAAGTTTCTCCCAACGCTGTACTTTGGGATTACGGCGAATGGAAGCTCGGAATAACCCGAACCTGGTGAGAAAATAGAACACAGGAGTAGCTCAATGCGTTCGAAACACCGTGCGCTTTCGGTCTTCTTGCTAGGTGCCTCCATCGCACTGGGTCAATCTAAGGAACACGAGAAGGCCCATGCCGACCACATGGAGCACCACTTCGATCCCAAGGAGTCGGCGAAGAGCTTTGACGACCCGGCACGCGATACGTGGCAATTGCCGGACCGCGTAATCGCGGCGCTTAACCTGAAGCGCGGACAAATTGTGGCCGACATCGGTGCCGGTACTGGATATTTCTCGGTACGACTCGCGAAATCGGAAGCTGCGCCTAAGGTCTATGCGGCGGACATCGAACCGTCGATGGTGAATTACCTGCGGGAACGTGCCGCCAACCAGGGTTTGCACAACATAACTGCTGTTCAAGCCTCTGCGGATCAACCAAATCTGCCGGTACCCGTCGACCTGATTCTGATCGTGGACACATACCACCACATCGGCAACCGTGAGATGTATTTCCGGAAGCTAGCCAAATCGATTAAGCCCGGCGGTCGTGTCGCAATTATTGACTTCAAGCCGGATTCTCCCGAGGGCCCGCCGAAGGAATTTCGTTTTCCCCTGGAAAAATTCAAGTCCGAGATGGGCAAGGCAGGATACAAGCTAGCGGCGCAGCATGACTTCCTGCCAAGGCAGCAGTTCTTGATCTTCGAAGTTGCAAACCTGTCCACCCGGTAAGTTGGATTCGCTTTCGCGCTCCGATTCTGGCTGTCGGGCTGGGATCGGGAACGACAAGGGCATTCCGCGTAAGGGGCAGTACCCGCGCATGAACGAGGCCCCAAATTCCAGCCTGCTCGCCCCCACGCGTTCACGCCTTGCATCACTCTCTTTCTCCCTCACTATCAATGACCTCCGACTTCGCTTTCCTGCGTCACGCGAAGCATCCGCGCTACCTTGCTGCCGTGAGAGTCCGTCCCACCCACCGGGGGCCAAGGACCACGTGAGCGGAATTCTAGACCCTTCCACGAAGCGTAGCAGCGGTGAGGTAGTAGCGGAGAACTGAAACTCCGTCCCGCTTGGTAGGTGGTCTCTCCCAGATCGCCGGGTTTGCGAAATGAGCGCATAGCGTCTTATCAGCGTTGTGTGTCACTCACAGCAGGCCTCACGGGTTAATGCCGCCATAGAGGGCCCTCGAAGGAAAAGGAGTTCGGAAATACAGAGGCAAACCAAACGGCAAGACGCGCGGCGCCGCGTGACCGCCGTTGTACAACCGCGCGGAACTGCGCACTTCCAATTATCGACGCCCGCTTCTGTTTATGCCCCGCTCAATTAGAAAACCAGCTTAAGGCCGAATTGTAACTGTCGCATCGGAATTGTGCTCCGAGTGCTATTGATCGTGCCGAAAGCACCTGTACGGGGAATTGGAATCCCGGCTCCGGTCACAGCACCGCTCGCCAATGACGTATTGGGATCGCCAAAGTTGGGATGGTTTAGCAGATTGAACGCTTCCACCCGCAACTGTATATATTTCCGCTCAGTGAAACTGAATTTCTTAAGCGCAGAGGAGTCTATGCCAAATATGCCGGGACCGGTTAACGTGTTGCGGCCCAAGTTCCCGTAGGACCCAAACGGCTGGAGTGCAAACGCCTGAACGTTGAACCATTCGGCGGTGCTCCGCTGGCTGGAATCGAAACTGGCGACTCCGGGTACATTGTTGGGACGGTCATATCCATGGCCGGTGTTGGATTGGTCCTTGCCAGCGCTGACATTCAGCGGGAACCCGCTCGAAACCGTCACGATGCTGCTCAGTTCCCATCCCCCGATCAGGCTTGCGGCAAGGCCGTGGGTCAAGTATTTCTTGCCTCTGCCTACCGGCAAATCGTACAGAACGGAAGTGACAAAACGATGCCGTGTGTCGAAGATCGATAAGCCGCGCTCGCAGCTTACGCACAGGCCGTTCTGCGGCTTCAGTTGATCGCTGCCGAGCGTGCGGATCCCGCTGCCGTCATCGATCGATTTTGCAAAGGTATAGCCCGCCAAAAACGTCAGGCCGCCTGACATCCGGCGAGTGAGTTTCGCGGACAGGGAATGATAGTTGGAGTTCACCGTGCCGGCCAGCATTTGAATATTGCCGAATTCGGGGGCCGGTTCGCGCGAGGCAATTGAGCCGGTCGGGCTGGGATAGGGCAGGTTGTAGCTGATCAGGCGTTCCAGCCGGTGTCCTTGCGTACCCAGATAGCCGACCTCTAGCACCGTGCTGCCGCTTAGCTGGCGCTGAATGTTCAACTCGTACTGCTCGATATACGGAGTCCGGCGGTTGGTGTCGTTTGCCAGCCCTTGCGGCGTGATGACGCACACGTAGGGCGGCGTGGGAACACCGCAAACATTTATCGCCCCGCCCGTGAACGGATGTTCGAAGGTTAAGTTCGCTTGCGACACGGTGGCGGTGCTGGTAATGCGGCCCTGTATGTTGCGGCTCATGTCGAAGCGCGGATTGCCGGTATCTTGCACGAAAAAGATCCCGGCCCCCGCGCGCACCGTCAGATTCGGCTTGGGACTCCAGGCAATACCCAGGCGTGGGGCAAAATTCGCATAGTCGGCTTTAACCAGACGGTCTCCCAAGCGGCCATCGCGCACCACGCAGATGGCGGGATCGAAACGGGTGGCCGTGTTTTGGTAGATATCGCCGCTGCCGATGCGAACGTAGCAGGGATGCAAGCCGGGCTTGCTGCCAAAACCTTCCGGGAACCAGACATTCATCAGGCTGCCGCCTTTGTCATTCCAGGGCGGAGTGTATTCGTAGCGCAAGCCCCAGTCGATGGTCAGATTGGACCGCACTTTCCAGGTATCGGCGAAGAAATAAGCCTGACTCGTCGCGCGGAACTGGCTGATCGCCAGCGATCCTGCATCCTGGGTTCGCGAGACAATGCCCAGCATATAATCCGCAAAGGCGTAGCCGGTGGAAGGATTGTCAATGGTCAGCACGCCGCGCACGTTCTGCTGTCCCAGCTGGTTAAAACGGTCGCGCCGGACCTCTCCGCCGATCTTCATGGCGTGAGTGCCGAGGTTCCAGGAGAGGGTGTCCAGCCATTGGAAAGTGTGATCGTTCACCACAAAAGGACCGTTCACATCGTCGCCAAACCCGTTGAAGCCATTTATCGACACCCCCGGCGTGCCCCATGCGACCGGCGCGGGATCCACAAAGCCGATACCGAGTTCTTTAATAGGATCGCGCTTGTACTGCAGTTCGTTGCCGTAGTCGTCGTAGAAACCGGTGTAGCCGAAGCGAGCCTCGTTCACCAGGGTCGGCGACAAAATCCGCGAGTTGGAAATCATGGCCTGCTTTACGTTTACGGCCAGAAAATGGCCATTGAGCTTCAGAGCCGGCTGAATCTGCGTCTCATCCTGCCAGCTATAACGGCCGAACCAGTTGGATTTCGCATTCTCAGCGAAATCGATCCGCTGCGTGAACTGATCTTTATCGTTGACGTTATTGTTTAACGCCAGATAATTAAGTGTCCGCCCCGTCCCGGGAATGTTCGGCGCCGGATAGAACTCCAGCAGCCCCACCGCCGCGGCGCTAAACCGCTGCGAAGGAATGATGTTGCCCGGAAAGGGCAGGAAGTTGTTCCGCGGATCTTTGATAACAACCGGGAGAATTTCCGAAAAATTGCCGTTACGCATGGCGGCGGGAGGCGTGCTATAAACCACCTGGGTCTGGTTGCGCAGGCGGAAGCCCTCGTAGTTGGACATGAAAAAGAGCCGGTCTTTGCCGTTAAATATCTTGGGGATCTGGACCGGCCCTGCCACCGCAAAGCCAAACTGGTTCCATTTGAAAGGAGCGGACACCGGCACCGTGCGCGTGAAACCGAAGGGGCGGGCATCCACGGCGTTGTTACGAAGGAAGTCGAATAAAGCTCCGTGGTATTCGTTGGTGCCGCTCTTTGTAGAAACATTGACCTGTGCGGCTTCATGCCCGAATTCCGCGGAGTAGACGCCGGTTTGCACTTTGAATTCCTGCAGGGCGTCGATGGAAGGCAGGAAGGCGTAGGTGTTGAAGTCCACGTCTGTGTTGGCGATACCGTCGAGCGTATAGTAATTGAATTCGCGGCGTTGGCCGCCAACCGAGAAGTTCTGAGCCGCCCGGTCTCCTCCCTGGCGGCTAGAGGCCGTTCCGCCGTCCGCATAGCTGGCGTTTACGTTGGGGCTGAGCGCGATCAGTTGAATAAAGTTCCGGCCGTTAAGCGGCAGCTCTACAATGCGCTGATTATCGATCACTGTGCCCAAGGTGGCATTTTCAGTGGTGAGCAACGGTGCTCCGCCCGTTACCTCCACAGCTTCGGTTATAGAGCCGACCTTCAACTGGAAGTCGAGACGGGCTACCTGCTGCACCTGCAGCTCCACGTTGTTACGAATGGCGCTCTGAAATCCTTGGGCTGCCACTTTGACGTCGTACACGCCGGGCAGCAGGTTGGGGAAAGTATAAAGGCCCGCGCCATTGGTGTTGTCCGTGCGTGTGAGGCTGGTTTGCGGGTTGGTGACCGTCACTGCGGCTCCGATCACCACGCCGCCGCTGGAGTCTGTCACCAAGCCCGTGATCTGCCCAAAGGTTTGGCCGGTTGCGGGCATCGCAACTGCGAGCGCGACGACCAGAAGAAAAAGCACCGAGTGAAATCTCGTAAGCATGAAAGACACACCCCCCTAAGAGACTGCCCCATCAGACTGTCTGATTCCCGTTGGCTTTTGGCCGCCGATGATTATACACCTCCGGGTGCCCAATGTGGAGCCACTTCTTTGGAGCCGCCGAGGCTCGCACATGCTGCAAGGCGGCAACGTTTGCGCGGCGCGCCGTCGCGAAAAACAACCGCGCCCCAGAGTCCGCGAAAGCAAATTATGCCAAAGCATCCGCGCTACATGGCCGCGATGGTAAAATCAATTACTTCCATGAAGATTGCAATCGGCGCCGACCACGCCGGATTCGGGCTTAAACGGGAAATTGCGGAAATGTTGCGCGCAGCCGGCCACAGCGTGATCGACGAGGGCACCAATAACACCGAGTCCACCGATTATCCGGACTACGCAGCCACCGTCGGGCGAGCGGTCGCCGATGGTTCAGCCGATCGCGGCATCCTGGTGTGCGGCACCGGCGTTGGCATGACCATCGCGGCGAATAAAATTCACGGCGTGCGTGCGGCGCTGGCCGTAAACCCCGACGAGGTGCAGCTCACGCGCCGCCATAACGACGCCAACGTCCTCGCTCTCGGCGCCAACTACACCGACGCCGCGACCGCCAATCAGTTTGTAAAGCTGTTTCTCGAAACCGAGTTTGAGCGCGGTGGGCGCCACGAGCGCCGGGTACACAAGATCATAGAATTGGAGCGCAATTAACATGACCCAATCCGGAAGCCAAGCACCACCGGCGCGCCCTCTGGCCGAAGCCGATCCCGAAATTTTCGACTTGATCCGCCATGAAACCGAGCGCCAGAACTCGCGGCTGGAACTGATCGCCAGCGAGAACTTCGTTTCCGAAGCGATTCTGGAAGCCGCCGGCACCATCCTCACCAACAAGTACGCCGAAGGCTATCCCGGCAAGCGCTACTACGGCGGCTGCGAATACGTGGATGGCATCGAGAACCTCGCGCGCGACCGCGCCAAGAAACTGTTTCGCGCCGAATATGCCAACGTGCAGCCGCATTCGGGCTCGCAGGCCAATCAGGGGGCCTATTTCAGCGTTCTCAATCCAGGCGATACCATCCTGGGCATGAACCTGGCGCACGGCGGCCACTTGACCCACGGGCATCCGCTCAACTTCTCCGGCAAGCTGTATAAAATCGTGCCCTACGGCGTCCGCAAAGAAGATGAACTCATCGATTACGACGAAGTAGCGCGGCTGGCGGCGGAGCACAAGCCCAAACTCATCGTGGCCGGCGGCAGCGCCTATCCAAGAATCATCGACTTCGCCCGTTTCCGCGAGATCGCCGACGCGACCGGCGCGCTCTTCATGGTCGACATGGCGCATTTCGCGGGATTGGTCGCTGCCGGAGTGCACCCGAATCCGTGCGACTGGGCCGATATCGTCACCTCCACCACCCACAAGACTCTGCGCGGCCCGCGTGGCGGCATGATCCTGGCGAAAGAGAAACTCGGCGCGGCTATCGACAAAGCGGTTTTCCCCGGAATCCAGGGCGGCCCGCTCATGCACATCATCGCGGCGAAGGCCATCTGCTATCGCGACGCCATGACGCCGGAGTTCGTCGCCCATAGCCGGAAAGTGGTGGCCAATGCGCAGACCCTGGCGAAGGAGCTAAGCGCGGCCGGCTTCCGCATCGTTTCCGGAGGCACCGATACTCACTTGATGCTGGTGGATGTGTTCGCCAAAGGCGTGCGCGGCAAGGAGGCCGAAGTAGCTTTGGATCGCGCTTATATCACTGCCAACAAGAATGCGATTCCGTTCGACCCGAATCCGCCGGTGAATCCCAGCGGCATGCGCTTCGGAAGCCCCGCCGTCACCACGCGCGGTTTTGGCGAGAGCGAGATGCGCGAAGTGGCGGCGTTGATTACACGGGTTCTCGAAAACGTGGCCGACGAGGGCGTCCTGGCCGAAGTGCGGCGGCGCGTGGCGGCGCTCACCGACCGTTTTCCGCTATATTCCTGGAAACTGACGCCCGCGGTAGCTCGCTAAATGCGCGTCCGCTAAGCGCACACGCGATTCGCCTGGAGGAAGGATGCCGCTGCATATCGTCATCGATGCCCGGCGGGTCCGCGACTTCGGCCCCGGCACCTATATCCGCAACCTCGCGCGGGCCCTCTCGGCCCTGGACGCCGATAATCAGTACACCTTAATCGCGCATCCCAACGATGCCGGCGAACTCGCGGGACTGGGTCCGAATTTCCGCATCGCCCCCTTCGGGGCAAGTGATAAAGGCCTGAAGCACAATTTCTCTTTCCCGGGTTTCTTGAAATCTTTAAACGCTTCTCTGTATCATATTCCGCTTAATTCCGTGGCTTGGGCCATGCCGCGTCCCTACGTCGTCACCATCCACGATATGAGTTCGCTGCTGTTTCCTCAGCGCCGGGATTTCCGCTACAGTCTGCACCAACTGCGCTACCGGAGAGGCGTCGTCCGGGCCTCTCGCGTCATCGCCGTCTCGCAGGCTACCCGCCGCGACCTGGAATCGATTTTGCGCCTCTCGGACGATCGCCTGTCTACCATTTACAGCGCTCCCGACCCCGCGTTTACCAGCGTTCGCGACGATCCGGGCCAGCAGCGCCAGATTCTGGATCGCTATTCGATTACCTATCCCTACATCCTCTACGCGGGTACCGTCCGCGTGCACAAGAATGTGCCGCGCCTGGTAGAGGCGTTCGCCGTGCTGCGTCACAAGCTGGAAAAGCACCCGCTTTACAAGGATCTGCGCCTGGTGATCATCGGCGACGAACTCTCTAAGAATCCCGCAGTGCGCCGTGCCGTGGCTCATTCACGCATTGAGAACGTGGTCCGTTTTCTGGGATTCGTTCCGATTGAGACTTTGCGCGTGTTTTACTGCGCCGCGGAGGCATTCGCTTTCCCGACTCTGTATGAGGGCTTCGGTCTGGCTCCGCTCGAAGCCATGGCTTGCGGCGCGCCGGTGGTGGCATCCGATCTGCCGTCTCTGGTGGAAGCCGTAGGGCAAGCTGCCGAGCTGGTGAGCCCCGATAATGTCTTCGATATCGAGCGCGGAATGCGCGAGGTTTTGCTGAACTTCGAGCGCCGCGAGAGCCTGAAGGCGGCCGGACGAGTGCAGGCGCAGCGCTTTCATTGGGAGTCCACCGCGCAACAAGTGCTTGCCATTTATCGGGAAGTGGCAACTAAATAATGTGTAATTAGTGCAGTTTAAGAAAATATTAATTGACATTAAATAGGCCTGGAAGTACTATACCTATGCGGTGGCTGGTGGGAGTTCCACAGAAGACACCGACCCAATGAGAGGAACTAAACACAGCAATGGAATGGACACGCTCAGAAACACTGGCGCTCGCCATGCACAATTGCACGCAATGCCACGGGTGTGGACTGCGGCTACGAAATATGGGGAACTGGATGCCATGTAACTGCGTCCTGCGCGCGATGTTTCGCATCTGTTACGATCGGTTTCGGCGCTGTACCGAACAGGAAAGACATGTGAGCCGGGTTTCCATGGAGCCCGCGGCGGGAGCCCGCCGGCCGATGACATTCGGCCGCAAAGATGAAGAATATATGGCGGATTTTTGCCTGGTTTCGCGCCGAAATCTCAGTGAGGCGGAGTATCGCTTGTTCCGTTATCATTTTTTGCTGGGCGCGGATTGGACCTTGTGTACGCGCAAACTGGGGATGAGCCGCGGCAATTTCTTTCATGCCGTCTATCGCATCGAGCAGAAACTCGGC
>Ga0105239_10009384_pt1 | contig 11036 bp, 10 predicted proteins | sample KBSC44metaG_FD_92761 | JGI IMG/M metagenome (GOLD analysis project Ga0105239, IMG submission 92761) | Corn rhizosphere microbial communities from Kellogg Biological Station, Michigan, USA - KBS C4-4 metaG | ecosystem: Host-associated > Plants > Roots > Rhizosphere > Soil | place: Michigan, USA...
CGGCCAGAACATTGGCTGCGGCATGCCGCAAGGGTTGGAGTTGTGCAATGTTGTTTGCGCTTGGCGCCGTCTCGAGTGCGCTCGATGCCATTCAATCGCTGACGAGCTCGAAATCGTCCTCGACGCAGCAGACGGGATCGTCGCAAAGCGCGACGACCAATCCATTTGCGATCGACACCAGCAACAACAGCACGTCCGGCAGCGCGGCTCCGTCGGTCAATGCGGGCTATTATCCGCAGATCTCGCCGGACACGATGAACGCGCTGTTCGCTGCGCAGAGCCAGGCGACATCCTCGACCTCGAGTTCGGCCAGCTCCTCGTCGGACGCGACGTCCTCGACCTCGATGAGCCGGGATGATGCGCTGAAGGATCTGTTCTCGAAGCTCGACGCCAATGGCGACGGCCAGATCAGCAAGTCCGAGTTCGAGAACGCGCTGGGCGCCGGCGGCACCAATCTGGCGCAGGCCGATGACGTGTTCTCCAAGCTCGACAGCAATTCCGACGGCAGCGTCAGCCTCGACGAGATGTCGAAGGCGCTGAAGGGCGCCGGCGGCCATCATGGCGGCCACCACCACGCGCATGCGGGGAGCGACGCGTCGGGAAGCGGCTCGGATTCCTCGTCGTCATCGTCGAGCGGCGGATCGACCACGAGCACCACGACGGGCGCCGACGGCTCGACCACCACTACCGTCACCTACGCCGACGGCTTCAAGATGTCGACCACGGTGCCGGGCGCTTCGAGCTCTTCGAACGGATCTGGCGCCGGCAATACGCCCTATGACTGGTTTGCGCAGATGATGCAGACGATGCAAAGCCAGGGACAGGGATCATCGGGATCTGCGGCCTCATCGGTGTCGATGAGCGTGTAACGCGACCTTCGAGACCCTAGCCGAACCGATCCTTCCACGCAGCCTGTGCGCCAACGAACGGCAGCGCCGTAGCATTGTAAACGCCACGCGCGATCGCACGTGCGACAACGTTGGCGGCGACCATGCCAAGTTCGGTGAGTTCGACGACCGGATTGATCGGCTTTGCGCATGTCGCCGCGGCAAACAGCACGTCACCATCGGTCGGGGCATGCACCGGATAGATCGCGCGCGCAAAGCCCGTATGCGCGATCATCGCCAGTCGCTTCGCCTGAGGCTTTGACAGCACCGCATCGGTGACCACGACGCCGATCGTGGTGTTCTCGCGCTCGGTTGCGGCAGGCCCGCCCTTGATCCGCATCCTGAGCATGTCGTCGGTGAACTTGTCGGGCAGTCCGCGGCCACCGAACTCGCTGCCGATCTCGAAGGGCGCCGCCCAGAACCACGGCCCGTCGCCGACTGTCGTGCTGCCGACGGCATTGACGGCGATGATCGCCGCGACCTTGATACCGCTGCTGGTGACGGCGGAGGCCGAGCCGAGCCCGCCCTTGAACGTCGCGGTGGTGGCGCCGAAGCCGGCGCCAACGCTGCCGAGCGCAAACTCAGTTCCGGCGGCGACTGCCGCGGCGTAGCCGAGCTCGCGATAGGGCGGAAAGCGGCCCCAGGACTTGTCGCCGCCATTGAGCAGATCGAACAGGATCGCGCCCGGCACGATCGGGATCAGCGCCTCGCGGACACGGAAGCCGCGGCCTTGTTCGGCGAGCCAGGCCTGCACGCCGCCGCCGGTCTCGATGCCGTACGCAGAGCCGCCCGACAGCGCGATCGCGTCAACACGCTCGACGGTGGTGGCGGGATCGAGCAACGCGTCCTCGCGCGTGCCGGGGCCGCCGCCGCGGACGTCGATTGCCGCCACCGCGGGCTGGTCGAACAGGATCGCCGTCGCGCCAGAGGCGAGCTTCGCATCATGGGCATGGCCGACGCGGACGCCGGCAATATCGGTGAGGAGGTTTTTCAAGGACGGCACTCCATGCGCTGCATCGCTGTCTGCGATAGCGCAGGCGAGCGGCAGGCTCAACTCGCCAGCGCCGTCCTGAGCATCCTGGCAAGTTCCGACTTGCGGTAGGGCTTGGCCAGCAGCAGCACGCCGGAATCGAGCCTGCCATGATGGACGATGGCGTTCTCGGTGTAGCCCGAGGTGAACAATGTCTTCAGCTCCGGACGCCGCCGCGCCGCCTCGTCGGCGAGCTGGCGGCCGTTCATGTTGCCGGGCATGATGACGTCGGTGAAGAGCAGATCGATGTCCTTGTGGGCATCGATGATGACGAGGGCTTCGGCCGCGTTTGCCGCCTCGAGCGCGGCATAGCCGAGGCTCTTGACCTGGGTCACGACATACTGCCGCACCAGCGCGTCGTCCTCGACGATCAGAACCTTTTCGTGGCCGCCGGTGATGGGCACGTTCTGCAGTGCCTCGTACTCGGTCTCCTGCACGCCCGTCGAACGCGGCAGATAGATCTTCACGCTCGTGCCGTGACCTTCCTCGCTGTAGATCTTGATGTGGCCGCCGGACTGCTTGACGAAGCCGAACACCATGCTCAGTCCAAGGCCCGTGCCCTTGCCGACCTCCTTGGTGGTGAAGAACGGATCGAATACCCGCTCGAGCAGATCAGCGGGAATTCCCGAGCCGGTGTCGCTGACCGCGATCATCACGTAATTGCCGGCGACGACGTCGGGGTTCATGCTGGCATAGCCGTCGTCGAGGAAGATGTTGCGGGTCTCGAGCACCAGCGTGCCGCCGTCGGGCATGGCATCGCGCGCGTTGAGCGCGAGATTGAGGATCGCGGTGGAGAGCTGGCCCGGATCGACCAGAGCCGGCCAGGCATCCTCGGTCAGTTGCGGCATGATGGTGATCTGCTCGCCGAGGGTCGGGTGCAGCAGCTTGGCGGCCTCGAGTGTCAGCGCGTTGACGTCGATTTCGCGCGGCTGCAGCGGCTGCTTGCGGGCGAAGGCCAGCAGGTGCTTGGTCAGCTGCGCACCACGCTCGGCGGCATCGTCGATCAGCTTGGTGATGGCGGCAAGCTCCGGCCGGTCGGCGACCGCATCCGACAGGATGCCGATCGTGCCGGTGATGACGGTGAGCACATTGTTGAAATCGTGGGCGACGCCGCCGGTCAGCTGACCGATCGAATCCATTTTCTGCACCTGCCGCAGTTGGGCTTCTGCCGCCTGCTTGTCGGTGAGGTCGCGGCCGATGAAGAAATGGCGCTTGACCGGTTCCGACCAATTCCCGACCCAGTTCAGCGAGACTTCATGACCATCGTAGTGGTAGTAGCGCGCCTCGAAGCTGCGCTTGGTCAGGCCGCGTCGGGCCGTGCGCATCTCGCTTCGCGTCATTTCGAGGTCATCGGGGTGGATGAACTCCGTCGCGCTGTGGCCGATGAAATCCTCCGGGCTGAAGCCGAGAATGTTCTTCACGCTCGGGCTGACCTGGACGAAATTTCCATACCCGTCGGTGACCAGGATCAGGTCCTGCGAGGTCTCGAAGATCCGTTCGCGTTCCTCGATCTCACGGCGCAGCTTTTCGCGTGACTGCTTCTCCTCGGTGATGTCATGGGCGATCTTGGATGCGCCGATGATCTCACCATTGTCCGCTCGCAGCGGCGAGACGTTCAGCATCACGTCGATCTGGCGTCCGTCCTTGCGGATTCGGATCGTCTCGTGCTGGGCGATCGACTCGTTGCTGCTGACACGATTGAGAATGCCCCGGGCTTCGGCCCTGCGTTCCTCCGGCACCACGAGGTAGATCGACTGGCCGACGGCCTCTGCGGCCGAATAGCCGAACAGGCGCTCGGCGGCCCGGTTCCAGCCCGTGATGAGGCCGTCGAGCGACTCTGTGATGATGGCATCGTTGGACGATTCCACCACAGCGCCGTAGAGCGCCAGGCGTTTGCCGTAATAATCGCGATCGGATGCCGATTGTTCGCGCAGGCGGCCGACGAGGCCCATCGTGCTCGCCTGGAGGCGGACGTTCTCGATCAGGAGCACGGCGAGCACGAAACCCGCGGCGCAGAGGCCGTAGAGGCGCCCGGCGTAGAAGCCGAGATCATAGCGGGCGACATTGACGATCGCCGACAGCGCGATGTCGAAGAGCCAGGAGCACATCGTGACCATCAGCCAGATGTCGATCACGGTATGCGGCTTGCGGAACCACAGCGTGACCAGCGCTGCGAAGCTCAATGACCAGACGAACGACACCACGCCGATCATGGTGGTGGTGTAGCGCCCGTCCTTCAGCATCACCGGCAGCACATCGTGTTGCGCCGTGACGATCCAGGCGATGACGGTCATCGCGGCGATCACGCCGAGGATGGCGAGCATGATCGCACGCCCCGCCGGTCCGTCGACCTTGCTGCCGCCGTTGCCGTCCTTGAGCCATCCATAGGCCAGCACGAACAGGGGAAATCCCCCGTGCCAGACCATGTAGAGCCAGACCGTGGTCTGGGGACCTGCGCCCAGCAGCCCGGTAGGTGCGAACAGGCCGGGGAAGGTGAGGGCATGGGTCACCGCCGCCGCGGCGGTGAACAGATACCCGGTCGATAGGAGGAGCAGCGCACGGCTGCGCAGCACTGCAAATTGTGATAATAGCAGCACCGCGGTGATGACGTCGCAGACGGCGAGTGCCGATTGATAGCTCGACACGAACGCCGGCACCTGGATCAGCGGCGTTCCCGCGAAGGGTACAGCCAGCGCGAACAGGATTGCGGAGACACCGACGATCGCCAATGCTGCAGTGCGATCGCTCTGCATGGCCGGCAAGGTCGAAAGGAAAGTGCTTCGGTCGTTCTTTGCGTGCACGTTGACCTCTTGTTGGGGTCGTCATGGGTAGTCCACGTGACGTCGTTGACGGCTCCCTGGGGCCGCATGGTAGCCGGCTCTGGGCGCGTGTCTTGAACGAAGAGCCCGCGACTCAACCGAGGGTTACAGCTTACTTAACTCGGACAGGGAATCGGAATAGGGAATCGGTAAGGTTGGCTTTACTGGACGATCTCATACTGCCGTGACGAATACCCGCCGTTGAATTGAAACAATTAATGATATGAATCCGGGAGTTGTTCCCATGCCCCGTGTCCTCATTATCGACGACCAGAAGGACGTACGCGCCATGGTCTCGATCGTCCTTCGGGTCAACCATTTTGACGTAGTTGAAGCGGAGAGCGGGGCAGCCGGCCTGAAGGCGTTTGGCGAGAACGTTTTCGATGCCGCAATTGTCGATATTTTCCTGACGGATACCAGCGGTATCGAGGTCATGGCCGCGATCCGCGAGCGGACCCCTGGATTTCCGATCGTCGCGGTTTCCGGCATGACGACAATGGATTTCATGGGCGAGGCACCCGGCCTCGACGGCGTGGTCTGCCTGCAAAAGCCGTTTCGGCCGAACGACCTGCTGCAGGCGCTCCGCAGGGCGCAGGCTGCGGCGGGCGGAGAACTGTCCGCGGCCGTCTGACCGCGCGCCAAAGGAAAACGCCCCGGCGAACCGGGGCGTGATCGCGATGACAGGGCGTTCGGATCGTTTGATCGATCCCTGACGAGGAAGCCCCGCTTGACTAAGACCCCTTGGCGCCGAGTTCGGCGTAGTTGCCCTTGGCGTCCCACTTGTAGACGACATAGTCGATCTGCTTGAGGTCGCCCTTGGCGTCAATTTCGATCGGCCCGAGCACCGTATCCCACTTGCCGGCCTTGATGGTCTCCATGACCTTCTTGGCGTCGGTGGTGCCGGCCTTCTTGACCGCCTGCGACCACACCTGCAACGCCGCGTAGGTGTAGAGCGTATAGCCTTCCGGATCGATGCCCTTGGCCTTGAAGGCGTCGACGATCTTCTTCGCGCTCGGCTTGTTGCGCGGATCGGGACCGAAAGTGAACAGCGTGCCTTCGCCGGCGGGGCCGGTGATCGAGGCATACTCCTTGTCGGCAAGCGCATCGCCCGACATCAGCACCGTCTTCATGCCCTGGTCACGCATCTGGCGCAGGATCAGGCCGGCTTCCTGGTGATAGCCACCGACATAGACGAGGTCGATGTTTTCCTTCTTTAGGCGCGAGACGATCGCGTTGAAGTCCTTGTCGCCCTTGTTGTAGCTCTCGTTGAGCTTCTCGGTGATGCCCGCCTTGTTGAGCGCCTTCTTGGTCTCGTCGGCCAGACCCTTGCCGTAGGTGGTCTTGTCGTTGAGGATCGCGATGTTCTTGCCCTTGTAGTTCTTGGAGATGAACTGGGCGGCGATCAGGCCCTGCTGGTCGTCACGGCCGCAGACGCGTGCCACGTTCCACAGTTTGCGCTCGGTGAAGAGCGGGTTGGTCGAGGCCGGCGTGATCTGCAGGACGTTGCCGTCGGCATAGGCTTCGGAAGCCGGGATCGACGAGGACGAGCAGAAATGGCCCGCGACGAACGGGATCTTGGCGCTGGCGATCTTCTCAGCAACCGAGCGCGCCTGCTTGGGATCGCAGGCGTCGTCCTCGGCATTGAGCGCGAGCTTCTTGCCGTTGACGCCGCCGGCTGCGTTGATGTCAGCCACCGCTAGGTCGGCGCCGTTCTTCATCTGGCGGCCGAAGGCGGACTCGGTGCCTGTCAGCGGGCCCGCGACCGCGATGGTGATGTCTTGCGCCAATGCTGCGCTCGACAGCGCCACGGACGCGCCAAATGCCAGACCGATGAGTTTCAGTGATTTCATGAGATAACCTCGCGGGTAGGTCGCTGTGGGAATTGCCGGGTTGCCCCCGGTCGAAACCGGCGCCATTCTTGAATGAATTTGCGGAGATGTCACCGGCAAAATACGGGCAGTTGCAAAGATATCTGGCCGCATCAGCCACCGGCGGGGCCAATCAGGTGTGCCTGCCACCTTCCAGATACGCCGCGCGAATTTCGGGGCGCTGCAGCAACTCGGCGCCGGAGCCGGCCAGGGTGATCAGACCGTTGACCATGACATAGCCGCGATGGGCGAGCTTCAACGCATGGTTGGCGTTCTGCTCGACAATCAGGACGGTCAGGCCGTCCTGGCGGTTGAGGGTGCGGATCGCCTCAAAGATCTGCCGCGCGATGAGGGGGGCCAGCCCGAGCGAGGGCTCGTCGAGCAGGAGCAGCCGCGGGCGGCTCATCAGGGCACGTCCGATCGCCAGCATCTGCTGCTCGCCGCCAGAAAGGGTTCCGCCGCGCTGGGCAATGCGTTCCTTCAGGCGGGGAAACAGCGCGAACACGCGCTCGAGGGTGCTTTCCCGTTCCGCTTCCGTGCTCTCGGTGACGTCGGCACCCATCTGGAGGTTTTCCGCGACGCTCATGCGCGGGAAGATCCGACGTCCCTCGGGCGACTGCGCGATGCGCAGATGCGCGATCTGATGGGTGGGGATCGAGGTAATGTCCTTGCCGTCGAACAGAATTTGGCCAGACCGGGCGCGCGGCTTGCCGAAGATCGTCATCATCAGCGTCGACTTGCCGGCACCGTTGGCGCCGATCAGCGCAACGATCTCGCCGGAGTTGATCTCGACATCGACGCCCTTGAGCGCCTCGATCTTGCCGTAGGCGGCGCGCAAGCTGCGGATCGCGAGCAGGGGAGTGGATGCCGCCGTCACGATCCGCTCTCCATCACCGCCATGGCTTCCTCTTCGTCCGCGCCGAGATAGGCGGCGATCACCTTGGGATCGTCTCGCACCTCGCGCGGCGAGCCTTCCGCTATTTTCACGCCATGATCCATCACCACGATATGGTCGGAGATCTCCATCACGACGGACATGTCGTGCTCGATCAGCAAGATCGACGTGTGCTCGGCGCGGATCGACAGCAGGAGCTCGCTCAGGGCGGCGCTCTCGCGTGCATTGAGGCCGGCGGCAGGCTCGTCGAGGCACAGCAGCGCAGGATCCGTGCACATCGCGCGCGCGATCTCGAGCCGGCGCTGGTCGCCATAGGCAAGATTGCCGGCGGCATCGTCGGCGCGGTCCAGGAGGCCGATCCGCTTCAGCCAAGTGGTGGCGAGGTCGATGGCGTCCCGCTCCGCGCTGCGGTAGGAGGGGACGCCCAAGAGACCAAGGAAGGTGAGGCCCGAGGCACGCATGAGCGTGTTGTGCTGCGCTACCATCAGGTTTTCGAGCGCCGTCATACCTGGAAACAGGCGGATGTTCTGGAAGGTGCGCGCGATCTTGGCCTGCCGCGCGATGCGGAAATCCTTCAGCCGCTCGATCGCGAACTGGTTGCCATCTTCGTGCGTCAGGCGGATGGCGCCCCCGGTCGGCCTGTAGAAGCCGGTGATGCAGTTGAAGACGGTGGTCTTGCCCGCGCCGTTCGGTCCGATCAGCGCGGTGATCTTGCCTTGTTCGGCCGAGAACGACAGCTCCTGCACAGCGACGATGCCGCCAAAGCGCATGGTGAGCCGATCGACGCCAAGAATTTGGCCGCTCATCGTGTCGCTCATCCGTGGCCTTCCTTGACGAGGTCGGAGGAGATCGCCTGCGCCTTGGTCAGAAACACCGTCGGCGCACGATGGCCGATGATGCCGCGCGGCCGCCAGATCATGATCAGCACCATCGCCATGCCGAACACCAGCATGCGGTAGCCCTCCAGGCTCCGGAACAGCTCGAAGCCGCCGATCATGGTGAGTGCGGCGAGCGCGACGCCGAGCTGCGAGCCCATGCCGCCGAGCACGACGATGGCGAGCACCAGCGCCGATTCCTGGAAGGTGAAGGATTCCGGACTGATGAAGCCCTGGCGGGTCGCGAAGAATGCACCAGCAAAGCCGCCGAACATGGCGCCGGTCGCGAACGCCGTGAGCTTGGTGGTCGTGGTGTTGATGCCGAGCGCGCGGCAGGCGACCTCATCCTCTCGCAGCGCCTCCCAGGCGCGGCCGATCGGCAGGCGGCGCAGGCGGATCGTGACCCAGTTGGTCAGCAGCGCCAGCGCAAGGATCAGGTAGAACAGAAAGACGATGCGGTGGGTCGCTGAATATTCGATGTGGAGCAGGGCGGCGAGCCCGTCATCGCTGTTGTCGAGCGGAATGCCGAACAGGCTCGGGCGCGGGATGCCGGAGACGCCATTCGGACCTCCCGTGAGCTCCTGCCAGTTCAGGATGACGAGCCGAATGATCTCTCCGAAGGCCAGCGTCACGATGGCGAGATAGTCGCCGCGCAGCCGCAGCACGGGAAAGCCGAGCATCACGCCCCACATCGCGGCGAGAACGCCGGCGAGCGGCAGGCAGACCCAGAACGACCAGCCGAAATTGGTCGCCAGCAGCGCGTAGGAATAGGCGCCCACTGCATAGAAGGCGACATAGCCGAGATCGAGGAGGCCTGCGAGGCCGACCACCACGTTGAGGCCCCAGCCGAGCATCACATAGGTCAGCACGAGGATGGCGAGATCGAGGATGTAGCGCTGATTGTAGAAGATGACCGGCACGAGCAGGGTGAAAACGAGGAGCGCGGGGCCCAGATAGCGGCCGAGCAGCGACATGCCGTTCTTGACCGATGTCGGAACGAGCTTCTCGGCGCCGATCGGCCCGATCCATTGCCGGATCAATTCAACGATGATGGAGCCGCCGAATACGAGGCCGACCATCGAGGCGAGCTCGCCGAAGCGCGTCCAATAAGTCAACGGCCCGTCGGGACCAGCCTCGGTGCGAATGCCGATCATCAGCGAGAACAGCACCAGCGCGGTGCAGGCGCTGAGGAAGGCTTTTTTCAGGATGAAGTGGACACCGGCGGTGCGGCTGACATGCGTGGTTTCGGTTGAAAGGGCTGTCACGCGATGGGCCTGTCAGACTTTTTCGACTTCGGGACGACCGAGGAGGCCAGTCGGCATGAAGATCAGGACGATGATCAGGATCGAGAAGGCGGCAACGTCCTTGTACTCCACAGAGAAATAGGCCGACCAGAAGGTTTCGATCAGGCCGATGGCGAGGCCGCCCAGCACCGCGCCGGGGAGCGAGCCGATGCCACCCAGCACGGCCGCGGTGAAGGCCTTGATGCCGGCGACGAAGCCCATGTTGAAATCGACCTGGCCATAATAGAGCAGGTACATCATGCCGGCGACCGAGGCGAGCGCCGCGCCGATCACAAAAGTCATGGAGATGGTGCGGTCGACGTCCACGCCAAGCAGCGACGCCATGGTCTGGTCCTGCTCGCAGGCGCGCATGTCGCGGCCGAGCCGCGTGCGCGAGACGAGCCAGGTGAAGATCGCCAGCAGCACGATGGTGGTGATGACGACCACGATCTGCATGTTGGAGAGCTGAACCGCAAAACCCTCGGCGCCTTCGTGCAGGGTGTAGCCGCCGGTGATGATCGGCGGCACCGGCTTGACGCGTGCGCCTTGCGACACCTGCGAGTAATTGGTCAGCACGAAGGACATGCCGATCGCCGACAGCATCGGCGCGAGGCGGAAGGAATGGCGCAGGGGCCGGTAGGCGATGCGCTCGATGGTCCAGCCATAGAGCGCGGTGATCGCCATCGAAACCAGCAGCACCACCAGCAAGATCACCGGGATCGCCGTGAGGCCCAGCGAGATCAGGATCAGGAAGGTGATGAGAGCGATGAAACCACCGATCATGAAGACGTCGCCATGGGCGAAGTTGATCATGCCGACGATGCCGTAGACCATCGTGTAGCCGATCGCGATCAAGCCGTAGATGGAGCCGAGCACGAGGCCGTTGATGAGCTGCTGGGCGAAATAATCCATGTGCTGCCGTTACCCAAACCTGACGCGACTGAAAGGGAGGTCTTCGAGAGAGTACTTACGTTTCTTCTCGGGCCCCGGCAGCCCTTGAGCGTTCTTCCCGTTTTGTAACAGGAGGGAACTGGCGGCCGCAACTGGCGATGTCTTGGTAAGAAGGCTTGTGCAGAGGTCATTTTGGTGACTGCGGTCGTATCCCCGTTCCCGCAACTGCGAGGAACCGGGTTCCGCAGGGCAACCAAATCGGCCGTCGGCGGTTGACTCTCTACTTCGATCCAACAAGGGAGTTTCCCCCAATGACGAAGCAGCAGAACCAGAATCCGGGCCAGCAGCGCCCAAGTCAGCAACCAGGGCAGCAACAGGGCGGCGGCCAGAAACCCGGACAGCAACAGCAGCACGACCCGATGCGCCAGGGCGACAAGCCCGGCCAGCAGCAGGGCGGTCAGCAGGACAACAGACTGGATTGAACGTCC
>Ga0105239_10009385_pt1 | contig 11034 bp, 8 predicted proteins | sample KBSC44metaG_FD_92761 | JGI IMG/M metagenome (GOLD analysis project Ga0105239, IMG submission 92761) | Corn rhizosphere microbial communities from Kellogg Biological Station, Michigan, USA - KBS C4-4 metaG | ecosystem: Host-associated > Plants > Roots > Rhizosphere > Soil | place: Michigan, USA...
GGGCAGACAGTTGCCGAAAACTTCGGCACCAGTATCGTCACCGGGACGAGTTTTCTAGAAGATCTACTCGGGCTTTAAGGGGCCGTCGCACTTGCCGACGCAGACCAGCTCGGAGACGGGTGCCGAGGGGCCGAGGCGGTTGGGGTCCTGCATCGTAGGACGGCTGACCGTGGTGGTTTCGGTAACCACGCCGTTCTTTTCGCGGCGCACGATCACTTCCTGTTCCTTAAGTTGCTGCGTGCCGCTTTCGGTGCGGGCAACGCCGTAAGCCGCCGGAGCGTAGCGATCGACCTGGGTGACCAAAGACCCGTCGGATTGCTTCTTGACGGTAGCCACCTGCTGGCCGGCCAGGCTCATTTTGCCGGTGAAGTCGGGTTCGTATCGCGCCTCGGTGGAGGTGGTGGTGCCGTTGACGGTACTTTGCTCGCGAACCAGGCGAGCCGCTTCCATGAGCTGTCCGTTCGCCGCGGGGATCTGCACTACTTCCGTCTCCTGCAGCTTTTTGCCGTCGGCATTCGATACCACGCTGCGCTTTTCGGCGATGTCGAAGGAACCGCTGATCCCAGGGCGTGAAACCGTTACGTTGGTGCTGGAGGTGGGGCCTTGAGTCAGGGATTCGATGGTGCGGCGCTCGCTCTCGGCCATCCGGCCGTTCAAATCGCTGCGGTAAGTGGTGGCGTGAATCACGGCGCCGTTGGAGAGCTTTTTCTCTTCAACCACCGTACGCTCGGTGGAGACCAGCTGGCCGGTGGCATCGTACTTGCGAATGAGAGTTTCGGTGGTCTTCCCGCTCGGCCCGTCGCTCAGGACGTGGGTCTCGCTTTGCTGAAGCGGGACCTTGCGCCCATTGACGGACTGCGTGAGTTCTTGACGGTCGCCATCCTTGGCGGTATAGACCGCTGCCTCGACGCGATTGCCGTTGAGGTCCGGAAGGATCAGGCCGGTGGTGGAACTGCCGGCGGATTGCGCCATGGCCACGCCGGCGCACAGGATCGAATATAAACAGTACTTCACGTTTTCAGGCTAGGCTGTTTCCCGTGTGGTTTCAATACGCTAAACACCTTAGGTGCGCTGGCTGAACACGCCGACGCCCGGATGGCCACGTTACCTGGATGGGCCAAGCTACAATGACTTCAGGTGAAGACGTTCTACATCGAGACCTTCGGCTGCCAGATGAACGCCCATGACTCGGAAAAAGTCATCGGGACACTGTTGGCTCAGGGCTACAGCCAAGTCCCGACCCCGGAAGCGGCGGAACTGGTGTTCTACAACACTTGCAGCATTCGGGACAAGGCCGAGCAGAAGGTATTTCATCGCCTGGATCAGTTCAAACGGGACGCGAAGGGCAAGACTTTCGCGGTCCTGGGGTGCGTGGCGCAGCAGGAAGGCGAGAAGATCTTCGAGAAGGCTCCCCACGTGAGCCTGGTGTGCGGATCGGCCAGCTACAACCAATTGCCGCAGATGCTGGTACAGCTGGAGGCCGGGAACCGGCGCGTCACCGGATTGAGCCTGGATACGGACGAGGCCTTCGAGACGCCCATGACGCGGCGCGACAATCCGCACCGGGCGTACATCACCATCATTGAAGGCTGCGATAAGCAATGCTCCTACTGCGTGGTGCCGTTCACGCGCGGGCCGGAGCGCAGCCGGATGAGCGCTTCCGTGATTGCTGAGACGGCGCAGCTGGCGGCGATGGGCTATAGCGAAATCCAACTGCTGGGGCAAAACGTAAACAGTTATCGGGACCCCTCGCCGGCGGGCTGGGATTTCGCGAAATTGCTGGACGAAGTGGGGCGCGTGGCCGGGATCCGGCGCGTGCGGTTCACGACTTCGCATCCGCGGGACTTCGTCAAGCCGATCATCGATGCCATCGACTCCAATCCGGCGCTTTGCAACCACGTGCATCTGCCGGTGCAGTCGGGTTCGACGCGCATGCTGGACGCCATGCAGCGGCTGTATACGCGCGAAGAATACATGCAAAGGATCGGATGGATGAAAGCGGCGCGGCGGCCGATTGCCATCACCAGCGATATCATTGTGGGGTTCCCGGGCGAGACCGAGGCGGACTTCGAGGCCACGCTGGGGCTGCTGACGGAAGTAGAATACGATTCGGTGTTTGCCTTTAAATATTCGCGGCGGCCCAATACTCCCGCGCTGGCGCTGGAAGATCAGATTCCGGAAGAGGAGAAAGTCCGGCGCCTGGCGATCGTACAGGAGCACCAGCGGCAGATTCAGATCCGGCGCAACGCTGCGTATGTAGGGAACATCGAAGAATGCCTGGTGGAAGGATTCAATAAAGCCACCGGACAGTGGATCGGGCGGACTTCGCAATATAAGACTTTGAATTTCCTGCATCCAGCGGCTGGCGAGGGCCCTGCCGGGCAGGCTGGGTCGGCTTTATTGGGGCAATACGTTAACGTTCGGGTGACGCGTTCGGGGGCTAATTCACTGGCGGGCGAGTATGCCGGTTAGGAGATCGCTATGGAAGTAGAAATGAAAATCCGCGGGCTGATGGTGGACCCGGTGACCAACATGCCCATCGTTGTCTTAAAGGACGTCAACGGCATGGCTATTCTGCCGATCTGGGTTGGCGTGTACGAAGCCAATGCCATTGCGCTGGAGATCGAGAAGGTGGCGACGCCGCGGCCGATGACGCATGACCTGATTCGCAACCTCCTGTTCGGACTGGAAACCGGCGTGAGGAAAGTCGTAGTCAGCGACTTGAAGGAAGACACCTTCTATGCAGTCATCTGGCTGGAGCGCAACGGAGAGCTGATCTCGATCGATTCGCGCCCCAGCGACGCGTTGGCAATCGCGCTGCGCCTGGATTGTCCCATTTACGTGGAAGAGACGGTGCTGAGCACGTCGAAGACAGTGGCGGCGGTGGCGGAAGTCGGCAGCAACGAAGAGCTGCGCCGCTGGCTGGAGAATCTGAACGACGAAGATATGGGACGCTACAAAATGTAACCCTGGGTGGATAAGATCCGCCGCCCGCTCACAAACCGGGCCTCAAAAAATACGCGCTCTCGGAGGTCCGCATCCAAGAGCGCGTTGTGTTTTGGAGATGAAGCGGCTGTTATTCTTTCTTCTTGGGGGCGGCTTTCTTGGCTCCGGCACGCGGAGGCGTCGGCCCCTTGCCAGTCCAACCCTCAATGTCGTCGCGGGATACTTCGAAGTTCAGCATATAAGGATCTTTGTTGAAGGCTTTAGCGACTCCCGAGAATGAGATCTCGCCGCCCGGATCCATCTTGCCTGGTAGCGGCTCGTCGAGCTTTATGGTCACATTCGGCATGTCGCCACCGATCGCCAGCGTAAGCTCTTTCGGCCGAGTCTCGGGCGTCGTGGAAACCAGCTTGCCGCTGAATTTCATGACGCCGTTAGCTCCGCCCGGCAAGCCCGCATCCTTGACACTGGTGTCAAAGTAAGCCGGACCATTATCACCTATCAACTGGCCTTTAATCGACTCCCAGAGGGCCAGCATGGGATTTGCCTTGGCTTTTTCTTCGTCGGCTTTGGCCTTTTCTTCCGCGATTTGAACCGTGCTCTTGATTTTGAAATCGGCGGGCGGCAGGGCATTCGCTTTCGCGAGCGTCTTCACCTCGGGCAATCCTTCTGCGCTGCCATGATAGAGGGGATAGGCTTTGGTGGTCAAGAAATCGTCGACTGTCTTACGGGTTTTGGCATCCATGGCTCCGGGACCGTCGTAGTTGGCAGCGCGAGCATACTCAAACAGCGCGAGCGGCATCTTTTCCGGGTGGTCCTTCTGCTCTCCGAGCAGAAGCGTGGCCAGCATGTAGGAAGCCTGGGCGTTGGTGGGGTCGGCCTGAAGGGTCTTGACTAATTCGGCCTCAGCCTTGGCATTGTCCTTCTGCTCGACGCCAATGTAGCCCAGCGTGAACTGAGCGAACTTCACCATAGTGGGCTTGGCCTGGGCCCACTGGGCATCGGTGGCGCCCTGAGGTTTCTTGTCGGCGGCGAACACTGCATCCGCGTTCGCCAGCAGGTAGTGAGCGATCTTTTCCGCCGTCTCCAAGTCAGCCTTGTTCTGGGCCGAAAGAGTGGCCTTGGCATCCGCCGGCTCCAAGGCGCGAATATATCCTAGGATTTCCTGAATCGAGGCCAGGTCGTTGGGCTCGGCTTTAAGAATCTGGGTAGCCATGTCGAAGGCAGCGCGATGATTATTCAGCGCCTGGTACGTGATCAGATAGATTTTTTCGCGGGTATCCGCGTAATCGCTCTGGGGATATGTACTCTTCCATTTATCCAGGTTCTGCAGGCGCGACGCGGGGGTCGCATCTTTGATGATCGCGGAGTAGAGTTCATACTCTGCGTTATCTTTCCAATTCTTCTTCTTTTCTGCCGACGCTGCAGCCGGCGCCGTGGCCGGCGCCTGCGCATATAGACCCGCCGCTAGCGCGGCAATTGCGACGAGGGATATTATTGTTGTCTTCATCTTTACTGCGCTCCGCCCGCGATGTATAGCGAACTCACCCTTTCCTTACATTGGATTCGCACTCTGCGAAGTATACCCGAACCTGCTGCGCAGCCGCAAGCGCCCGTCCGACGCCCGGCTTCGGGAATCCCCGCTCGAATCCCTGTACACCAGCCTACACCCAATGCAGGCATCATACTCCCTGAACCATTAGACGCCGGATAGCGGGAATCGTTCCACGTCCCGGCTAATGCCGACACTGGCTGGCTGGCACGTTATCACGTACCGGCCGCACGGCTTGAACCGCCTCAGCTATCCCTCAACCGCCTCAGGCAGCTATCCTGTCCCTTACATGAGCACGGGCGCGAGAGGGATCGACATCGCCGTGATTGTGGCCTATCTGGCGGCGATCACCTGGTTCGGCGCGCAGTTTCGCTCATCCCAACGGACTTTGCGGGATTATTTCCTGGGCGGCAAAACCGCGCCGTGGTGGGCCATTGCGCTATCAATCGTCTCGGCGGAGACCAGTACGCTCACCGTGATCGGGACGCCCCCACTGGCCTTTCGCGGAAATTATGGGTTCCTGCAATTGGTGTTCGGATACTTGCTGGCGCGGCTGGTGATCGTCACATTCTTTCTCCCGGCCTATTTCCGCGGTGAAATGTATACGGCCTATGAGCTGATGCGCGTGCGGTTTGGGGAACGCATCCGGCGTCTGACCGCGGCCGCGTTCCTGGTGCTGCGTGCGCTGGCCGAAGGGGTTCGAGTATTCGCCGTCTCGATCGTTATCTCCATCGTGCTCGGATCGGGGGAGACGGCTTCGATCGCCGTCATTTTGTGCCTCACGCTGTTCTATACATATGAAGGTGGTTTGACGGCGGTCATCTGGACGGACGTGGTGCAAATGGCGCTGTATGTGGCGGGAGCCGTTGTGAGCCTGGTTCTGCTGCTGCATCAGATTCCAGGAGGATGGGGGCACGTGGCGGCGGTGGCGGGGCCGCTCGGAAAGTTGCAGGTTTTCGATTTCCGGCTGGCGGCTCCCGCGGCGTTTTTCTCGCGGACCTACAGCTTCTGGGCGGGAATTCTGGGCGGATGTTTTCTGACCACGGCCAGTCACGGCACCGATCAGTTGATCGTACAACGATTGCTCGCGGCGCGCGATTGCCGCCAAAGCCAGGCCGCACTGCTGGCAAGCTGGGTAGTGATCTTCGTGCAGTTCACGCTGTTCCTGGCCATCGGCACTTGCCTGTTTGTTTTGTACCGGGAGCAAGGGCAGGCGGCGCCGGCGGTGCTCGACCGGCTATACCCGCTCTATATTTGGCAGAGTTTGCCAGCGGGCGTGGCCGGACTGGTAATGGCGGCGATTCTGGCCGCCGCGATGTCGAACCTGAGCGCGGCGCTGAATTCTCTGGCATCGACAACGGTACTGGATTTGTGGAAGCCACTTCTGGGTGGTTTCCATAAGACGGGCACTAGCGCCAGCGATGCCATCTGGCTCGCCCGTTCGCGCTATGCCACTGTTGTCTGGGGGATCGTGCTCATGGGCGTGGCGCTGCTCGCGCGGCAATGGGGAAATGTGCTGCAGGCCGGGCTCTCGATTGCGTCGATCGTTTACGGATCGCTGCTGGGTGTGTTTCTGCTGGGCCTGTTTACGCGGCGGGTAGGCGAAATCGCCGCGATCTGCGGGATGTCGGTGGGATTGGTTCTGCTGCTGTATGTTCGCTTCGCCACGCCCGTCGCCTTTACCTGGTACGTCTTGATAGGCGCGAGCGCCACCTTCGTCACAGCCGTGCTGGTCTCATTGGTTATCACGGAGCCTGCCCATGGCGCTTGATCCGCGGACGCATGACGCCGGGGGAGCGGACCAGGGCCCACATAACCCCGGGAACTCCGGCGAACCGGGAAGCACTCACGAACCGGGACGCACATTAGGGCTGCCAGCCGCGGTGTCGATGGTGATCGGCACGGTCATCGGCAGCGGCATTTTCCTGGTGACCTCGCAGATGATGCTTTCCGTGGGCTCGACACCCATGGTTCTCGCGGTGTGGGTTTTCGGCGGAATATTGACGATGTTTGGGGCGCTGAGTTATGCCGAACTCTCCGCCGCGATGCCGCATTCGGGCGCTGAATACGTCTACTTGAAGGCCGCTTATGGGCCGGTCTGGGGATTTATTTACGGCTGGACCATTACATGGGTTGCGAAACCGGGATCGGCGGCCGCGCTGGCGAGCGGCGGTTATCGCTATCTCGCCGAGTTCTTTCCGGCATTAAACGACGTGGTGTTTTCGATCGCTCTGCCAATCGGTCCGGGGGGCGGTTCGCTGGATATTCATAAAGGACAGTTTCTAGGCGCCGGGCTCATTCTCCTGTTCAGCGGCGTAAACATGCTGGGAACCCGGCTCGGCGGCGGATTGCAGGTGGCGGGCACCGGGTTAAAGGTTGCGCTGATTGCGGGGATCATCCTGGGCGGATTGGCGACGGGTCACGGGAGTCTGGCGAATTTCCACTCTTCATTAGTGGTTCACACCGGCGCGGGCGCGACCGGCGGAATCGCTGGATTCTTTGTGGCTTTAGTGGCTGCTCTGTGGGCCTACGACGGATGGAATACCGCCAGCATGATTGGTTCGGAGATCCAAAATCCGCAGAAAAACCTGCCCCGCGCGCTAATCTGGGGAACCGCAGCGGTGATCGCCATTTATGTGACGGCGAATCTGGCGTATCTTTACGTGCTGGGAGCGCCAGAAGTAGCGGCCAGCCAGCGGGTGGCGGCGGATATGATGCGGCGGGTGGCGGGGCCCGCAGGCGCGGCCATGGTCAGTGTCGCGGCAATCGTTTCCATCCTGGCGGCGCTGAATGGGGTGCTTATTTCGGGCTCGCGGGTGTCCTTTGCCATGGCGCGGGATGGATATTTTTTCGCTTGGGTGGGGCGGCTTTCCGGGTTTAGAACGCCTGCGGCGAGTCTGGCGCTGCAAGGAGCCTGGTCCGTTCTGCTGCTGGCCAGCGGGCGCTTCGAGGATCTAATTAGTATGGTGATCTTCACCGAATGGATCCTGTATGGCATGGCGACGGCGGCAGTTTTGGTACTGCGTACAACTCGGCCGGAGATGCCGAGGCCCTATCGAGTTTGGGGTTACCCCCTAGTACCACTCGCTTTTGTACTAGTAGCAGCGGCGCTCCTGTACTCGACTTTGCGCGAGTCGCCGCGCGAGTCGGGAATGGGCTTGGGCCTGATTGCTGTAGGATTACCCTTTTATTATTACTGGAAACGCCGTGAAAACGGATAGCGTGGTCGCCGCCGCCGGGGGTAAAAACGGGGGCAGAAGAACCGCCCGAAAAAAGGGACTTCGCCGCGAGATTTGTTCGGCAAACAGAACAAATTGCTTGAAACCCCACTAATTAGGCGGTAGACTCGAAGCTGTGTCAGGGAAAGATTCAGGAGTTCTGTTCCGATTTCAGAACGCCGATAAGCATCGAAACGCCTGGCCGACAGGGAGAAGCAAATGGATGTTATTAAAATGCTGGCTGATTTGCGCCAGGAGAGAGAGCAAATAGAGGAAGCTATTATTACCCTCGAGCGGTTGGCTCGCGGGCGCAGCAAGCGTCGCGGGCGTCCTCCGGCATGGATGGCGGCGATTAAGCGGCGGGGCCGTCCTCCGGGCAGCAAAAACAAATTGAGAGAGTCCGCCGCTGCCTAGTTTACCTTCGTAAATCTGGCATCCAACCGGCCTGCCAACGCGGTATGCCTGGATTTAGGCTTCCTGCATGAAAACATCTCCGGTCATTGTGGCGCTCGATCTCGAATCGAGCGCCGACGCACGTGCGCTGGCCCCATCACAGGGGATGTTGGCTTCTTACAAAGTTGGGCTGGAGTCCTACACTTCCACGGGAATGGACTCTCTGTCCGCGAGTTGAAGCCGCACGGGCGTCGGGTATTTCTGGACCTCAAGCTGTATGACATTGGCGAAATTGTGAAGCAGGCGGTAACGTAAGTGGGCCGCCCGGTCGCAGCCGGAAAGAGGCGAGGCTCCGCTCCATTTGCTGGCGGTGACAGTTCTCACCAGTTCCTATGACAGCGGCCTGATACGCAACGCGATGGAAGCCGGCCTGCACGGGATCGTGGGATCCGCGCGGCGAGATGCCCCAAAGTTTCGAAGAAATTAGATCAGGGCTTAAATCCGTAGATAAACACTTCCGCGACGCCTGGCGCCGCGGTATGGGCTTGATAGCCGGCCGGGAAAATATCGCTGGTGGAAAAACCAGTGGCGTAAACTGTGCCGGAAGCATCGAAATCCACGCTGTAGACGATTTGCGATCCCGGACCGGTGACGTAGCTGGAATAAACCAATGAATTGAGCGGCGGCGCCGCGGGATTGATCAGCGCAATGAAGCCGTCAAAGCCAGTTCTGCTGGACGACGGATTGACGGCATTTTGCGAAACCGGCAGATCCGGCGAAAGCGTAAAGCCGCCCAAATAGTAGTTTCCGTTCGGGTCCAGGCGCAAACTATAGGGAACCTCATCCACGCTTCCGCCGAAGAAGGTGGAATACACCAAGGATTGCACCGGCGTATTCAAATCCAAAATTGAAAGAAAGGCGTTGGTGGGCGTGGCCAAGGCGGGGGCGTGGGGGCCGCCTAGTAAAGGCTGATACGCGTTCTGAGTGATGGGAAAGTTAGCGGATGAGGTGTAGCCCGCGACGGCAACTCTTCCGGCCGGATCGATCAGAATTTTTTTGGCGCCGTCGGTGCCGCTACCTCCCAGGTAAGTGGAATGCAGAATCAGCGGGTATTCCAGCGCGAATTCGACTAAAAACGCTTCGCCGCCTGCGATGCCAGTTGCCTGATAAGCGCCGGCGGTAATGGGAAGGTTAAACGAGTAGGTGACACCCGCGACGTAGACAAAACCCGCCGCATCCACCGCGACTGAAGTGCCGTAGTCCAAGCCCGCGCCCCCGAAATACCCGCTGGCAACCACGCTGGCAGCGCCGCTCTGGCGCGGATCCAGTTCCGTGATGAACATGTCGGTGCCACCCTGGCTGGCTGGAAGCGTGGCGTTCGCCACCGGGAAGTCGACGGACGTAGTGGAACCCGTAATATAAGCTCTGCCATTGTGGGTTGCAATTCCGTAGGGCACATCGATTCCCGTGCCGCCTAGATAGGTTGCATACAAAAGGCTTGCAGAGCCAAACTGCACGGGATCGAAGACCGCTACGAATCCGTTGGTGGCCCCCTTCAAAGTAGACTGCGCGGCACTGGAGGTGACCATCAAATCGGTGGATGTAGTGGAGCCGGTGAGATACACCAGACCGGTGGCGCTGTCGACCGCCATGTCTTTGAGGCTGTCGACCAATGAGCCTCCAAAATAGGTCGAATAAACAATCACCTGGTCGCCGCTGGTGGCGAAGGGATTGAGCTTCATCAGCCATGCATTCTGCGTGCCGCGATTGACTCCAAAAAAAGCACCCGGCGTGCCGACGAAATCATCGGAAGCAGTGTTGCCGGCGACGTAGATATAGCCTTGGGCATCGTGCGCGAAGGCTACCCCCACGGTATTGTTCGAGCCTGGCAGGTAGGCCGCAAAAGTGATGACTGGATCGATGATCAGCGGTGCGGACCGGTCATAGGCGTCCAATCGAAGAGTCACGTCGCGATTGGCCTCGATTTGATATTCGGCATGGACCGGCGTGCGCTTGCCGTCCGCCGCTACCTGGTACACCACCGGCAAGTGCTGGGTGATGGTCTGGCCGCTTAAGTCGACCAGCAGATCCCCGTTGAGCGCCATCCGCAAACGGTCTGCGCCGTCAAAGCGCAGGCGGATGCGGGAGGGGTCGGCGCCCGCGGCGATCTCGAAATCGTATTCCAGATTTTCGCCGGTTCCGTAAAACACCACATCCACGCCGGGATAGACCTGGCGACGCCGCAAGCGGCGATAACTCTGCACCGGCCCGCGGTAGGCTGCCGTGAAATACTGCGTGGGAACGGAATAGGGCGAGGCGGCTTCAAAAACCGCGTGGGGATCGGCGCCGAGCAGGCGCAACCCTAGCGTTCGTTCGCCGAGCCGGAACATGGTTGCGTCGGCGGTGAAAGCCAGCGAATACCCCAGGCCATGGGCGGACCATTCAGCACCGGCCGAGGCACTGCGGCCAACGCGCTGCTCAAAGCGTATCGGCGGCCGCGGCAAAACTGGGGTGGGCGTGGCGGCGAAGGCACACACACTCACAAACAAAAGACCTGCGAAGCGCATAATCGGTTTAGACGTCCTTCGGACGGACATTGGTTTCCTGGCCGTGCCTGTTAGTTTAGATAATGTCAGTTTAAATAATACGTGCGATACAAGGTATCGCGCTGCTTCGGGATGAACCCGGCGTCGCGGATCAGGCGGCGCAGTTCCTCTTCCGAGGCGCGATGATGTGCGCCTGCCGCGCTGACCACATTCTCCTCGATCATGATGCTGCCCACGTCGTTTCCGCCGAAGCGCAGCCCGAGCTGACAGGTTTTCAATCCCGGAGTGACCCAGGACGACTGAATGTTGAGGATGTTTTCCAGGTAGAGCCGCGAGAGCGCCAGCATCTTCAGATATTCGACCGCCGTGGCTTCCTGCTTGA
>Ga0105239_10009387_pt1 | contig 11033 bp, 10 predicted proteins | sample KBSC44metaG_FD_92761 | JGI IMG/M metagenome (GOLD analysis project Ga0105239, IMG submission 92761) | Corn rhizosphere microbial communities from Kellogg Biological Station, Michigan, USA - KBS C4-4 metaG | ecosystem: Host-associated > Plants > Roots > Rhizosphere > Soil | place: Michigan, USA...
ATAAGTTAAGATTTCACTGAGTTCTTGAGTTAACATTAAGTCACACAAAACCTGTAAACATGAGGAAACTTTTGACATTGTTTGCAGTGGCCATGCTATTTTCTGTCCTGGCCACTGCGCAAACAAAACCCTTATCCGGAAAAATTGTCGATGCAACCGGACAACCAGTTCCCTTCGCGACCGTTCGAGTCAAGGGAACCAACAAAGGGGTGAGCGCTGACGCCGACGGTAACTACATCATCAAAGCCTCTCCCGGACAAACTCTCATCGTCTCCGGCGCCGGAATGAGCCCCAAAGAAGAAACCGTACCCAACTCTCCGACTTTCAACATCAGCGTTACTTTAAAGAATGCCAGCATGACCGAAGTGGTAGTGACAGCCCTCGGGGTCAAAAGACAACCCAAGCAGCTGGGCTACTCCACCGCCGTGGTCAATGCCAAGGATCTCAACGAGGCCAGCGTGACCAATCTCGCTCAGGGTCTTTCGGGCAAGGTCTCCGGCGTCGACATCCGCCTGGCGGACAACAGCGTCAACCCGAACATCCAGATCACGTTGAGGGGTAACCGTTCCATCGCCGGTGACAACGGCGCGCTGATCGTTGTGGACGGGATCATCGTGGATCAAAGCTATCTAGCCACCATGAACCCGGAAGACGTCGAATCCACCACCGTCCTGAAAGGCGCCAACGGCGCGGCTCTCTACGGTAAGGACGCATCCAACGGTGTATTGGTCATCACTACGAAAAAGGGCAGAAAGGGCCTGAACATCAACTACAAGAACAGTACGATGTGGAACAAGGTGTCCTACATGCCCAGCCTCCAGTCCGAATACAGCCCGAACGGCGGCGAGCCCAACTATATCGATCCGCTGACCCAGCTGCCGCTGCCGGTTCCCTTCGAGAACCAGAACTTCGGCCCGGCCTACAACAGCAAGGACTTTCCCTATACCCAGATCGCCATCGGCGGTCCGGATTCCGCAGGTAATTATAAATACGGCCCCTACAAAGCCTATCCCAATGGAAGAAAGGATTTCTTCCGCACCGGGACCAACGAACAAAATGAGCTCTCGGTTGGCGGCGCCAACAAATGGGGTTCTTTCTATGTATCCGGCCAGCACGCTGTCAACAACGGTATCGTCTACAATGACAAGTCCACGCGTGACGCCACCCGCTTCAACGGAACCCTCAAGTTCGGCCGGCTGAGCATCCAGGGCGGCGCAAGCTATTCCCATCTCGATGTCAACCAGGCAGGCCTCGTATATGGCGGCGGCACTCAATACCGCCCCGTTTACTGGAGCGTGATCAACCAGCCCCCGAACATCGACCTGAAGACGGTGAAGAACGTGGACGGCGACTACTATGACAACCCATCGGGTTATGTCAACCAGTATTATACCAATCCCTGGTACCAGGTGTTCCACAGCCGGAATATCGAGAAGACCAACGCCGTCACATCCAACCTGACGATCGATTACAAAATACTGCCCTGGCTCTCGGTGACGGCGCGTACCGGCTACAACCGGACTTCCGCAAACGATCCTTCGCATATCGACTCCTTCTCTTATAGCCCGACCGCAGCAACCGATCCCTGGGGCGCAGGTGGTACCGCCGTTACGGCGCCCACCATGCCGTACCAGTACGAGCTGATCAAGGTTCACTATGATGATTGGAACAGCGATGGATTCCTCACCGCCAAGAAGAAATACGGTGACTTCGACTTTACCCTGCTCGGTGGGGTCAACTATCGCCGCCGCACCAGCCATGGCTATTGGTTCTCCAATCAGGCAACTGCGTCGCTGGCCGTGCCCAATGGGACCACCAAGGTCACCAATGCTGACGGCAGCGCTTATGCCAACTACGATTTCAAAACCTATCAGCAATCGGCTTACGGCGATCTGACCATCGGGTACCAGGGCTGGGCCTTTCTGCACGCTACCTACCGCAATGACTGGCTCTCGATCCTGTATCCGCAGACCCGGAGCTTTGGCTACGAAGGCGTAGACGCATCGGTCATTCTCAGTGACAAATTCCCCCAGATCGTAACGGATAACGGCATCTCCTTCCTGAAGGTGCGCGCCAGCTATTCCAGCACGGGTAATGTCAGCCTTCCCAGCGTCGCTCGCCTCGGATTCCTGGCCGACCAGAACTTCGGCATCGCACTGCCGACCTATGGCGCCTATGGCATCTACCCCGGCGTAACGGTCGGCAACGGCTTCCCCTATGGTTCGCTCAACGGCTACTCGCTGAGCTACAATTCCGTTCAGCCCAATCTGAAACCGGAAAAGGATAACAGCGTCGAATTCGGCGTCCAGGTGGGTTTGTGGAAGAACCGGATCGATCTCGAAGCTAGCTATTATGCCACCGGCGTCTATAATCAAACGGTTACCTCTTCCGTATCCGGCGCAACCGGTCTCAACACGGTCGTCCTGAATACCGGTAAGGTCCAGGACAACGGCGCGGAGATCGACCTGAAACTGACCCCGTTCCTCAACTTCGGCAAGTTCAACTGGAACCTGGCTGGTAACTTCACCTGGATCAATGATAAGGTAGTCTACCTCCGGAAGGGCGACACTTCCAGCAGCAGCAAGCTGGTCATCGCCGGTACCGCCAACTACAATATCGACGCCGTACCCGGAAAGGACTATCTCTCGCTGTATGTCAGTGACTGGAATCGCGATCCGCAGGGACATATCATCGTCGACGGAACTACGGGTCTCCCCAGCGCCAATCCCAACCTCGTCTATGCCGGGAATACCCTGCCGAAATACCGGCTCGGTATCACTTCCAACTGGACCTATCAACGGTTTGGGCTGAGCGCCGTCCTCGAGTATCGCGGTGGCAACAAGATGCTCAACACCATGGGCCAGGCCCTCGACTTCGCGGGTATCTCTTCCACCAGCGCGGAGAACCGCTCTCATTTCATAGTGCCCGGCTCCGTGATCCAGACCTCTCCCGGTCACTATGCGGCGAATACGTCGGTGCCCACTTCCGGTACCGCCGCTCAATGGTGGTCTACTACCTACAACGGTATCTCCGCTCCTTATGTGGTCAGCGCCGCCTTCTGGAAATTGCGGGAAGTGGCCCTCACCTACGACATTCCCGTCAACGCCTTCGGCAGCCAGAAAGTGGTCAAGAAGCTGACCCTCGCGCTGATCGCTCAGAACCTGTTCATGTGGCGTCCGAAGACCAACCAGTGGACCGATCCCGAGTTCAGCAGCAGCATCAACACCAATGCCAATGCCGTTGGTGTCGCCAGCGAGTACCTGACCCCGCCGCTCAGAAGCTTTGGTTTCTCGGTGAATGCTCAATTTTAATCTAAAAGAAAAAAAGCTATGTTATTTAAGAATAAATTCGCCGGCTATCTGCTACTGGGCAGCCTGATCGCTGCATCCTGTTCGAAGAAGCTGGATACTAATCTGCACAATCCCAACAGCGTCACTACAAATGCGATCCAGGGCAAGGACGTGTTCTCCAGCGCCCTCGTCAACACCTGTTATATCACCAACGCAACGGCCATCCCCGCCGGTAACGGCATTTCCACTCTCACCAACGAATGGATGGGCGTATGGGCAAGAACGACCAGCTACTCCGCTTCCGGTACCCAATACCAGGTGGAAGCCTTTCAGCTGGTTAACAGCTACGGCGACAATTTCTGGGGCGCCATGTATCATAATATGGCCGACTATGACTTCGCGGCCTCGAAAGCCGCCAAAGGATCCATCCTTCCCGGGGCCAGCCTCGTGATGAAATGCCTGGTGTTCCAGGATCTCACCGATATCTTCGGCGATATCCCTTATTCCCAGGCGTTGATCCCGACGGTCACGCAGCCCAAATATGACGCCGCCGCCAGCATCTATGCCGATCTTCCGCTGAAGCTGGATTCGGCCATGGGTCTCATCAATTCCTCATCGGCAACCAGCGATGACGCGGCCGATGTGATGTTCAAGGGCGATAAGGCAAGCTGGCTGGCTTTTGCCAACACGATCAAGCTGCGTATCCTCCTCCGCCAGATCCCCAATGCCGCCACAGCCGCCAGCCTGCAGGCCGAGCTGAGCAAGACGGCCTCCTATGGCTATCTGGGCGCGGGGCAGGATGCTACGGTCAACCCCGGCTTCGCCGATGCAGTCAACCAACAAAGCCCGTTCTGGCAGGTCTTTGGCTTCCAGGTCGCCAGCAAGAACCCATATCAGAACAATACGTTCTATATCGCCAACCAATCGCTGATCGACCTGCTGAAAACGACCGGCGACCCCCGCCTCGCCTTTATCTTCAACGCCAGCCCCAGCGGCGGCTTTGCGGGTAACTTCCTGGGCGATGCCAACAACGCCAAGCCCGTGGCAAACCTGAGCACCATTGGCTCCGGAGTGCTGAAAAGCCCGTCCATGCCCGGGGTGATCATGCTGGCAACGGAATCCCTGTTCCTGCAGGCAGAAGCCGCACAGCGCGGACTCATCGCCAATACCGACTATCACGCCCTGTTCAACCAGGCCGTTGCTGAGTCCTTCCGGTACCTGGGCGTTCCGAATGCCGCCGCCGCCGCCGCCAATTACATCAGCAGCTCGACCGACCCGCGCGTCAACCCGGCATCCGCTTCCGATCCGATCCAGAGCATCATCTATCAGAAATATGTGGCGCTCTCGGAAATAGACGGCCTGGAGCAATGGTCCGACTGGCGCAGGACGGGTTATCCGGACCGGACGACCCCTTCCGTCAACCCGGCGGCCAATCCCAACCAGATACCCAAACGCCTGCTTTATCCGCAGACGGAGACCTCGCTGAATCCCGCCAACTACGGTGCGGAACATCAGCAGAACTCGGATATCTATACAAAAATCTTCTGGGGACTCTAGGATGCCGCGGCAGCCAAAAGGTTTCTACATCAACAAAAAAATAGGATAATGAATAAGCTAAAATATTGTGTTTTGCTGGGAGTGATTGCGCTGGGCTTTTCCTCCTGTCTGAAGGATAACAAGTTCATCGACCTGAGCGGTACCCAGCCGATCGTCGAGTTCTCCATCGTTTCGCCAACGGTCGGCTCCTATAGCTGGGGTCCGCTCACCGGTGACGAAGTGGATACGGCCATCGCGGTGGATATCGCTTCGCCGCAGGTGTTGAATTATGCGGTCACCGTCACCCTCACCTGGGATACGACGATGATCACAGCATACAATGCCGAGAATTCCGATTTCCCGCTAAAAGTGCTGCCCGACAGCTGCTATAGCATCACCTCGCCCATCACCGTTACGATCCCCGCCGGCTATCGCGTCGGCAAGATCCCTGTGAAGATCTTCCCAAGCAAGATCAACAGCACCGTTAGCTATGGGATGCCCTTCCGGATCACGGCCGTTTCCGGCAGCGGAGCGAGCCTGCTGATCAGCCCCAATGCGGGTGCCCTGTTGTATACCTTTATCGGCAATCCTATCGCCGGCGCGTATACGCAGGAATACATCCGCTACAATACGGCAACCAAGACGGGAACTCCGGTCGCCGACCAGACCACGCCAGGAGCACTGTTCACCCCCGTAACCCCCGAGCAGATAACGGCTGAAAGCGGTATCGGCGTCACCTACATTGTGAAATTCAAATCTACCGGCGGCGTCATCGACCCGGCCAGCTTCAGCGTCTCGCTGGATGCCAGCAGCGTCGCGGCTGCCGGGATCACCATTTCGGCGGGCCCGACGATCGTCACCGCCGACCCGGTTGCCGGCAAATATGAGTTCAATTTCCAATACATCAACTCTGCCGGATCTGCTAGGAATATCACCGACATTTTTACCAGATAGCAGTAACACAAAGTATAACAGGGGCTGACCGATCCGGTCAGCCCTTTTTATTTTGTACTTTTGGCATCTAAAGAAGATTCAGAATGCCTGAACAAACCAACAATCCCAACCAGCTGAATATCGAGATCAGTGAGGAAGTAGCCGAAGGGCAATATGCCAACCTGGTGATCATCACCCATTCGCACGCCGAATTTGTCATCGATTTCGTCAACGTCATGCCCGGGACGCCTAAAAGCAAGGTGAAATCCCGGCTCATCCTTACTCCCCAGCACGCCAAACGTTTTATGAAGGCCCTGACGGAGAACATCGGCCGCTTCGAAGCCGGTAACGGAAAGATCCAGGACCTTGAAGAAGTACAGTTGCCGATGAACTTTGGCGGCCCGACCGCGCAGGCCTAAGCCGCCAACAGTCCCTCATCCGCAAAGCTGAAATACCCTTCTCTCCCGATGATGACGTGGTCTAACAATTTGATATCCAGAAATTTAGACCCCTGTAAAAGCTTTTGGGTCAAGGACTCGTCTGCCTTGCTGGGCTGCACGCTGCCCGATGGGTGATTGTGGGCGACGATCATGCTGACCGCCCCTGTTTCCAGTGCGCGACGGAAGATCTTTCGCGGGTCCACCGTCGTACTGGTGATGCCTCCGGTGCTGATGATCTCGAAATCCTGTTTGATCTTCCCGGATTGCGCCAGGTACAATACTCCAAAAACCTCATAAGGCTGGTGCTCCAGCAGCGGCCGCAGATAGTTTTCGGCGCTGCGGCTGTCCTTTAGTATAGGGTAGAGTTTTGCCCGACCGATATTCCAGCGCCGCCCTAATTCAAGCGCAGCAACCAGCGTACAAGCCTTGGCCATTCCGATCCCCCGGATCTTCATCAGATCATGCACCGACTGCCGGCCCAGTTCCAACAAATTTTGCTGACAATTATCAAGAACGTCCCGGGCCAGTTTGACGGCATTGGTCTCATACCCCCCACGTATAAAAATGGCTAATAACTCTGAATCGCTCAGCGCCGCCGCCCCTTTCAGCACCAGCTTCTCCCTCGGCCGATCGTCCGGCGCCCAATCCTTTATCGTTCGTTTCTTCCCTTCCATAAAATCAGAAATTTTGCTTGCAAATATCGAAATTTAGGATTATTTTGTGATTCTAAACGGGAGGATGAAATAACAGTTCCATTCTTCCGTTCTGTAATCCGGTACCTACAGTTTATCATAACTGTAACCTTTTGAAAACTAATCTAAAATCCAATGAATCGAACTACCTTTAACGCAATCGGCGGCTGGCAGCCCTTCTTTTTCTGTATAGGTATGTATGTGGTCGCCCTCTTCTTTTCCATTTTCGTTTGTTCCTCGATCTTTTACGCGTTCAACGCCAAGTCTCAGGCAAAAGCTGCCGAAAAGACTGCGGTTGTTACAGCTCCTGCCACCAATCAGCTGGCATCGGTGAATCATTAACAGGAACAACTGACCCCTTCAAACGAATTGAGGCCGCCTCCGTTGTATAGCACGGAGCCGGCCTTTTATTGCCTTTTATAGTTGCAAGGCATACCCTATCTTCGCCACATATTTTACCATCTTTATGCAGCATTTAGCCAAGATTTTTTCCGGTACGGGCTCCCAGTACCTCGCCGAAAAGATTGCCCAGCAATTCGGCCACCCCTGCGGAAAGGTTACCATTCAGCATTTCAGCGACGGCGAGATCCAGCCGATCTTTAATGAAAGTATCCGCGGCGATATGGTCTTCCTGGTGCAAAGCACCTGCGCTCCGGCGGAGAACCTCCTCGAACTGCTGTTGATGATCGACGCCGCCCGCCGTGCCTCCGCCTATAAAGTGGTTGCCGTCATCCCTTATTATGGCTATGCCCGGCAGGACCGGAAGGACAAACCCCGGGTGGCAATTGGTAGTAAATTGATAGCCAATATGTTAGTGGCTTCCGGCGCCGATCGCGTGGTTACCATGGACCTCCATGCCCCCCAAATCCAGGGATATTTCGATATCCCCGTCGACCACCTGGACAGCTCGGCTATTTTTATTCCCTATATTCAGCAACTTCCAGTGGAAAATCTTACCTTCGCGGCCCCTGACGTAGGCAGTGCCAATCGCATCCGGGAGGTCGCCAGCTACTTCAATGCCGAAATGGTCATCTGTGACAAGCATCGGAAAAGGGCAAACGAGATAGCCAGCATGGTGGTCATCGGGGATGTAACGGATAAGGATATCGTGCTGATCGACGATATCTGCGACACGGGCGGCACGCTGGCAAAGGCCGCGGGGCTGTTGAAGGAGAAAGGGGCCCGTAGCGTGAGGGCGCTTTGCACCCATCCGGTGCTTAGCGGCAAGGCCTACGAGAACATCGAGAACAGTGTACTGGAAGAGCTGGTGGTCTGCGATACAATACCGTTGAAGCGGTCCAGCCCGAAAATAAAAGTGCTCAGCGTTGCGGAATTGTTTGCGGTCGCCATCCGAAACGCTCATGAGAACAGGAGTATAACGGGCTTGTTCATCCACTCGCAACTGAAGGAGAAACGTTAATTATTAAACACTCATAAGAAAATGAAGACAATTACAATCGAAGGACAACTCAGGACCGAAATTGGCAAACAAGCCACCCGCCAACTTCGCTCTGAGGAAAAAGTGCCCGGTGTAATTTACGGGGGTGCAAAAGAGGTGAATTTTTCAGCTCCTTTGGCGTCGTTTAAAACACTGGTGTACACACCTGATTTCCAACTGGCCGAGATCAAAGTAAATGGTCAGTCGTACAAATGCATCCTGAAGGACCTGCAGTTCGACAAGGTGAGCGACGATCTGATCCACGCCGATTTTCTCGAGCTGGTCGAAGACAAGAAGGTCATCGCTACGATCCCGATCAAATTCACCGGCGCCGCAAAAGGCGTAAAGGACGGTGGTAAGCTGATCACCAAGATGAAGGCGCTGAAGATAAAGACCTTCCCGAAATTCCTGAAGGAAAACATCGAAGTGGACCTGACCAATCTGGAGTTGAACGGCAACGTTCGCGTCGAGGACGTGAAAGCGGAGAACTATGAGATCCTCAACTCTCCCCGGATCCCCATCGCGTCGATTGTGCTGACCCGTCAGCTGAAACAGGAAGAGGCCGCTGCAACTACTCCTGCCGCAGGCGCTAAACCCGCAGCAGCCTCACCGGCAGCCGCTCCCGCAGCAGCAAAACCTGCGGCAGCCAAAAAATAAATGATTTTATTAGCAGGAACCCGGTTAGACTTTAACCGGGTTTTTGTTATTTTTAGTCCCCCCAACGCCCCCTGGCTCTGGAAACTATGGGAAAGTATTTAATTGTCGGCCTCGGTAACATAGGCGCCGATTATGCCGGCACCCGCCACAACATTGGTTTCGATGTGGCGGACGCCCTTGCGGCAAGCCTCAACGGACAATTTGCCAATGTGCGCCTGGCCGACAAGGTAGAACTGAAATGGAAAGGGCACAGCTTTATTTGTATCAAGCCGACCACTTATATGAATTTAAGCGGCCAGGCCGTGAAATATTGGATGGACAGGGAAAAGATCCCGGTGGATCAGATCCTGGTCATCGTAGACGAGCTGGCTCTTCCGTTGAGCAAAATAAGGCTGAGACCCGGCGGTAGCGATGCCGGACACAATGGCCTCCGTAATATCCAGGAAACACTCGGCACCGATGCCTATCCCAGACTGAGGTTCGGCATCGGCAACAATTTCCCGAGGGGAAGACAGGTGGATTTCGTACTGGGCAAATGGTCGGACAACGAATTACCCATTGTCCGTAAGAAGGTCGCGGCATGTGTCGAGATCGTTGAAAGCTTTGCTGCTATTGGGCTTGAGCGGACCATGAACCAGTACAATAAATTGGAGTTTGAACTATGATTTGTAAAGGGGAATCTTTATTTTCGCATAAATATTGCATTCATCCTTAATGAGTAAGTATTTTGATATTCAATACGCCTATGATATATTGTCTATTTAAAAACCCTGATTGAATATGAAAATATTCTGCGTTGGCCGTAACTATGTGGCTCATGCCAAGGAGTTGAATAACGAGATCCCGGATGAGCCGATCATTTTTATGAAGCCGAAGAGCGCGTTGCTCCAGGCGCATACCCCGTTCTATTATCCCGAGTTCACCAACGAGCTGCACTACGAGTGCGAGCTGGTTCTTCGCATATCCAAGAACGGGAAATACATCCAGGAACGCTTCGCCTCCAAATACTATGACGCCGTGACCGTTGGCGTCGACTTCACCGCCCGTGATATCCAGAACGAGCTGAAGGAAAAAGGCCTGCCCTGGGAAAAGGCAAAGGCCTGGGATAACTCCGCCGCCATCGGCAAATGGATCCCGCTGCAGAACATCAAGAACAAGAAGGATATCAACTTCTGCATGTACAAGAACAAGGAATTGGTGCAGCAGGGCAACTCCAATCTGATGATCAATAATTTTGACAAGATCGTTGCCTATATCTCCAATTACTTCTCTGTGAATATCGGCGACCTCGTCTTTACCGGCACTCCCGCCGGTGTCGGCGAATGTGTGGTCGGCGACGAGCTGGAAGGCTTTATTGAAGACGATAGTCTGTTCACAGTGGAAATAAAATGATCTCCCTCGACATTTTGTTAAAAGGCTGGCGGCTGATGTGCACAGCGGCAGAAATGGCCGCCACCTACGAGAACAATCGATCCATCTGTAAATATGTCCATTCTACTTCCCGCGGACACGAAGCTATCCAGCTGGCCACGGCCTTTCACCTGCTTCCCTGTGATTGGATAAGTCCCTATTATCGCGACGAAAGTATCCTGCTGGGCCTGGGCTTCGAACCCTACCAGCTGATGTTGCAGCTGCTCGCAAAAGGAGAGGACCCGTTCACGGGCGGGCGGGAATATTATAGTCACCCAAACTACTCCGGCGAAGACCGGCCCCGTATGCTCCATCAGAGCAGCGCCACCGGTATGCAGGCAATACCCGCGACCGGCGTCGCACAAGGCCTGCAATATCTTGAAAGCATCTCTTCCCCCCTGATGCGCAGGGGACCGCAGAACGAATCTCCCATTGTCGTTTGCTCCCTGGGAGACGCCAGCGTCACCGAAGGCGAGGTCAGCGAAGCCTTTCAGTTTGCGGTGCTCAAAAAGCTTCCCATCCTCTACCTCGTCCAGGACAATGGCTGGGGTATCAGCGTCCGATCGGACGAAGCTCGCGCCATGGATGCCTACGACTATGCAGGCGGTTTCAAAGGCATGGAACGCATCCGGATCGA
>Ga0105239_10009390_pt1 | contig 11029 bp, 11 predicted proteins | sample KBSC44metaG_FD_92761 | JGI IMG/M metagenome (GOLD analysis project Ga0105239, IMG submission 92761) | Corn rhizosphere microbial communities from Kellogg Biological Station, Michigan, USA - KBS C4-4 metaG | ecosystem: Host-associated > Plants > Roots > Rhizosphere > Soil | place: Michigan, USA...
CGCACGTCGATGTCGGGCATCGGGAAGGCGACGACGGTCTCGACGTCCTTCTTACCGTCGTTCACAAACTCGTAGCGGACACGCGCTTCTTTCGGCGACAGATGCAGATCCTCCACCGCCATGCGGATATCCGCCTGCTTGGTGAACACCACCCCGCCCGCCGCCAGCGAAGCGGAGGAGTCATCGGCCGGAGCCGGCGTGGAAACGATGAGACCCAGCACCGCCAGAGAGCAAATACGCTTCATGAAAATCCCCATGCCAAAACGCATTTAGGGTAGAGCGAATTGCGCCAAAATAAAATCACTTCCCTCTTTGTGGGGAGGTTAAGAACGCACCTTCGACGCGAAGAACGCGACGATCAGGCCGAACACCATCATCGCCGCCAGGTTCTCGGCGAGCAGGAGATTGAGCTCGAATTTCGGCGTGCGGTGCCAGGCCGACAGCGGCAGCACCACATAGGTCATGACGAACTGGACCGGGAAACCGTAGAGGATGCCCCAGAGCAGCCAGTTCTGCTTCAGCATCGGAAGCCGCGTGCTTGCGAGCACATAGATCGCCGCGATGATGATCGACATCGCCCATTGCAGCACAACGCCCAGAGCGGCAGTTCGCATCCCGCCTTCAAGCGCGCCTTTGCCCAGCAACCCGCCTGCGATGTACTGGCTGATGAAAACCGGATCGCGCCCGCTGATCAGCGATGCTGCGCCGATGTCGATCGTGCCCGCGATGAAACCGCCGAGCAGGATCGCCTGCAGATATGAGAGCTTGCCCATGACCGTCCCCCGATTGCGCGCGGAGGTTAGCGTGCAACAGGAGCGAACGCGATAAACTCCGCGTGAAGGTCAGGAATAGGGCCGGGGCTTCCACCATGGAAAGTAGCGCGGCATGCCGGACGAAACCTTCTCCGGGAAATTCGCCGGACGTTTTTCCAGAAACGAGCTCACGCCCTCGCGCACATCCGCCGAGGCGCCGCGCGCATAGATACCGCGGCTATCGACCTTGTGCGCTTCCATGGGATGATCCATGCCGAGGCCGCGCCACATCATCTGACGGATCAGTGCGATCGAGACCGGCGCGGTGTTGTCGATGATTTCACGGGCAATGGCGCGCGCCCGCGCGACCAGTTCTGCGGGATCGACGACCTCGCTCACCAGCCCGCCGCGCAGCGCTTCGTCCGGCCCAAACACGCGGCCGGAATAGCACCACTCCAGCGCCTGGGAGATTCCGACGAGGCGCGGCAGGAACCAGCTCGACGCCGCCTCCGGCACGATACCGCGCCGCGCGAACACGAAGCCGAACTTCGCGTCCCTGCTCGCGATGCGGATGTCCATCGCCAGCTGCATCGTCGTGCCGATGCCGACGGACGGACCGTTCACCGCCGCGATCACGGGCTTCAGGCACTCATAGATCGCCAGCGTCACGCGGCCGCCGCCGTCGCGCACGCGCTCATCGCTCCAGTCGACGCTATCGACCGGACCGGCGTCGCGTTCCTTGCGCGCGGGATTGGTCGTGGCGTCGAAGGTGGCCGCGCCGGCCGACAGATCGGCGCCGGCACAGAACGCGCGCCCCGCCCCGGTCACGATCACCGCGCCGACATCGTCGTCCGAGTTCACCTTCGTGAAAACGTCGATCATCTCGTGCATCATCTTCGCGGTGAAGGCATTGAGCTTCTCCGGTCGATTGAGCGTGAGCGTCAGGATGCGATCCTGCACCGCAACGGCGATCTGTTCGTAGGGTCCGTAGGTCATGCGCTTCCAATTCAGGAATATTCCCTCTCCCTCACGAAGAGGGGGAGAGGGTTAGGGTAAGAGGCTGCTGAAGGAGGAGCGGTGGCGACACCCCCTCACTCCAGCCCTCTCCCCCGCTAAAGCGGGCGCGAGGGAGAATTGACGCAACTACTCCGCCGCCTGGGCGTGCGGGATGCGGCGCGCGTCGATGTCGGCGATGCCCTGGCGCAGCTGCTTCAGGGACTCGTCGATATCGATCTTCTGGCGCTCCAGCGTGTCGATGCGCTCGGCGAATTTCTTGCGGGTGTGGACAAGCTGCGCATCGGTATCGTCGTGACGATAGAGACCGAGGATCTCGCGGATCTCGGCGAGCGAGAAGCCGACGCGGCGTCCGCGCAGGATCAGGATGATGCGCGCGCGGTCGCGCTGCGAGTAGATGCGCGTCTGGCCGCGGCGTTCCGGCGCGATCAGGCCTTCGTCTTCGTAGAAGCGCAGCGTGCGCGCGGTGACGCCGAACTCTTTCGTAAGCTGGCGGATGGTGTAGGTGCGATTGGTGATGGTGGTCGTCATTTTCTTCCCTTCGCGGACTTGGGGTCTTTGCGCCCTTCCGCCCGGCCCTTTCTGACAATTTCTCAGTTCTAAATTATTGTCTTCCGCTTACGTCAACGTCAAGCGGCAAAAAAGCCAAGGCCGGCACGGGTTTTTGTCCCCGCCGGCCTTGCCGAAAGGGTAATTCTACTCTGCCGCGGCGCGGACGACGTGGCCTTCCTTGTCGAGATTTTCTCCGGCGAAATCCCAATTCAGCAGTTTGGTCAGCACCGTTTCGAGATATTTCGGGCGCTCGTTCTGATAGTCGAGATAGTAGGCGTGCTCCCACACATCGACTGTGAGCAAGCAGTTAATGCCCTTCGCCATCGGATCGACGGCGTTTGCGGTCTTCTCGATCGAAAGCTTGCCGTTATTCGAGACGAGCCACGCCCAGCCGGAGCCGAACTGCTCCTTGCCGGCCTCGGCGAATTTCTTGATGAAGGTTTCGACATCGCCGAAATCGCGCTCGATCGCATCGCCTAGCTTGCCGCCGAGCTGCGTGGGTTTCGGCGACAGGCTGCGCCAGTAGAAATCGTGATTCCAGACCTGCGCGGCATTGTTGAAGATCTTCTTGGTCTTGTCGTCTTCCTTGCCGAGCGCCGCCTGCACGATCTCCTCCAGCTTCATGCCGGCATAGCGCGTGCCGGCGACCAGCTTGTTCAGCGTGTCGACATAGGCCTGGTGATGCTTGTGATAGTGGAACCCGACCGTGCGCGCACTGATCGTGGGTTCCAGCGCATCGGCTTCGTAGGGCAGCGGTGAAAGCGTGAACGGTCCGGGCATGCGCACCTCCTTAAATTGGTCTCGCACCTATAAGTCAGGCGCGCGGAGTTGGTTCCTGACTTCGCCGCAAGCCCGCGAAACATTGAAGAGATTCGTGATGATCGTGACGGCGTTTGTCATTCGACTTCGTGCCGGCGTGTTTGCGATAAGAGATGCACCGGGGGCATCCATTGTCGGAGAACGCCATGCCCAATTATGAAATAAACTATCTTCACGAAGACGGATCTCTGGCCTGCAAATTCGAAGCCCAATGCGAAGACGATACCCACGCCAAGGTCCTCGCCCACGCCATGAAGGACCACGACCACAAGAAGCTCGAAGTCTGGCATCGCGGCGCGCTGGTTTATCAGCGGCCGCAAACGCAGAGATAGGCGTTACGGCGCCGGTTGCGCCGTCGCTTTCGCGCTCAGGGCCTGCAGGAAGGTATATAGATCATCGACCTCGCTATCCGTCCAGTGAATGAAGCGGGTGCGCGCGACGCCACTCATCATGCCAACTTCGCGATTGCCGGCGGCCTTGCCCGTTCTCATCAGTTTGATGAAATCGGCTTTGGCGTAAGAACCGACGATCGTGAGATCGGGCGGACCGCCGACGGGCGGATCGAACGGGCTGTCTCCGCGCAATCCGAAGCCGTGGCATTCGTTGCAGCTCGTCATGGCGAGATACTCGCCGCGGCGCACAGCAGGATCGGGATTCGTTTGAAACGAAAGCTTCGGCACTTTCGGAACGAAAGCGGCAATGGCCGCGTCGTTTCCGTTGGCGAGGTCCCACCGGATTTTCCAGCCGAGAGAGGCGGAAGGCAGATCGCCTTTCATCGCGGGCGTGGCGCGCAGGAACGCGATCAGATCGGCCACATCGCCATCGCGCATCGAGACGAAATTGTAGGACGGCATGGCGTACAAGGCTTTGCCGTCATGCCCGATGCCGTGGCGAATAGCGCGCTCCAACGCGGCGGCACTTTCCGTCTTGGCGAGCATGGCGATGTTGGCGGCGACGGAGCGATAGCCGAGGGGGCCATCATGGAAAAGGCCGCCCTGCAAATTCCTGCGATGGCAATCGGTGCAACCGCGCGTCTGCGCAATATGCTGCCCACGCGCGATGGCGGCTTTGTCCGTTGGGATCGCCATCGCGAAGTCCGGCGGATTCGGGAAGGAGCGCAGATGCGCCTCGCTCTTCCACCAAACCCAGCCGGCCAGCGCCGACGGCACGATGATCGCGACCGCGAGAATGGCGAGCGAGATGCGAACGATCCAGTTTCTCACTCCGGCTTCCATCTCAATCCACTTCTTCTGCGCCGATTGCCAGCACAGAAAAATGTAAGACGGTTCACTTCTGGTTCAAAAGGCCAGTATTCACATCGGACTTCCCGCTCGTTGAAGTATAGCCTTTGAGAACTCCGGCACTATTAAACGAGAATGCCACAGTTGTGTATTTGCCGGCCGATCCTCCGGCCAACAAGCCCACATACGGAATGAAATCGACCGCGTTCGCTGACGACTTGATATAGGTGTAAGAATCCATCCGGGAACCGTCATCGTTTCGCGTCGTGGCGTCTGACGTTCCTAGTTTCGCAATCACCTGCGCTTCTGTTGTGACACCTTTTTGAAACTGTCCCGCTTGCTCCTCGGTAACTTGCGTGCCCATCGACACACACCCCGTGAGCAATAAGGCGCTGATTAGTAAAATGCGCTTCATCATTTCCCCCGTCCGTTGTTGGGCCGTCAATCTCTGCCACCGGAGGAATATTCAAGCAATCTAGATCAACTTTTCCTTCGTTGCCCAGTCGAGGCCTTTGTTCAGCGCGCGTTCGAAGCGGGCAAACATCTCATCGATCTCGGCTTCGTCGATGATGAGCGGCGGGCAGAAGGCGAGACGATCCGACAACATCGGCCGCGTAATCAGACCCTCTTCCAGCGCGAAATTGTTGATCGTCGCGCCGACCTGTTTGGCGGGATCGAAGCTCTGCCTGGTCTTCTTGTCCGCGACCAGCTCGACGCCGCCGATCAGGCCGACGCCGTTCGCTTCGCCGACCAGCGGATGATCGTTGAAGGCGCGCAGGCGCTTGAGGAAATGCGGCGAGACCTTGCGAACGTGCCCGACGATATCGTTCCTCTGATAGAGCTCAATGGTGCGCAGCGCCACGGCGGCGGCAACGGGGTGGCCTGTATAAGTGAAGCCATGACCGAAGGTGCCGATCTTGCCGCTCTCCTGCTCGACGATGTCGGTGAGCTCCGGCGACAGCATGATCGCCGAGATCGGCAGATAGGCGCTTGAGAGCTGCTTCGCCATCGTCATGCTGTCGGGCTGGAAGCCGTAGGTCGTGCAGCCGAACCATTCACCGGTGCGTCCGAAGCCGGTGATGACCTCATCGTCGATCAGCGGGATGTCGTATTTGCTGAGCACGCGCGTGATTGCGCCGAAATAGCCCCGCGGCGGCAGGATCACGCCGCCTGCGCCCATCACCGGCTCCGCGAACATCGCGCTGATGGTGTCCGGCCCCTCGCGCTGGATCAACGCCTCGAGATTGTGCGCCATGCGGTTGGAGAAATCGTGCTCGCTCTCACCCGGCTCGGCGTGGCGATAATAATGCGGGCAGTCGGTGAACTTCACGAACTCGAACGGCAGGTCGAAGCTCTTGTGGTTGTTCGGCAGCCCCGTGAGGCTCGCGGCCACCAGGGTCACGCCGTGATACGCTTTCATCCGCGAGATGATTTTCTTCTTCTGCGGCTTGCCGCGCGCATTCGCGGCATACCACGCGATCTTCACCTGGGTGTCATTCGCTTCCGATCCCGAATTGGCGAAGAACACCTTGCCGGCGGGAAACGGCGAAATCTCCTTCAGCTTCTCGGCGAGCGCGATGGCCGGCTCATGACTGCGGCCGCCGAAGATATGCGCGAACGCCATCTTGCGCATCTGCTCGGCCGCGACATCGGCGAGTTCGTCCACGCCCCAGCCGAGCGCGGTGCACCACAGCCCGGCCATCGCCTCGATATAGTCCTTGCCGTTCTCGTCATAGACGCGGCAGCCCTTGGCATGATCCAGGATCATCGGCCCGCTGTCGCGATGCTTCATCAGATTGGTGTAGGGATGCAGCACCGACTGCACATCGCGCATCTGGGAATTGGAAAGAGGCATGGAGCACCGATTGGTTGGGAACACCTCATGCCTATCAGATCGCGACCGGCGCGGAAATCACCCCGCGACGGACGCCACTGTAGCCGCCTGCGTGCGCCTGCGCGCCGCGAGCCAGTAGAACAGCAGTCCGACGCCGATCATCACCGCGGCCGCGGTCACGATCTTCAGGAACGCGGCCATGGGATGCGGATCGGACGAACTCGGCACCATGGTGCAGGCGATGGCGAGGATGCTCGACGCCATGCCGAGCCAGCCGAGAAGCAGCGTCGTGCGCCTGCCGCCGGGCGGCGTCCATGCGCCGGGCACAGGCGGCATGTCCGCCGTCTTGATCTGAACCCAGAACATGAAGAGATAGGGAATGGTCGAGCCCAGCACCGCCATCGCGACCAGGAAGTCATAGGCACCCGCGACGCTCGATCCGGCCTGGCTCAGGATCGCGATGCCGATCATCAGCGCGGCCTGCAGCAGGATCGCCGGCACCGGCGCGCCGGTCTTGGGATCGCGCTTCGCGAAGATCGCCGGAAGAAACGCGTCGATCCCCGCCGCGAACGGAAGCCGCGCGCCGACGCCAAACCACGCCACGAACGATCCGAGCATCGACAGCGCGAAAAGGCCGATCACAACCGGCGCAAAGCGGCCGAGCCCGACATGATCGAGTCCGATGCGCAGCGCGTCGGAGAAGCCGCCCAGCCGTGTCAGCTCGCTCTGCGGCAGGATGACCAGGAACGACGACGTGCCCGCGATGTAGATGAAGATCGAACCGATACCCACGATCGCGAGCACGCGCACGACGGTGCGCATGCCGCCCTCGATCTCGTTGCGCAGCATGCCCGCCGTCTCCAGCCCCGAATAGGCGAAGACGATCGTGCCCCACAGGATCGCGGTGTCGAAATTGAACGGCACGACATAGGACGAATGCACGAAATCGGTCGCGCTCTTTCCTTCGCCGCCCAGAACCGCCCCGATCGCGACGATGATGAAGACAACGATCCAGCCGCCGATCATGCCGACATTGGGCGGCCACTTGCCGTATCTGAGTCCGGCCACCTGCACCGCCGTAACGAGCAGCGATATCGCGACCGAGATGGAGATGTAGAGAATCGTATCCTTGGGATCGCCGCCAATTGCCGCAATGACCAACCCGCTCAGGAAATAGAGGATGCCCGCGAAGTACGGCATCAGCGCGATCCAGTAGAGCCAGCCGCAGACGAACCCCGCGAGAGGTCCGATGCCGTCGCGCGCCCACAGATAGATGCCGCCCTCGCCGTCGTAACGCGATGTCAGCTCGGCGGTCGCGACTGCCAGCGGAATGAAAAACACGACCAGCGCGAGCAGCCAGAGCAGCAGCGAGGCGGGCCCGACCGCGGCCGCGACAGCGATCCAGCGAATGCCGAGCCCGGTCGCCAGCATGTAGAGCGCGGAATCGACGAATTTCAGTTTCGGCGGCGCGGCTGTGTGCCCGCCATTCGTGCCGTTGTCCACGTTTTTCCCCCCGAGGCCTCGCCGGCCCGACGCTATAGGCTGCCGCTCTGCTTGCAAAGCCGAGGACCTGAAACCATTTGGCCCCGTTGCCCGTATCTGGCGGCGTTCTAATATGGTGCCAGAGACAGAGGGGCAGGGACGATATGCTGGGGCTGATGCAGGACTGGCCGATGCTGGTCCACAAGATCATCGATCATGCCGCGCTCTATCACGGCGACCGCGAGGTCGTTTCGCGATCGGTCGAGGGACCGATCGTGCGCACGGATTATCGCGAGATCGCCAAGCGCTCGCGCAAGGTGGCGCATGCGCTCGACCGCCTCGGCATCAAGCTCGGCGACCGTTGCGCGACACTGGCCTGGAACACGCATCGCCATATCGAGGCGTGGTATGGCATCACCGGCATCGGCGCGATCTATCACACCCTGAACCCGCGCCTGTTCCCGGACCAGATCGTCTACATCGCCAATCACGCCGAAGACAAAGTCCTGTTCTTCGACCTCACTTTCGCCAAGCTGGTGGAAGAAATCGCGCCGCGCATTCCCTCGATCGAATTGTTCGTATGCCTGACCGACGCGGCCAATCTGCCGAAGGCGAATATTCCAAACCTCGTCGCCTACGAGGAGTTCATCGCCGGCGCAGACGGGACTTTTGCGTGGAAGGACTTCGACGAGAACACGGCATGCGGGCTATGCTACACTTCCGGCACGACCGGCAATCCCAAGGGCGTGCTCTATTCGCACCGCTCCAACATCCTCCACGCCTTCGTCGCGGGACAGGCCGATGCGATGGGCCTGCGCGCATGCGACAGCGTTCTTCCCGTGGTGCCGATGTTTCATGCCAATGCCTGGGCGCTGGCGTTTGCCGCGCCGATGATCGGCTGCAAGCTGGTGATGCCGGGGCCGAAGCTCGATGGCGATTCCATTTGCGAGTTGCTGACCAACGAGAAGGTGACGATGACGGCCGCGGTGCCGACGGTATGGCTGGCGCTGCTGCAATATCTGGAGAAGACCGGAAAGACGCTTCCCGACATGAAGCGCGTACTGATCGGCGGATCAGCCGCGCCGCGCGCGATGATCGAGACCTTCGAGAAGACATACGGCATCACCGTCGTCCATGCCTGGGGCATGACCGAGATGTCGCCGCTCGGCACGCTCGGCACCATGAAGCCGCATGTCGAGGCGATGCCTTACGACAGGCAGCTCGATTACAAATGCAAGCAGGGCCATCCGCCGTTCGGTGTCGAGATGAAGATCGTCGACGACGAGGAAAAGGAATTGCCGCGCGACGGCAAGGCGTTCGGGCGGCTGAAAGTGCGCGGCCCTGCCGTCGCCAAAGGCTATTTCCGCGGCGAGGGCATGGGCTCGTTCGATGAAGAGGGTTGGTTCGATACCGGCGACGTCGCCACGCTCGATGCCGATGGCTATATGACCATCACCGACCGCGCCAAGGATGTGATCAAGTCCGGCGGCGAATGGATTTCCACCATCGAGATCGAGAATATCGCCGTCGGCCATCCCGCCGTGGCCGAAGCCGCGGTGATCGGCGTCGCCCATCCCAAATGGGACGAAAGGCCGCTTCTGGTGATCGTGCTGAAGACCGGCCAGAGCGCCACGCGCGAGGAGCTTCTTATCTATCTGACCGGGAAGATTGCGAAATGGTGGATGCCGGACGATGTTGTATTCGTCGAGGAAATTCCGCATACCGCCACCGGCAAGATACAAAAGATGGCGCTGCGGGAGAAGTTTAGGAAATACCGGCTTCCTACAGCGGCAGCTTGAAAAGCAACTTGTCATCCCCGGCCGAGCACAGCGAAGCTGTGCGAGGGGAAGGGGACCCAGGCCGTGACAACGGTAGTGTGTTGAAGTTGGAGCTTCGCTAGAATCCTTGCTGTCACCGCTTGACGCTTCACCACCTGGGTCCCCTTCCCTCGCGCTCGCGTGAAACGCTCGCACTCGCCGGGGATGACAACTGAGTTTAAGGAGAGAAATGCGTTACCAGTCGATCGCGGCGCGGCTTTCGTTGGGCGCGTTCATCGTCGCGCTCGCGATCTCCCTCGTCGCGTCATTCGGGACACGGCTGGGGTTCTGGAGCTACGAGACCGGCTTTGAAATTTTGGTGCCCGGCGTCGTCATCGGCGTGATCGCGGCACTCGCGGGCCTGTTCTGGCTCGCCTCCGCGCTGCGCAACAATGAGAGCCGGGGCTGGCGGCTGGGTTTTTCCGGCCTGATCGGCGCGGTGCTGCTGCTCTATGTTCCGCTGAGCGTCGAGATGCGCGCCTGGAACGCGCCGCCGATCCACGACATCTCCACCGATGTCGAATACGCGCCGCCCTTCGAGAAGCTGTTGCCGCTGCGCGATGGCGCGTCGAACGGTCCGGAATATGATGGACCGAAGAAGGTTGTGCTCAAGGGCAAGATCACGACCGTCGCCGAATTGCAGAAGCTGAAATATCCCGACATCAAGACGTATGGCGATCTGCTCAACCCGCACAACGATCCGAAGATCGATCCCAAGGCGATCCTGTTCTGGCGCGCCTTCGAGCGCGCGAAGAGCGCGGGTTGGAACATCGTCTCCTTCGACGAGAAGAGCGGCATGATCGAGGCGACCGACACGACACTATGGTTCGGCTTCACCGACGACATCGCCATCCGCGTGCAGCCGGCTGGTACATTGGGCGCGCGCCTCGACATCCGCTCCAAGAGCCGCATCGGCACGAGCGATTATGGGCGGAACGCGGAGCGCGTGAGGAAGTATTTGAAGTCGCTATGAGAAATCACCCTCCCCTTGAGGGAGGGTCGAGATTTGCAAGCGGAGCGAAGCAAATCTCGGGGAGGGGTCTTCTCGCAGCGAACCCCTCCCCGAACGATTTCGCTACGCTCCATCGTTCGACCCTCCCTCAAGGGGAGGGTTGTAATTCGGCGCCACCCTTCATCACAAATCGAACGGTCCCGAGCACAGACAAATCGCGCGTTGGATCGCCGTTCACTGCAATCAGATCGGCGAGGTAGCTCTCCTTTACGCTGCCGAGCTCGTGTTCGCGCCGAAGAATCTTCGCGTTCACAGATGTTGCCGACAATAGCGCTTCATTCGCGCTCATGCCCAGCTTTTCCATCCATTGCAGCTCGCGCAGATTTTCGCCGTGCGGGAACGGGCCGACATCGCTGCCGCAGCCGATGACGACGCCTTCGGCACGCGCATTGCGGAACGCGTCCGCGGCTTCGGCCATGCGCGGATGCGGCTCGCCCCCACGCGTGTAGCCGTGGAAATATTCGCACAGCGCCTCGCACACCGTCAGCGTGGGCAGATAGGCGATC
>Ga0105239_10009392_pt1 | contig 11028 bp, 9 predicted proteins | sample KBSC44metaG_FD_92761 | JGI IMG/M metagenome (GOLD analysis project Ga0105239, IMG submission 92761) | Corn rhizosphere microbial communities from Kellogg Biological Station, Michigan, USA - KBS C4-4 metaG | ecosystem: Host-associated > Plants > Roots > Rhizosphere > Soil | place: Michigan, USA...
CCGGGTTCCAGATCTGGTTCGTCCGGCCGTCCGGGTTCAGCGACGCGTGGAAGTCGTACTGCAGAGCGTCGCCGTCGGCGTCCGTGGACGCGGCGACGCTCATCGCCACCGACGGCGAGTGCTGCGACGTGCCGCCGTTCGGGACGCCGACCGTCGCCGCCGCCGGCTTGTGGTTGTACGTCACGTACAGGCCGGTGTTGAACCCCTGGTACGTATAGAGGCCGGGGACCTCGGCGCCGACGAGCCCAAGCGCGGGGGAGCCGCCCAACGTGCCGTCGGCGTAGGACTGGATCAGGTTCGTCAGGCCGCTGCCTGACGCGGGCGTACCGCCCTTCGGATTGCCGGTCGCCAGGACCACGCCGGTGCCCTTTGCGCCGGCGTAGTTGAATGCGCTCGCCCAGTAGACGCTCACCGGGTCGGCGTTCGTCGTGCCCGCGATGTAGGCGAAATCCACCTCCGCGTTCAGCACCTGGGCGCCGACCAACCCGGTCATGTCGTAGCCCGCGAGCGAGCGCCAATAGGTGTCCCCCGACGCCCGCGAGTTGCCGAACTGCACCGAGTTCGCGCAGTTCTTGCAGGAGTAACCCGTCGACAGATAGGACCACTCGTTGTTCTGGCCGATCCCGACCGACGGGTCGAGCCGCACCGGGAACGCCGCCGCCGGCTGGCTCGCCAGCCACGCCGCATCCAGAGACAGCACGACCTGGCCCGCGACAGATGACATCGACGCCTTCGCCGCGGGCACCGGTTCCCCTGACGAGTTCACCACCGCCGGGGCGTCGAAGCGCACCAGACTCCCCACCGCGCCTGGCAACGACAAGCCCGAGGTCGGCGGTTGCGCGCTCGCCCCGCCAGCCAGCGCCAGGGCCGGGCCGCCTGACGCGGCGCTCAAAGCCGGGATCGGTGTCGTCGCGGCTGCGCCCGCCAGTGGGCGCCCGGCCGCGCCGGTGCTCACCGCGAACGCGAACGACGACCCCGCGGACGCGGACTTGATGACCACCGTCTCCTGCACCGAGTCGCCGGTCACGGCGTACGTCAGATCCGCGCCCGGCCAGGCGTTCGGATAGGTCACCCCGTCGCCGTCGGCGGTCCGCCGCGGCGCGATGTTCTTCGCCGCGCCGACCGGCACGATCAACACCGACCCCGCGGACGTCTCGACGGCCACGCCTTGCGTCGTCGTCCCGAAGTGCACGTGCCACGAGTTCGCTGTGTTCGTCAGGCCGCCCGCCTGGGCTGCGTCGGCGACCACCGAGTTGTCGATCGGCTGCCACGACCCCTTCGCGTCCTGGTAGTTCACCGCCGCCGACCACAGGGCGACCGTCCTCGACCCGTCCGTGTTCATATACGTCGTCGACCGCGCCGCCCGCGCCGACACCTTCGACGCCTTCGCGTCGTAACCCGCCCTCGGCCGCCGACTCAGTGTGGGAGCGCCATTCGCTCCCGGCGCCGCCATCGGCTGGACTCCAAGCCCTTGTGCGCCCCGCGCCACCGGCCATTTCGTGTCGCTCGGCAACGGCGTCACCGGCTTGACTGGCTTCACGGCAGCGGTTGCCGGACCTGTCGTCGACCACGTGATCGCCGCCGACCCCGACACAACCAGGGCAAACCCGGCGACGGTTGCTACTACCCGCCGGATTTTGGGCGCGCAGGAACCAGGGCGAAGCGACATCAGGTTCTCCAGACCTTCTCAGCAAGTGCCGACGAGGGTCCGCTTAAGAGCTCACTGAGTGACCCGACGAACCTAGCCTTATGCCTATATAGCTCGCAAGTTGCTTATACGCATGAACTGGGCGAAAGGTCAGCCCGCCGACGGCGAGGAGAGGCACTGCGCCAGGTCTCGTCGGTGGCACAACCCACAGGTCCGCCCTGCATACGCGGCCCGTGGAAGACTGAGCAATCACGGCTGGACGTGGCCGGTCGCCCAAGATCCCCACGATCGACAAATACAGAAGGGAAGCTGCCCAGATGGCTTCGAGCGCGGTCCCGAATCTGACTCGTGAGGACGCGCGCGTCCGGGCGGCGTTGCTGCACGTCGAGTCCTACGACGTCGCGCTCGACCTGACCGACGGGCACGGTAAACCGGGCGAGCGCACCTTCCGATCGGTGACGACAATCCGCTTCAGCGCCGACGACCCCGGCCGATCGACCTTTCTGGACGTCATCGCCGACTCCTTCGACACCGTCACGTTGAACGGCGCGGCCATCGACGTGACGAACTACGAGCCGGAGAACGGCATCCTGCTCACCCCGCTAGCCGCCGAGAACATCGTGGTCGTCGATGCCCGACTTCTCTACACGAACACCGGCGAAGGCCTGCACCGGTTCGTCGACCCGCTGGACGGCGAGGTCTACCTCTACTCCCAGTTCGAAACGGCCGACGCCAAGCGCGTCTACGCCTGCTTCGATCAGCCCGATCTGAAGGCCGAGTTCACCTTCCACATCACCGCGCCCGACCACTGGCAGGTCGCGTCGAACGGCCGGGTGACGTCGATCGACGCCCACCCGTCGGGCCAGGTGATCCACTACGCGACAACGCCAAGGATCAGCCCGTACATCACCGCGGTGGTGGCCGGCCCTTATCACGTCGTTCGTGAGACACATGACGGAATCGATCTGGGGCTGTGGTGCCGCAAGACCCTCGCCGAACACCTGGACCCGGACGAGCTGTTCACGATCACGCGCCAGGGCTTCGACTGGTACCACGCCAACTTCGGCGTCCGCTATGCCTTCGACAAATACGACCAGCTCTTCGTCCCCGAGTTCAACGCCGGCGCCATGGAAAACGCCGGCTGCGTGACCTTCCGCGAGGACTACGTCTTCCGCAGCAAGGTCACCGACTCCCGACGCGAGCGGCGAGCCGAGACGATCCTGCACGAGATGGCCCACATGTGGTTCGGCGATCTCGTCACCATGCGCTGGTGGGACGACCTCTGGCTCAACGAATCCTTCGCGACCTACGCGTCGACGCTCTGCCAGGTCGAGGCGACTCGCTGGCCGCACGCCTGGACCACGTTCGCGAACGTGGAGAAGACGTGGGCCTACCGCCAGGACCAGCTACCCTCGACCCACCCGATCGCCACCGACGCGCCCGACGTGCAGACGGCCGAAGTCAACTTCGACGGCATCACCTACGCCAAGGGCGCCAGCGTGCTCAAGCAGCTCGGAGCCTACGTCGGCGTCGACGCGTTCCTGGCCGGCTTGCGCGCCTACTTCGCCGAACACGCCTACGGCAACACGACGCTCGCGGACCTGCTGCGCGCTCTGGAGCAAGCCTCCGGCCGCGACCTCTCCGACTGGTCGAAGCTGTGGCTCGAGACAGCCGGCATAAACACGATCCGCCCCGAGTTCACCCTCGACGAATCCGGGCACTACGCGTCCTTCGAGCTCGTGCAGTCCGCGCCGAGCGAGGTCGCCAAATCCAACGTCGTTCGGCCGCATCGCCTGGCCATCGGCCTCTACGCCGACAACGGGCAGACCCTCGAGCGCACCGGCCGGGTCGAGCTCGACGTCACCGGCGAGCGCACACCGGTCGAACAGCTCGTCGGGCTGTCCCAGCCAGATGTGTTGATCGTCAACGACGACGACCTGACCTACTGCAAGGTGCGCCTTGACGATCACTCGCTGCGGACGCTACGCAGCGGCGGGATCGCCCGGTTCACCAGCTCCCTGCCGCGCGCGCTCGCCTGGTCGGCGGCCTGGGACCAGACCCGCGACGGTGAACTACCGGCGCGGGACTACGTCGCCCTGGTCGTCGCCGGAGCCCAACACGAAAGCGACATCGGCCTGCTGCAGTCGCTGACGCGCCAAGCGTTGCGGGCACTGGAGATTTACTCCGACCCAGCCCGACGGGCCGACGGCTACACCGCGCTCGCCGATGCCTCGCTGACCGCGTTACGAGCCGCCGAACCAGGGTCTGATCATCAACTCGCGTGGACGCACGCCTTTCTCGGCGCCGGGCGGAGCGCCGAGCACACCGCCCTGATGAAGTCGATCTTCGTCGGCGACGAGGTCATCGACGGCTTGCAGTTGGATGACGAGCTGCGCTGGTCGTTCGTCCAGTCCCTCTCGGCGCGCGGGTCCATCGACGAGGCCGGCATCGCCGCCGAGCTGGAACGCGATCCGTCCGCGGCGGGCCATCGCCATGCCGCCACCGCCCGGGCCCTGCAGCCGACGGCCGAGGCCAAAGAGGAAGCGTGGCGCCTGGCCGTGCACGACGACTCGCTGCCCAACGCGATGCAGGCGGCGGTCATCGCCGGCTTCGCCAGTTCGCTGCACGGCGACCTGATCCAGCCCTACGCAGCCCGTTACTTCGCCGAAGTCGAAGACGTGTGGGGCCGCCGAACGAGCGAGCTCGCGCAGAACGTGGTGGTGGGACTGTTCCCGGCGTGGACGTCGACCATCGATCAAGCGACTCTGGACGCGGCCGACGAGTTCCTGGCTCGGCCGACCCTGACCGCCGGACTCAAGCGTCTGGTTAGCGAAGGCCGTGCCGACGTCGCCCGGGCTATGAAAGCGCGCGCCGCGGACCGCTAGCCCAGCTGACCGGCGGGAGCCAACGGCCACTCAGCCGAGCTGACCGGCGGGAGCCAACGGCCGCTCAGCCGAGCTGACCGGCGGGAGCCAACGGCCGCTCAGCCGAGCTGACCGGCGGAATCCGACAACATGCGCAAGCCGGTGACGATGCCGCCGGTCAGGTCGCCGTTGGCGAACGACGCCCTCATCCCCAGCGCCGCCAGCGCGCAGGCGCGATTCGGCAAGCGCGAAGCAGTGTCCGGTCCGGTCACGATCTGCAGCACGCGCTGCTCAGGCGACACCGCCACGAGAACGGGCTTCTCGACCTTGGCCGCGAGCTGTTCGAACAACGCTTCGGCGGTTGCGCGAGACGGATCGGCCAGCTGACCGACATACACCGAGAAGGTAAGCCCGGTCTCGTGACTGGACAGGGTCAGCGCCTCATCGATACGCGACAGCTGACGCGCGGAGAACCCGTTCTGGCCGCTGGCCCCGGTCGGACCGTAAGCCAGCAGGGGGCCGCCTGCCGTCGAGTCACCACTCACCGCTGGCACCTCCTGCGGCCTTGACCTTCGCCGGCGCCGGAATCACCGCAGCCGGGGCGGTGCCCACCGCCGCGTGCGCGTGGGCGGATTCAACGGCAGCGTGCGCCTCGCCGGAAGACATCGGAGCTGGTTCGGCCGAGATCTCATGCGGTAGATACCAGGAGGGCTGGTGAGGCCAGGGCCGTCCGGGGCGATACCGGGTCGGCGATTTCACCTCGCTGGGCAGGAAGACGGCCGCTGCCATAACGGCGATGATTCCCAACGGAATGCCGGCGTACAGCAGCACGGTCACCGGGACGCTCATGGACGAAACCGTAGCCGATGGGTCAGGTCATGATCGCTTCTGGGGGTGGTACAGCTGGCCCCGAGCCAGCATGTCCACGAACGTCGCTAGCTTGCGGGCACGGGCCTGAGGCCCTTTCACCGTAGCGAGCCGATAAACGAACGCGTACCGATTCTGGGACGTCAGCGTCGCGAAGGTGGCCTGCGCCTTCGGGTTGGCGGCGATCGCCTGAGCGAAGTCCTCGGGCACGACCGCCGTCGACGGCCCGGCGTACGCGGCGTCCCAGCGGCCGTCCGCCTGGGCCGCGGCGACCGCGGCCTGGCCCGCCGGCAGCATCCGCCCCTCTGCCTCGAGCCGGCCCACGTGGCCGACGTTGCGCGCCGACCAGCGGCTGCGGACCGTGCGAGGCGTGAACCGCTGGAGGTAGCTGCCGTCGTCGCGACGCCGGACCTGGCCGTCTATCCACCCCGCACAGAGCGCCTCGTCCAACGCCTCGTCGTAGGTGAGGGCGGTGACCTCGCCGCCCTTCTTGGTCAGGACGAGCATGACGCCGTCGGAGTCCTCGTGGTTGCTTCGCAACCAGCGGCGCCACGCGGCGGCGTCGGGCACGAGCAACTCGGGAAGCTCGATCACCCCCGCCAGGCTAGCCGCCTCGAACCTCAGACGGCAGGCGCGATGGCTTCCTGCGCGTGCCAGTCGAAGCCGAGGTACTGCTGCCAGGAGGGATGGCGTTTGGCCCAGCCGAGCACGACGGCGACGGTCGGCGGCGGCTGCGTCGGAGGGCTGGGCAGGTGCCAGCCGAGTTCGGCCAGCAGTCGATCGCCCTTGCGGTGGTTGCAGCGAGCGCAGGCGGCGACCACGTTTGCCCAGTGATGCTCGCCGCCCCGAGAGCGCGGGCGGACGTGGTCGATCGTGTCGGCGCGGACGCCACAATAGACGCAAAGGCCGCCGTCACGGTCGAGGACTGCGCGGCGGGTCAGCGGGACCTCGCGTCGGTACGGCACCCGGACGTACTGCGAGAGGCGGACGACGGTGGGCACCGGAACCGACCTCCGCTCCGAATGCATCACGCCATCTCCGGCCTCGATGATCGTGGCCTTCTCAGCCAGGACGAGAACGACCGCGCGCCGCATCGGCACGACGCACAACGGTTCGTACGTCGCGTTGAGCACCAACGCGCCGGCCACTGGCGACCACCTCCGGTTGGCACAAGTGAACCGGACTATCGCCAACTTCGCACGCAAGTTGACGCAAGACACGTCCCTCGCCCGGGCTGACGTCCGCGATCAGGCAGACGTGGCAAGGTTGACCGACGTGACGGGTGAGCGCATGTACGGGCTGCCGAGCTACTTCCATCAGCACACGAAGGTGCTGGTCCAGACTCCGATCCGAATCGTCGTTATCGTCATAATCGCCCTGTTGCTCAGGCTGATCCTGCACCGGGCCATCGACCGCCTGCTCCGCCCGATCGGCTCCGGCTCGGTCCCCCGGATCCTGACCCCGCTCCGCGAGCGCAGCGACACGTTCCTGACCTCAGCCGGGTTGATCTCAGAACGCCGACGCCAGCGCGCCGGCGCACTCGGCTCGATCATGAAGAGCTCAGTCTCGGTGGTGATCTTCGCGATCGGGTTCATGATGATCATCAACGAGCTGGGCTTCGACCTCGCGCCGCTGATCGCCGGAACGTCGGTCGTCGGAGTGGCCCTCGCGTTCGGGGCGCAGAACGTCGTCAAGGATTTCCTCTCCGGAATGTTCATGATCTTCGAGGACCAGTACGGCGTCGGCGACGTGATCGACTTCGAGCAGGCGTCGGGGACCGTCGAGGCGGTCGGGTTGCGGACGACGCGGCTGCGCGACGCCGAGGGCACCGTCTGGTACGTGCGCAATGGCGAGGTCGTGCGCGTCGGCAACAAGAGCCAGGGGTACGCCCAGGTGGTGCTCGACATCCCGCTCGACCCCTACGCTCCCCTGGACCGAGCCATGCAGACGATCCGTGACGTGGCGGCCGAGCTCCGAGCCGAACCGGAGTGGGCCGACGTGTTCCTGAGCGATCCCGAACTGCTCGGCGTCGAGTCGATCACGCTGGAGGAGACCGTCGTTCGGCTGGTGGCACGGGTGCGGCCACTCGAGCAGTGGCGGACGGCCCGGGAGCTGCGCGGACGCGTGCGGAGCCGACTCGACCAGTTCGGTGTCGCCGATGGCTGACGAGTCGTTCTACGCCGCCGTCGGAGGCGAGGAGACGTTCACACGATTGGTCGACGCGTTCTACGCAGGCGTGGCCACCGATCCGACGCTGCGCGCGCTGTACCCGGAGGACGACCTCGGGCCCGCCGCCGAGCGCCTTCGACTGTTCCTGATCCAATACTGGGGCGGACCGACGACCTACTCCGATCAACGCGGCCACCCCCGGCTACGCCTGCGCCACGCGCCCTTCGCGATCGGCAGCGCCGCCCGCGACGCGTGGCTGCGGCACATGCGGGTCGCCCTCGACGAACTGGAACTCCCGGCCGATCAGGATCGGACCTTGTGGGAATACCTGCGAAGCGCCGCCGACGCGATGCGGAATGTGCCGACCTGAGGCTTCGTACAATCGAAAGGTGACCCAAAGCGCTTCCAGTCCGATCGACGCTGACTCGTCGACATGGTGGCGGGACTCGGTCTTTTACCAGATCTACCCGCGCAGCTTCGCCGACGGCAACGGCGACGGCGCCGGCGACCTCGTCGGCGTGCGGCAACGGCTGGACTACCTGCGCGACCTCGGCGTCGACGCGATCTGGCTCTCGCCGTTCTACCGCTCCCCGATGGCCGATGGCGGCTACGACGTCGCCGACCCGTGCGACGTCGACCCGATGTTCGGCACCCTGACTGATTTCGACGAGATGCTCTCGGCCGCCCACCTGCGCGGGATCCGAGTGACGATCGACATCGTCCCGAACCACTTCTCCGAACAGCACCCCTGGTTCCAGGAGGCGCTGGCCGCCGCACCGGGCTCGGCCGCCCGCGAGCGGTTCATCTTCCGCGACGGCCGCGGGGCGCACGGCGAGCTGCCGCCGAACAACTGGCCGTCCGTCTTCGGCGGCCCCGCCTGGCATCGGGTCGCCGACGGCGCGCGCACAGAGACGCCCGAGGCGGGCGGCGAGCAGTGGTACCTGCACATCTTCGCCCCCGAGCAGCCCGACCTGAACTGGGCGAACCCCGAGGTGCCGGCCGAGTTCGAACGGATCATGAGGTTCTGGCTTGATCGAGGCGTCGACGGCTTCCGGATCGATGTCGCGCACTCGATGGCCAAGCCGCGCGGGCTTCCGGACATGGACCAGACGATTTTGGCGGCGGCCGGGGCCGGGTTACCGCACCATCTGGACCCGCGCTGGGATCAAGACGACGTCCACGATCATCACCGTGGCTTTCGGCGGATACTCGACTCCTACCCGGGCGAGCGGATGGCTGTCGGCGAGGCGTGGGTGGCCGATGACGAACGGCTGGCCCGCTACGTCCGCGGCGACGAGTTGCACCTGACCTTCAACTTCAAGCTGGTCGAGGCCGAGTGGGACGCCACCGAGTTGCGCGAGGCCATCGACATGTCGTTGACGGCGATGCGCGGAGTCGGCTCACCGGCCACCTGGGTGTTGAGCAATCACGACGTGGTCCGGCACGTGACCCGCTACGGCGGCGGCCAGATCGGGTTGGCGCGCGCGCGGGCGGCCGCACTGCTCCAACTGTCCCTGCCGGGCGCGGTGTACATATACAACGGCGACGAGCTCGGCCTGCCGAATGTGGAGCTGCCGGACTGGGCCCTGCAGGACCCGACCTGGGAGCGCAGCGGACACACCGACCGCGGTCGCGACGGCGAGCGGGTGCCGCTGCCGTGGAGCGGATCGCGTCCGCCGTTCGGCTTCGGCGCCGAGTCGTCTTGGTTGCCTATGCCGCCTGAGTGGGCGGCCCTGACCGTCGAAGCGCAGAGCAAGGACCGGCACTCGACGCTGGCCTTCTACCGCGAGGCCATCGCCAGGCGCCGCGAGCTCCGGTCCCTGCACACGCCGACGTTCGAGTGGAGCGACCACGGGCCCGACGTGATCGCCTACCGGCGCGGGTCGATATTGGTCGTGCTGAATGCGGGAACGACGCAGGTCGCCCTGCCCGCGGGCGACATCGTCATCGCGTCGGAGCCGTTGAGCGCCGAAGGTCAGCTGCCACCGAACGCCGCGGTCTGGCTAGCCCCGAAGGGCTAGACCCCCGAACGGCTAGACCCCGAAGCGACGGGTGAAGCCGTCCGAGATGATGAGGTCGCTCGGCGAAAGGTCGTGCACGGATGAGTGGCCGAGCCCGAGCAGGGCGGAGTCGATGCCGCTGCGGAGGATGTCGAGCACGTTCTCGACGCCGGCCTGACCGTTGGCCGCGAGGCCCCACAGGTACGCACGGCCGATCATGACTGCGCGTGCGCCGAGGGCCAGCGCCTTCACCACGTCGCTGCCGCGGCGAATCCCGCTGTCCATGAGCACCTCGATCTGGTCGCCGACCGCTTCGGCGATGGCCGGCAACGCGCGGATTGACGCCGGGGTGCCGTCGAGGTTGTTGCCGCCGTGGTTCGACACCGAGATGGCGCTGACCCCGGCGTCGACTGCCCTCTTGGCGTCGTCGACGCGGGTGACGCCCTTCAACATGAACGGCCCGCCCCACTGCTCGCGCAGCCAGGCGAGGTCGTCCCAGGTCGGCAAGTCCGAGCCGATCCAGTCGCCGTAAGCGCCGAAGAACGTCGGCGCCGCCTCGCCCGGCGCGACCATGTTCGGAACGGTGAGGTCGGGGATGCGACCGGTCTTCGCGAAGCTGTAGAGCCACTTGGGATGACGCAGGCCCTCCGGTGCGAAGCGGGCCATCTCGCGCAGGTTGATCCGGTCCGGGATGTGCGGGCTCCCCCAGTCGCGCCCCATCGAGAACGACCAGTCTAGAGTGACGATCAAACCGACGGCGCCCTGCTCGCGCGCCCGCACCACTCGCTCGGCCATCTGCTCGCGACTGCCGATCCAGTAGCTCTGGAAGAAGGTTTTCGGGTTCGCGGCGACGACTTCGCTCAGGGGCTTGCTGGCGAAGGAGCTGAGGCCCATCGCCGTGCCGCGAGCCGCCGCCGCCCGGGCGACCGCCACCTCGCCGTCGGGATGGACGGCCTGAACGCCGGTCGGCGAGATGATCACCGGCAGCGAGATCGTCTGGCCCATGACCGTTGTCGTCAGGTCGCGGCTACGGGGAAGCTCGACGAGATGGGGGGCGAAGCCGAGCTCGTCGAACGCGGCGAGGTTGTCGGCCAGGGTCAACCCCTTCTCCGATCCGGCGATCAGCGCGTCGTACACGGATTTCGGCAAGCGTCGCTTGGCGCGGCGCTGAGCTTCGGCGACGGTTTCGAACCAGGCGTTCGGCATTTGGCGGTCCTTCTAGATAGCGAGATCGTGGATGAACTTGGGACGGATGGCGACCGGGGTCCGCGCGGCGACCGAGCCGACCAGGACACCGCTGCCGTAAGCGATCTCGTCGGCAATGCGGGCGATCGCGAAACGAGCCGGATCCAGACGCGGACGCAGGGTCAGCCAGCTTGCCAACGGGGGGCCGAGCAGCAGTGCGGCCGCCGCGGCCCTTCGGCGCGGAGAGACTAGGGCCGTTGCGACCAGGGCTGGGCCCGCGACCTGGGTGGCGTAG
>Ga0105239_10009399_pt1 | contig 11024 bp, 7 predicted proteins | sample KBSC44metaG_FD_92761 | JGI IMG/M metagenome (GOLD analysis project Ga0105239, IMG submission 92761) | Corn rhizosphere microbial communities from Kellogg Biological Station, Michigan, USA - KBS C4-4 metaG | ecosystem: Host-associated > Plants > Roots > Rhizosphere > Soil | place: Michigan, USA...
CCAACGGGCGCTCGAACAGCGTCAGCGTGATCGATACGGCGACACGCAAGCAGGTCAAGGAAATCCCGGTCGGCGAATTGCCGTGGGGCGTGGCGATTCCCTGATCGCGCAGCGCGCCAACCGCGCATGCATCCATCGCGAGCGCACAAGCTTGCGTCAACATACGCATGCGCTTCATTCGTGGTGCAGTCCGCCGCCGCGAAGGTGTCACGCCAAGGGCACACTTTCTACCGCGACGCAGCATTGAATCGCGCGCCACGTGCCAGTAACCAATTGATATATAGATATATTTCAACGTAGACGCGCCTGCTCGCCATGCGCGTCGACATCGTTCGCGCACCCCTTCCGCGCAATCGGGATGCATCTCGCGTCGCCTCTGGCTAACGTTGCCACACGCGGTCGAATCCGCGCGCATTCGCAGCGCATGGCCGCACGGTTTTCAAGAAAGCAAGCGGGAGGAGGGAGGTTCATCCGAGTGAGAACGGAGGTTCGTCAACCGCAGTTCGCGGCATTCGCTATTGCGTTTGCCGCGGCCGTGCGGGTCGGCAGCAAATCTGACATAGCCTTTGCCAAGAGGAAAATCACGATGAAAGATTCCACGTTGCAACGAAAGCTCAAGATGGTGGCGGCGATCACGGCCTTGGTCGCGCTCGGCGGTACAGCGAGCGCGGCCTCCGATGCCGAGCAATTCGCCCGCTTCAAGGATCCCAACCAATGGGGCGCGCCGGCAGGCGATCTCAACCAGACCCGCTTCAGCGCGCTGAAGGAAATCACTGCGTCTAACGTGAAGGACCTGCAGTACACATGGTCGCAATCGAGCGGCACGCTGCGCGGCCACGAGGGTCAGCCTCTGGTGATCAATGACGTCGGTGGCAAGCCGATGATGTTCCTCGAAAGCGGCTGGCCGAACATCGTCCAGGCACTCGACCTTTCCGATCCGGATCATCCGGTACAGGTGTGGAGCTACACCAAGACCTCCGGACGTGACGAGTCCGCGGTGCCGCGTGCCTGCTGCGACACGGTCAACCGTGGTCTGTCCTTTGCCGAGGGCAAGCTCGTATTCGGCACCCTCGACGGTTTCGTCATCGCACTCGATGCGGCGACCGGCAAGGAGGCGTGGGTCGTCAAGCATGCGCATCCGGACAAGGGCGAGACGATCACGCCCGCTCTGATCATTGCCAACGACAAGGTCATGATCGGCTTCGGCGGCGACGAATTCGCCGCGCGCGGCCGCTTCACCGCCTACAACCTCGCCGACGGCAAGAAGGTGTGGGAGTTCTACAGCAACGGCAGCGACAAAGACGTCGGCCTGACCGCGAAGTCGAACGCGAAGAACCCGCACTACGGCACGGCAGGCAAGGATCTCGGCATCCACACCTATCCGGGCGACGAGTGGCAACGCGGCGGCGGTGCGGCGTGGGGCTGGTATGCCTACGATCCGGATCTGCACCTCGTGTATTACTCGACCGGCAACCCGGGCTTGTGGTCGCCGTCGTTCCGTTGCGGCGCGAAACCGCAGACGCAGAAGGCGTGCAACGACGGTTCGTGGGACAACAAGTGGTCGATGACCATCTTCGCGCGCAATGTCGATACCGGCGAAGCGGCGTGGGCGTATCAGATGACGCCGTTCGATCAGTGGGATTACGACGGCATCAACGAACTGATTCTCGTCAACAACCTCGATGTCGACGGCAAGAAGCACAAAGCGCTCGTCCACTTCGACCGCAACGGTTTCGCCTACGTGCTCGACCGCGAAGACGGCACCCTGCTCCGCGCGCACAAATACGTGACCGCGAACTGGGCCGAGAAGGTCGACATGAAGACCGGCCGTCCGGTGAAGGTCGCCGAGCACTCGCCGCTCGAACCGCAGAAGAACACGCAAGCGTGTCCGTCGGCGATGGGCGGCAAGGACCAGCAGCCGGCTTCTGTCGATCCGAACGATCCGGCCAACTTCTACGTGCCGACCAACAACTGGTGCATGGAGTTGAATCCTCAGGACCGTTCGCACACGCAGCAGGGCACGGTGTACGTTTTTGCAAATGTATACATGTATCCTGAAAAACCGGGCGTGACCGGCAAGGTGAAGAAATTCAACGTCGTCACCGGCAAGACCGAATGGGAAATCCCCGACCAGTATCCGAACTGGGGCGGCACGCTGACCACCGCGGGCGGCCTGGTGTTCTACGGATCGTTGGGCGGCGACTTCCGCGCGGTCGATCGCGAGACCGGCAAGATCGTGTGGTCGCGCAAACTCGGCTCAGGCATTATCGGCAACCCGATCCAGTATTCGGTGAAAGGCAAGACCTACATCTCCGTATGGTCAGGCATCGGCGGATGGATTGGTTTGCCGGTCACCGCGGGTCTGGATCTGTCCGACAAGTTCGGTGCGATCGGCGCCACGGCGATGACGAAGGCGGCGGGTCTGAACCACATCCCGCAGGGCGGCACGCTGTACACGTTCCGCGTCGGCGGCAACGATCCGGGTCCGACCACGGCACCGGCCACCGCCTCGAAGTAAGTGCAAGACGTCTAGATGGCCAATTCCGGCGGCGACCATGCCGCCGGAATTTTTCCCGACGATGCGATTTCACTTTTCATTTCGCAAAACGCGACTAGGATCGAATCCGGACCGTCGCCCAGGAACACCGCAATGAAATCCAAGCTGCTGCCCGTCGTGCTCCTGTCGCTGTTCGCGTGCGGCGCGTGCGCCGCAGCCGAACCGCTCAAATCGCTGACTATCTGCGCCGATCCCGGCAACATGCCGTTGTCCAACGACAAGGGCGAAGGGTTCGAGAACAAGATCGCGCAACTGATCGGCCAGACGCTCAACGTCACGGTCTCGTATTACTGGCGCCCGTCGATCGAACGCGGCCTGATGCGCACCACGCTCAGCGAAGGCGCCTGCGACGTGTGGATGGACATGGCCTCCGACACCGAAGGCGCCATCACCACCGCGCCGCTGTATCGATCGACGTTCGTGTTCGCGTACCGCAACGATCGCGGCTTCGACTTCAAGTCATTTGGCGATCCGCGGTTGCATAAATTGCGCATCGGCGTGTTCCAGGTTTCCGCGATCCGCCAGGCGATGGCGCCGTGGGGCATCATGGCGAACACGGTCGTGCACTATCTGAGTCACAACGGCGATCTGGTCAAAGAGAACCAGCCGTCGTATCAGGTGCAGCAGGTCATCGACGGACAGCTCGACATCGCCGCTTCGTGGGGGCCGATGGCGGGTTATTTCAAAACGAAGCTACATCAGCCGATCACCGTGCAGCCGGTCAATCTGTTTCCCGGTGACGTGCCGCTCGAATTCGATCTGTCGCTCGCCGTGCCGCGCGGACGACCCGATCTGAAGCAGGCCGTCGAAGGCGCGCTGCGGCAGGACAAGGATCAAATCCGCGCGATCCTCGCCGACTACGGCGTACCGCTGGTGAAATGCAGCGAGTGCATCATCGATGGCGATCTGCCGTCGCACGGTCCCTACAAAGCCGCGCCGGAAACGACGACGGCTGAAGCGAAGTCTGCGCCGCGCGCCAGTTCGCTGCCCGCGCTGAAACAAGCGCTCGCGCACGGCGCGAACGCGAACGAGGAACTCGGCAACGCGATCGTCGCCGGCGATGTCGAACGCGTGCGCTATCTGCTCGGCCACGGCGCCGATGGCAACGCGAAGCTGCTCGACGGCACCACGCCGCTCACCAATGCCACACGTTTCGGTTTCGGCGATGTGGTCGACGCACTGCTCGCCGCGAAAGTCGATCCCAATGAAACCGACATCAGCCATTGGACGCCGCTAATGTACGCCGCGTGGATCGACGACGCCTCGATGGTGAATCGTCTGGTCAAGGCCGGCGCAAAACTCGAAGCCGCCGACAACGACGGCCTCACGCCGCTCGGCGTCGCGGCGCAAAACGGCAAAGCGAAATCCATGGAAGCGCTGGTCGCGGCCGGTGCCGACGTCAACAAACCGATCGGCGGCGCGCAATACACGCCGCTCATGCTCGCCAGCATCGCCGGTTCCGCCGACATCGCCCAGGTGCTGCTCAAGCACGGCGCGAACGTCAACGCGAAGAACGCGGGCGGCGTCACCGCGCTGATGGTGTCCGCTGCAAACAACACGACGCGCGTCGGCACGCTGCTGCTGCAATCCGGCGCGGATGCATCGATCAAGGCCGAAGACGGACGCACCGCGCTGATGATCGCGCAATCGAACAACAGCGAAGCGATGCTCAAACTGTTGCAGTCCGGCAAAAGCTGATTAGCCCAGGAGAAAATGACGGTGTTGAAACGGATCTTGCTGCTCGTCTTCGTCGGCTGCGCGTCGGCGGTTACCACGTACACATTGCAACCCGCGCATGCGACGGACAGTCCGGCGCCATTGGCCGCCGATCTCGCGCTGAAGCCGCCCGACTACATCGCGAAAGTTCCGAAAGGCCAGATCAAGAATCCGTACAAGGACACGCAGGCCGACATCGTCGCGCAGGGCGAACATCTGTTCTTAAGTTACGGCTGCAACGGCTGTCACGGTGGTGGTGGCGGCGGCGGCATGTGTCCACCGCTGACCAACGACGTATGGGTCTACGAAGGCGACGACGACACGCTGTTCCGCCTCGTCACGCTCGGCAGCGACGCGCTGCAGGCGCAGGGCTATTCGCGTCACGGCCGCGAGAATGTGGTCGGACCGATGCCGCCGTTCGGGCAAATCGTCAAATCCGCCGACGACCTGTTCAAGATTTTCGCCTTCGTCCGCTCCAAATACAGCGCCAGCGCGGACCCGCTCTACAAATACGGTACCCCTGAAAGTCAGAGGTGACGTCAGAAACAAAACTATCTTTCATTTGATCCGACGCGCGGGCTGTGCCAGAAATGACGCACCCCGCTTCGTTTTGTTGCGGCGCAATTTGCGCAGATTCCGCAAAGGGACCAGCATTGTTCGCCTCGCAACGACGCCGGGGATGCGTCATTCCACGCCGCGGACTCCGATCCAACAGACGGCGGGAATTTTGCCTTAACGGCCCGAGGTCAACGTGTCCAATCTGAGTTTCACCTCCAGCCACGCCTCGCGCATCCTGAACGTCGTGCGCGGCGGCCTGAAACCTGCCGGCATCGACGCGCACGTCACGCGTTCGTGGTATCGCTGCATGAAGGAATACGGCATCGAGCCGACCGCCAAGCGCGAATCGGTGGTGCTCGATCCGCAGACCGTGCGCGAAGCGCAGCATCGCATGGGCGAACTTCTGCGCGTCGCGCGCGCGGAAATGGAAAGCCTGTACGACCAGATCGCAGGATCGGGTTTCGCCGTGATCCTTTCCGACACGCAAGGCGCGGTGATGAGCACCATCACCGATCCGACCCTGCAACGCGAATTCCGCCAGGCCGGTCTGTGGCTCGGCGCGCTGTGGGACGAAAAGCACGAAGGCACCAACGGCATCGGCACGTGTCTGGCCGAAGGCTGCTCGGTGACGGTGCATCGCGAAGAACACTATCGCGGCTACAACGTGGGACTCTCCTGCTCCGGCGCACCGATCCTCGATCCGCACGGTTCGCTGCTCGCGGTGCTCGATGCCTCGTCGGTGAATTCCAACGACAGCCGCCTCGTGCAGCGCCACACGATGGCGCTGGTCAACATGAGCGCAAACCTCATTTCGCGCTGGAATTTCCTCAACGACTTCAGCCACGCCTGGGTGCTGCGTTTCCACAGCCGTCCCGAATTCGTCGGCCTGCTGCACGAAGCGCTGATCGCCGTCGACGGTAGCGGCAACATCCTCGCCGTCAACGAAAGCGCGATGCTGCAGCTCGGCAACTCGCATCGCACCGCGTTCGTCGGCCAGCCGGTCAGCAATTTCTTCAAGTTCGATTTCGACACGCTCGAACACCGTGCCAGCCACGAACCGAGCACGATCTGGCCGGTGCGCGATCTGGCGCATGGCCGCCGCTTCTTTGCGCTCGTTCGCGCGCCGCTGCGTGCGGTAATGCGCGCGCACGCGCTGCCGGCGCAGGAGCGCAACAGCGAAGTCGTCGCGCCGCCGGGCAAGCTCGCCGATACCGCGCACGTCAGCGAAGATCCGTTGATGCGCAAGAACATGATCTGCGCGCGGCAGCTGTTCGCGAAACAGGTGCCGATCCTCCTGCAAGGCGCGACCGGCACCGGCAAGGAAGCATTTGCGCGCACGCTGCATCGCCATTCGTTGTGGGCCGACAAGCCCTTCGTCACCGTCAACTGCGCGGCGATTCCCGAAAGCCTCATCGAAAGCGAACTGTTCGGCTATACGCGCGGCGCATTTACGGGCGCCGCGAAGGACGGACGTCCGGGAAAAATTCTGCAATCCAGCGGCGGCACACTGTTCCTCGACGAAATCGGCGACATGCCGCTGATGCTGCAGACGCGTCTGTTGCGCGTGATCGAGGAACGCGAAGTGGTACCGCTCGGCAGCGATCAGGGCACGCCCGTCGATCTGCACGTGATCAGCGCCACACACCGCGACATCCGCCAGATGATCAACGCCGGCGAATTCCGCGAGGATCTGTACTACCGCCTCAACGGCATCACGCTGCACCTGCCGCTGCTGCGCGACCGCAGCGACAAGGCGCAACTCATCAAGACATTGCTCGCCGAGGAAAACGAAAACGATCCGCCGCAAATTGCCGACGACGCATTCCGCAAACTGCTCGACTACACATGGCCGGGCAATATCCGGCAGTTGCGCAATGCGCTGCGCACCTCGTCGGCGCTGTGCCGCAACGGCACGATTCGCACATCGAACCTGCCGCAGGAAATCCTCGATCTGGATTCGCCGCTGACGGCGATCGCGGCGCCACTCGAATCCTCGAGCTCGATTTCGATGCCGAGCGAGCCGCATGTGCACGAGCCGGCGGCGGCACTGAAGAACGCCGAGCGCGATGTGCTGCTGCGCGAGCTTGAGCGTATGCGTTGGAATATTAGTCGGACGGCGCAGGCGCTTGGGATCAGTCGCAATACGCTATATCGGAAGATTCATAAACATGGGATTCCGCTGACGAATTGAAAGGCGAGCTCTTTTGCGGCCGAAACTGAATCGAGTTTTTTGACGTGGCTCGTCATTCCAGCGAAAGCTGAAATAATGAGCCAAAGCATTACGCCTTCGCGTTGCCAAGCAACCGCCCCGGCAACGACCGAATCCGATTCAACAGCGCCGCCGGCAACTTATTCAGCGGCGACATCGGATTACTCTCACTCGGCGGCGCCGCGACAAAGCGTCTCGCTGCCTGCGGATTCTGCTTGAGCTGCCAATAACGCCCGATCGCCGAATCGACACTCAAGCGACACGTCCCCATCCGCACTGGCTTCAGCAGCATGCGATAGACCTGACCCTCGTTGATCAACTCGATCACCGTCTGCGCATTCGCGCGTTCGGTGAGAACGACGGTAGCGATATGCGGATGATGCAGCTTCAGCGCTTTCAAAAACCCGGTCAGATCGCTGCGTCCGGCCGCCGTCTCCGAAATGACGACGCCGGTCTCCTGCTGTTCCATAATTTGCAGCGCGCGTTCCGCCGTGTTGGCAAAATTCACCTTGTAATACGGCTGCAGAATCTCGCGCAGCCGCTGCTGCACGGTCGAATCCGGTTCGATGACCATCACCCCGACCGCCGAGCGCGCACGATCATGCTCGTGCTGCGGCAACTGATCGCGCGCGATCACCGGCGCTTCGCGCGCGGTCGCTGCCGCTTCGCCGACGATTTCGCGCAGCTCGTTGTTGTCCCACGGTTTGTGCACGAAGCGATATACCTCGCCTTCGTTCACCGAACCGATAACCGCTTTCAGATCCGAATAACCAGTGAGCAAAACGCGCAGCGCGCGCGGGTGCGCTTCCTTGATGTCGCGCAACGTGTCGACGCCGTTTTTCTCCGGCATGCGCTGATCGCAGATCACGACATCGACGTCGTGCTGCTTGGCGAGCGTTACCGCTTCGAGCGGATTGGTGGTCTGGAACGTTTCGTAGTCGCGGAACAGCGCCTTGAGTGCGCGCAGGATGCGTGCCTCGTCGTCGATCAACAGAATGCGCAAACCACCCGGCACGCTCGTTCCCCTACAGTGCGGTCTTTCAGGCCGCGTTGGCCGTTACCGCCGGCGTCCCGGCGGAGGGGCCATCGACAGGCAGACTAATGGTGAACACCGAGCCTTTCCTTGGCGTCGTTCTCACTTTGATCGAACCGTTGTGGCCCTTGATGATCTTGTGGACGATGGAAAGGCCCAAACCGGTGCCCTCGCCGACCGGCTTGGTCGTGAAGAACGGGTCGAAAATTTTCGGCAGCACGTCGTCGGTGATGCCGCAGCCGGTGTCCTCGAAACTCATCTCAATATTGTTGCCGACCGCCTTACTTTCGATGGTGATGGTGCCGTCGCCCTCGATGGACTGCGCGGCATTGGTGATGAGATTCAGGAATACCTGATTCATCTGCGAACCCATGCAGCGCACCTTCGGCAGTGGCTGCAGATGCTTCACGACTTTCACGCGATCGCGCAACTGGTGCTGCGCGATGATCAGCGCGCTGTCCAAACCCTCGTTGAGATCGACCGAATCCATGCCGTCACGATCCACGCGCGAAAAACCTTTGAGGTTCTGCACGAGACTCGCGAGCTGGCCGAGTCCGTCGCCGGCATCGCCGAGCAACTCTTTCGCGTCTTTCAGCAGCGATGACGACTCCAGCGCCGCGCGCGCTTCGAACAGTTTGCGGCGCGCGTCTTCGACGTATTTGACGAGCTTGTCGAGGGCCGCCTTGTCCGCGCCGAAAATGAGATCGACCGGCTGCAGACAGATTTGCACCGCGGCGTCGTACTGTTTGACCAGCTTGCGGTAGTCGTCGAGCAGATCGCCGATGACCTCGACGTTGCTTTTGACGAAGCCCAGTGGCGTATTGATCTCGTGCGCCACGCCCGCGACCATCTGGCCGAGCGAGGCGAGTTTGGTGGTGTGGATCACCTGCGACTGCGTGGCCTGCAGCTTCTTGATCTCTTCCTGCGCCTGGGCTTCGCGCGCGGTAAACCCGGCGATCTTGCCGCGTTCCTGCATCCACAGGAAGGCAAGGGCGCCGCAGACGATCAGCAGCAGGACGATGACCCCGACGAGCATCCGCGTTCTCCGTTCGGCGCAGTATAAACGGCAAAACGCCCGCCAACGTCAACGTTTACGGGCTTTTTCGGCACGCGTGTCGGACGCGTAGCGGTCAGTCCGCATTTAGGTTCGGCGTCAACGAACGCCTCCGCGACCCGTTTTGTACGGTCACATTCATCACGGAGGAATTGCATGAAACGCACCGTCATTGCCCTATCGCTGCTACTCGCCGGCATCGGCGCGGCCAACGCCCAAAGCGCAGGCGAAAACGCCCAGCGCGACGCCGACCAGCAGCAGCGCATCGAGCAGGGCCTGAAATCCGGCGAGTTGAATACGCGCGAAACCGGCCGTCTGGAGCGTCAGGAACAGGCGATCGATCGTCAGGAAGCGCATGCGGAGAAATCCGGCGGACAGCTCACGCCGCAGGAACAGGCGCGCATCAACCGCGAGCAGAACGCGGTGAGCCGCAACATCTACAACGACAAGCACAATGCGGCGACCGGCAATCCGAATTCGGCCTCGTCGCGCCGTTTGCAGAACGACGTGCAGCGCGATGCGAACCAGCAGCAGCGCATCGCCAATGGCCAGAATTCAGGGCAGTTGACGAGCCATGAGGCCGGCCGTCTCGAAGGCGGGCAGGCGCGGGTCAACCGCAACGAGGCGAATGCGGCGGCGAACGGGCATGTCGGTGCGCGCGAGCAGGGACGCATCCAGGGGCGTGAAAACAATCAGAGCCGTCGCGTCTACGACAAGAAGCACAACGGCCGCGAAGACTGATCCACCGCGTTGTTGGGAAGCGGGGCGCCATCCTTGGGGCGCCCCGCTTTTTATTGCAGCGTCACGCGCATGCGGTTGTCGTCGGAGACGCGGTCGATCAGCTTGTTGTACGGATCGATGCCGGCTTCGTACGGTTCGCCGTCCACTATCAGCGTGATCGTGCTGTCGCCGTCGGCGACAGCCTGTTTCTGTAGATACAGCACTTTCTGGTTGCGTTCCTTGCCGTCCGGCGCGCGCGCGAAAACGCCGATGTCGACCGGAATGTCCATCTTCGACGGCGTTTCCTTGCCCACGCCGTCCGTATAAATCTTCGCGGTGTGCAGTTTCAGCGTGACGTCGTATTTGCCGTCGTCGCGCTTCTTCGCGGTGGCTTCGGTCACGCGGTCGTCGTACAGCGTGATCTTGTTGAACAGGTCGTCGATAAGGCCCGCGTATTTCGGATCGGCGTCGGCGCGCAGGTAGTCCATGAATTCGCGCGTGGTCGTGTACGGCGGCTGCTGGAACGCCTTGTCGTGGTCGTAGCGCGACAGCACCTTGTCCACCGTTGCCTCGCCGAGATAATCCTTCAGCGCGTACATCACCACCGAACCCTTGCGGTAGTGGATGTATTGCTGGTTCTCGTTGAGCGCGAGCGGCAGCTCTTCCACGACTTCGCCGCCGCGTCCCGACAGATAACGGTCGAGTTCGTATTTCAGGAATTTGCGCATCTGCGACGGACCGTACTCTGCTTCCTGCACCATCAGCGCGGAATACTGCGCGAAGGTTTCGTCGAGCATGGTCACGCCCTGCACCAGCGCGCCGATGACCTGATGTGCCCACCACTGATGCCCGAGTTCGTGCGCGGTGACGTAGAAGACGTAATCGATGTCGTCCGGATCGCGCAGATCGGCGACGAAGCCGATCGATTCGGAAAACGGAACCGTGTTGGCGAAACTCTGCGCGAATGACTCGTAGTCCGGGAATTCCAGAATGCGCATCTGGTGGAACTGGAACGGCGAAAACGCCGCGCTGTAATGCGCGAGCGATTTCTTCATCGCGTACATCATGCGATCGACGTTGAATTCGTGCGCCGGGTCGTAATAGATCTCGAGCGCGACGTCGTTCCATTTGTCACGCTTGACCTTGTACGCGGCCGACTGGAACGAGAAGAAATCCA
>Ga0105239_10009400_pt1 | contig 11024 bp, 8 predicted proteins | sample KBSC44metaG_FD_92761 | JGI IMG/M metagenome (GOLD analysis project Ga0105239, IMG submission 92761) | Corn rhizosphere microbial communities from Kellogg Biological Station, Michigan, USA - KBS C4-4 metaG | ecosystem: Host-associated > Plants > Roots > Rhizosphere > Soil | place: Michigan, USA...
CTGCGTGACATCTCGCCGCAAAACGCAATGACTGACAATAAAGGCCGCGAATACTGCCTAATCGTGGAAGGCGCTTATCTGACTGAATCAGAAGCAGAACACGCCTTGCGCGATCCATTCATCGAGGATTGGGTTGAGCAAACTGGGCACTTCAAAGTCCACAACATGAACGACATTCAAGTTACGCCCGGCGTAACGCTTGGTTCGTTGGGCGTCGTGATGCTGGACGAGCGCGTCTTTGAGATCGCCGCTGTCAATCCCGACCACCCTTTGACTGAGCACAAAGCGAAAGGTGTCGCAGAAGCGCTGCGCCGGCAGGACATGTTCGACGAGATTAGTGTTGAGGCGCGCGAGGATGAGTCGTCTTGAGCTGGAACTGGAACCCGCAAACCTGGAAGACATCGACGAAACTCCTGCTCGGCTTCGTCACGGTTTGGCCCGTAATATACATTGTCTTGTTCATCGTGCTGATATTCTCTGGGGTTGTGCTGGCTTCGATATTTGGCGAACGAGAACAAGCAAATGGCACGGATTTGGATCTGATTCAACTAGAGCGAAAAATTCAAGAGGGCCAAATCAGTGTGCTGCGAATCTCGTCGAGAGAAATTGAGGCGATCGATCGCGACGGGCGTCACTTCAAAACGTACGTGAGTAATGAGTCGACGCGTGAAGAGATCATCCGGCAAGCGCGCACCACCGACCCCAACGGTAATCCAAGGGTCGCGAAGGTCGAAGAAAACAGCGGCGAACCGCCAGCTGAACGTCTGCTGCCATTTGGATTCGGGTTGTTCTTCCTTGTTCACATGCTCACCATCCTGTTGACGTTTGCGTTGATGCCTTTGTACATCGTTCTCGCGGTCAAGAGCCCTGAACACGATCAAACGATGAGGATTGTATGGGCGGTGTTGGTGGCTACGATGGGAATGCTTGTGATGCCTGTCTACTGGTACTTATACGTCTGGCGCAAACCGAAGACGACGCCGCCAGCTGGACCAACTAGCGCATGAATTCAGCAGAAAAGAGATTTGTCAGTGGCCGCGTCACTGTAGTCGTCGGCGACATCACGCAGCAAGACACGGACGCGATCGTCAACGCGGCGAATGCTTCGCTGATGGGCGGTGGGGGAGTCGATGGCGCAATTCATCGCGCGGGTGGCGATGAGATTCTTGCCGAGTGCAAAGAGATTCGGCGCACACGCTTTCCGAATGGACTGCCCACGGGCGAAGCGGTGATCACGACCGGAGGAAAGCTGCCGGCGCTCTATGTCATCCACACCGTCGGCCCAATCTATGGTCAGCACGATGGCAAGGAGGCCGAGCTGCTTGCGAACTGTTATCACAATTCGTTGACTCTGGCCGTTGAGAAGAACCTGACATCCGTCGCATTCCCCGCAATTTCGACTGGTGTCTTCGGCTATCCACAGGCAGAAGCCGCGAAGGTCGCTTCCAAGACGATCGAAAACTTTCTGAGCACGGATCATCAACTGAAGGAAGTGCGGCTCGTGTTTTTTCAAGAGCGCGATGCGCGAGTGTTTTTAGAAAATCAGCAATTCAGTGAGTGAGTGTCAGAAGCCCGAGCGTGAGCGAGGGCAAGAATTGAGAGAGGTCCGTTGATAGGTAAAGTGTTCGCCGGCGTTTGCCCTCCGTGACGGTCGGGCTTCTGACGCGAGGGTTTGACGTAACCGCGCGTCTTCTGCAAAATCACTCCTTCCTTTTGGCGGCGTTCGCCGCCTTACTTTGCTTTATTCGTGAACTTCATGATCCCTGACATCGAAAACGAAGTTAAAAACCAGGAACCTGTGCGTGGTCGCGAATTGCCGACGACACTGAAGTCACTGGAAAAACTTGCCTGGAATTACAGGTGGAGCTGGGCACCCGACGGTCCGGAGATTTTTCGCGATCTCGATCCGGGACTGTGGCAGCAAGTGGAGCAAAATCCGAAAGCCCTACTAGCACAGATTTCCGATCTACAGCTGACGCAAATGGCCGCCGATCCGGCCTTCGCCGATCGCACCGAGCAACTGGCGAATCAGTTCGACACTTATATGAGTGATGGGCAGCCGTGGCCAGGCTTGAAGGCGTCGACGCGCGTAACGCCACAAACCCCGGTGGCTTATTTCTGCGCAGAGTACGGCGTGCACAGTTCGTTGCCTCTCTATTCGGGTGGTTTGGGAATCCTCGCCGGCGATCATTTGAAGTCGGCCAGCGATTTGAATCTGCCGCTGGTTGCCGTCGGGTTGTTCTATCGCTTCGGTTATTTTCGTCAGAGCGTAACGACCGACGATTGGCAGGCTGAGACGTACAAGGAAACATATGCGGATGAGCTGCCGGTTGAGTTGGTGACCGACGAAACGGGCGCACCTGTCAGGATAGAAGTTTCGATGCGCGGACGCGTGGTGCAGGCGTGCGCGTGGCGCGCTAACGTCGGACGCGTGAAACTCTATCTGCTCGATACAAACGTTCCTGAAAACAACGAAGTCGATCGTTTGATCACGGGCCATCTTTACGGCGGCGATCGCGAAACGCGTTTGGTGCAGGAGATAATGCTCGGTCTCGGCGGTGTGCGTCTGCTGCGCAAGCTCGGATTGCAGCCGGGGCTCTTTCATCTAAACGAAGGTCACTCTGCGTTTTTGATTCTCGAGTTGGCGCGCGAAGTAATCGAAAGTGCGGATGTTAGCTTTACCGAAGCCGCCGAAGAAATACGCGAACGTTGCGTCTTCACCACGCATACGCCCGTGGCGGCGGGTCACGATGAATTCAGCGCTGAACTAATCAAGCTCGGTTTCGGTAACTGGCACGAAACGGCGCTCGGCCTGTCACTTGAAGAGTTTTTGGCGCTCGGCCGAATCAAAGCTGGCTCGGACGAAGCGTTCGGTTTAACACCGCTAGCGCTGCGGATGTCGCGCTCAACCAACGGCGTGAGTCGGAAACACGGCGAGGTGTCGCGCCAGCTTTGGCAGAAGATGTGGCCTGAACTGACTAACGATCAAATCCCGATTATTTCAGTCACGAACGGCGTGCATCCGGCAACGTGGGTGGGTCCCGCGATTCGCTCGGTTTATCAGGAAGTCACCGGCGAAGACTGGTTGGAAATGGCTCGTCACGCGAGCGCCTGGTCCGTGGCGATGAACAAGATTTCCGATGCCGAGCTTTGGCAGGCGCACAATTTGCTGAAGCAGCGACTGGTGGCGTTCATTCGCGATCGATGTTTCGATGCGCGGCTCGCGCGTGGTGAAAGCGACGAATATATCGAAGCGGCCCGAACGATGTTCGATCCATCAGTGCTGACGATTGGATTCGCGCGGCGCATCGCCGGCTACAAACGTTGGGACTTGCTTTTGAGCGATGAAGAACGTCTGACGCAACTCCTCAACGATGCCGAACGACCGATTCAATTTGTTTTCGCCGGCAAAGCGCATCCACATGATCAAGGCGCGAAACTAGTTTTGCAGAAACTTCTAAAGTGGCAGCGTGATCCTGCCGTTCGGCAGCGCGTCGCGTTCATCGAGGATTACGATCAGGAAGTCGCGCGCCAGCTTGTGCAAGGCGTTGACGTTTGGATGAATGTGCCGCGTCGTCCGTATGAAGCGTCCGGGACGAGTGGGCAGAAGGCCGCGATGAATGGCGTTCTCAACTTTTCAGTCCTCGACGGGTGGTGGCTCGAAGGCTACGACGGCCAGAATGGATTTTCGATTAGCGATGTGAGCGAGCTCACCGACGACGAGGCCGATCGGCGCGACGCGGCGTCGATGTTTGCGGTGCTTGAGGGCGAAGTTATTCCACGGTTTTATGAACGCGACGCGGCCGATATTCCGAGATCCTGGGTTGCAATGATGAAGCGCGCAGTACAAACGCTCGTGCCGGCATTCAGCAGCGAGCGCATGGTCGCCGACTACGCGGAAAAGATTTATTGAAGTTGCACGACAGCAAGCTCAGGCTGTCGCGACGAAAACCTGCAGGCTAGCAGCCTGCAGTACGTTTCGTTGTACACTAATCCCCACATGAAGTTTTGTCCTGCCTGCAGTAGTAAGTTCGACGACAACGTAAGTTTCTGCCCAACAGACGGCGAGGTGCTGGAGGAAGATCCACATTCGTTCGTCGGCAGCGTTCTTGACGGGCAGTATCAAATCGAAGCGTTGCTTGGCCGCGGTGGCATGGGCGCCGTCTATGGCGCGCGCCACATCCTGCTCGGTGATCGCGTCGCGATCAAAATGCTGCCGCCAGAAATGCGCAGCAACACTGAGTGGCTGCGTCGATTTCAGCGCGAAGGCCAGGCCGCCCGCCGCTTTCGTCATCCGAATGCAGTAACTGTTTACGATCTGCGCACGTCGAGTGACGGTACGATCTATCTCGTCATGGAGTACGTCGAGGGCACGACGCTCGATGCTGAATTGAAACAGCGCGGCCGGTTCTCTCCCGCTGAAGCGCTCGCGACCTTGAAGCCGGTCATCAGCGTGCTCAACGCGGCACACGCGATGGGCGTAGTCCATCGCGACCTCAAACCTGAGAACATCATGATCGGCGGGCCCAGTACTGGCGGTGAGCCGACGGTGAAATTGCTCGACCTGGGGATAGCAAAGTTGCGCGAGGTGGCCGGTGCTGAGAGGACGGGGAATACCAATTTGACAGTTGCCGGGCAGATGCTCGGCACTCCCTACTACATGTCGCCCGAGCAATGGGGCGAACTTTCCGAAGATGGGAACTCCGACATCGACGGCCGCGCGGACATCTACAGCCTTGGCGTGGTGTTCTACGAGATCGTTGCGGGCAGGCGACCATTCAGCGGCATGACGATGGTCGAGTTGCGCAAGCAACATGTGAGCGAGACGCCGCGGCCGCTGTACGAAGTGAATCCGAGCGTCCCGATTAACTTCAGCAAAGCGATCCAGCGCGCGATGTCCAAAGATCGCGGCCAGAGGCAAGCGACTGCGGGCGAATTGGAAAAGGAATTGGAAGCTGGTTTAGATGGAGTGCAGGCCGTCAGCGCTGTGATCCCGGCAACAATTGTGGGAGCTGCGCATACTGATGATCGATTCATGACTGCGGCTGATCGGCCGGCCACGCCGACGTTTGACGACTCGCCGGCGCAGACCGTGGTCGATGGAGCAGTAGAGTCTTCGCCCGGCGCGTCGAGTCAGGCTGCGACGATACCAACCGTTGTGGTCAGCCCGCAAGAGTTGGCAGCGCGCGAAGCGGCGAAGGCTCGCGAAACGCCGCTGGCAATTCCGCACGTTCAAGTTGAGCGGCCGGTCGGAAAGAAACGTTCGTTGCTGGTTCCCATCGGCGCAGTCGTGATTGTGTTGCTGCTGGTGGTGGGCGCCGGTGGTTTCGCGTTGATCAAATATCTGAGTTCTCATTCAAACGGAAAGCCGTCCGCCGCCAACTCAAACACAAGCATTGACGTGTCTGCGCCGATGCACGAGGTGGCGCGTTATTGGATCGAAGTCAACGCTGAAGGCGCGGATGGCGCGAATCGTGCCGGCGACTTGATTAAGATGCGGTCAGGGCAGGAGTTTAAGTTTCATTTTTCGCCCAGCGATAACGGATACCTGTACATCATCGGACCGGGGGCGAAAAATGCGCCCACGATTTTCCTGTCCGCACAACCAGGTGCCATGTCAGGTCTGGACACCAACGAAGTGAGAAGCGGGACGGATTTCACTTTTCCGTCTGACTCAATTCTGAAAGCAAACTTCATCAGACTTGATGAAACGCCGGGAACGGACGAGTTCACCTTTGTCTTTTCGTCTTCGCAAATCAGCGCACCGGCTTTTTTTGCGGGTCCTTCGCAGCATCCGCTAACATCTGAGGAACTGAAACATTGGGACAGTTTTCTGGCGCAGGCAAAGGCAAACGCCGCAACGATAGAGGTCATCAAAACCGGCGCGTCGCCCCAAACCACTGTGAAAGTGGCGCAAAACGGGCCGGAAAATGCGTCCGTCGTTTTTAGCGTGCGAATCGAGCACAAGTGAAAGCTGGAGTTTCAGGTTTAAAAGTTAAGCTGCACATTCCGTGGAGTTGATATGAAATTGAAGTTAATCGTCGCTGTTTCAGTTCTGTCGATCTTGTTTGGGGTCTTCATTGTCAGTGCGCAGCAAGATGAAGAGGTGCGCGGCGCGTTCCTCGACAGTCGTCCAAAGACAACGAATCCCAATGCCCCGCCGCGCAGCAATCGACGAAGGCCGGGTAACGCAAATGCCAATTCCTCGGCAGGCGTCAAGATTAAGACGACGAATTCGAATACCGGCACCAAAACAGCTGGCGCTAAAAAAACCTATGCCGCAATCGGTCTCGGCTACACCCTGTTTATGCGCGAAGCCGCGGGACGCAGCATCCGTGTAGACCCGGCCCGGGAATTTCGTACGGGCGATCGAATCCGTCTCGCTCTCGAACCGAGCGTCGATGGTTATCTGTACATCTTCGACAGTGAAGATGGCGGCGTGCCGAAACTGATTTATCCGGATGCACGGTTGAACGGTGGCGACAACTGGATCGAAGCGCACGTCCCAGTTGAGATCCCATCGAGTGAAGAGCCCGACGAACGCTTGCGATGGTTTGAGTTTTACGGACAGCCCGGCGGTGATCGAGTTTATATCGTGCTTACACGCGAACCCTTACCGCTTGTGCCGACCGGCGACGCGCTTGTGGCCTTCTGTGGCGCGAAGGAAAACAAATGCCCATGGGAACCGCCCGCAGCGGCGTGGGCGCAAATTGATGGCGCCCGCAATGCGCAAGTGAGGGTCGCAAAGACGGACAACTTCGGGCAGGCCCAAACTGAACGTGAGCAGGTCGCGACGACGCGGGGCATTGGTTTGGACCAATCGGTTCCTGCGCCGTCAGTGATTCGCATGAACGCGTCAACCAGCGCCCCCATTTTGGTAACGGTGCTGGATCTAATCCACAAATAACGTATGCCGCACCAACGGCACCGAGACGGACAAGAGTAATCAAATGAAAATAACTTCCTACAAAGTCATTGCTCTGGTGATTCTAGTTCTGGTCCTGACGATCGCGTGGTACCCAAAATTTTCCACCGCTGCCCGCACGCATGATTCTTTGGTTCCTCAGCAGAATGATCCGTCATCAGCGTTATCTCGCGGCAGAACGCTGCTGAAACAAGGCCACGCCGACCAAGCGCTCACTTATCTGCAAAACGCGCTTGACCTCTACACCCAGGCAAAGAACGAGCGTGGTATTGCTGCGGCGCGCGATGCGCTTGGCGATCTTTACCTGGTACAAGGGCAATACAAAGTCGCGCTCGATCATTACGAAAAGGCATACACGGCGTTTTCGGCCGCCGCCGTCACTGATCAGAAAACGTCCGCTGCTACAACTACAGTAGCGAGTCAGGCAGGCGCGACAACCGGCGCTGCGGCGGAAACGGCCGCCAGCACGGCTGACAACGGCTTTAATGCGAATCTAATGCTGGCGAAGATCGGCGATACGAATTATCGGCTGGACCAATTGTCGGACGCGGGCGCGGCTTACGCGCGAATGACCGTGAAGAAACCAGAGAGCGCTGCCGCAAAAGTCGGTCGCCGGTTTGGAGGGCTGGGTGGAATCGTCAGCGGCATCTCGACGGGCCGTCCGTCCGTGGCAACTCCGACAACCAGCGCGGTAAGTTTCCTGGAAATCAAAAAAGAGATGGACGAGTATCGCATCGCGATCGTCTATATGACGTTCGAACTCGGAATGGGTCGAATTGCCTTCGCACAAAACGATCTGGTCACGGCGAAAAAGCATTTCGACAACGCATTGAATGCCGGCGGCGGATCGCTAACGGTGATTGCGAGCCTTGGCCAGACCAGACGGTTTCGCACAGCCGCCCGCACGAGCCTTGCCGACGTGGCGTTGAAAGAGGGACGGTACAAAGACGCTACCAAGTTATACGAAGCGGCGCAGAAGGGCGCTGAGGACGACAAGCGTCTCGATCTAATCTGGCCGGCGCAACGCGGTCGCGGTCGCAGCCTTTGGTTACAGGCGGCACAGGAAAAAGACAGCGCAAAAATGCGCGAACAAGCCGCTGCCGCATATCGCGATTCGCTGAAAACGATCGAGCAGATCCGCGCGGGCAGTTTACGCGCTGATGAAGCGCGTAGCACGTTCCTCGCGACCACCAAAGACGTCTACGACGAAGCGGTCAGCGCATTCGCTGAAATGGCGTTGCTAAACTCGACGCCCGGCGGCGCATTGTCCGGGAAAGCTTTGGAGTATGCCAGTGAGGCGCTACGCATTTCTGAACAGGGCCGTGCGCGCTCACTGCTGGACATGCTTGCCGAAGTAAACGCGCAAATCACCGAAGGTATACCTGCCGATTTGCTGAAACGTAAGCAGGACAATCTCAACCGTCAGCAAGAGATCGCGGCTCAACTCACGGGCGTCAGTTTGGAGGCGGATCAGAAAGCGAAGCCGTCGGACCTGGAAAAAGAGCTGGAGAGCCTGCAGACCGATTTTGATCAAATTGAGAACCAGATTCGCACTTCCAGTCCGCGTTATGCGTCGCTGACGGCCACCGAACCGATCTCGTTGGCGGACATCCAACAAAAGGTTCTGGACGACAACACGGTTCTGTTCGAGTACGCGCTCGGCAACGATGCGTCATACCTGTTTGCAGCGACGCGCGCGGGCATGTCAGTTTTCAAGTTGCCCGCAAAATCTCAATTTACTGAGGCGGCGACAGCCTTTCGGGAACAGATGATTCCTGCAAGCTTGGCGCGGTCGATCGTTAGCACCAATGTGCCCGAGCAGCAGCGGGGCCTCGGACTGTCGCAGGCTGCCCCCGAAGAAGTTGCACAATTTGCAGGTGCCTCGAACGCCCTTTACAAGCTCGCCGTTGAGCCCGCCGCTGCCTTAATTGGTGACAAGCGTCTGCTGATCGTCGCAGACGGTGCTCTTAACTACGTTCCATTTGAAGCCTTCGTAAAAACGAAAAGCGGAGCTGACTACGCGTCTCTTGATTACCTGATCAAGTCGAATGAAATCGCTTATGCGCCTTCCGCGTCGGTGGTCGCGGCAATTCGGGGGAGTGCGCCGACTGCCAGGGAAGGTGCAAACACGGTCCTTATTGTTGCGGATCCGGTTTTTAATGCTGATGATCCGCGTTTGAAAGGCGCGCGCGTTGCCACCGGTGCGAGTGAAGAGCGTGGGGTTGGCCTGGCGCTCAATAGCGCAGTGAGTGACATGACAGGAACAGATTCCAGTGCAGGTGCGCTACGGCTTGCGCGTTTGCCGGGGACTCGAGCCGAAGCAGAGGCTATTGCTGCCATCGCCCGGGCGGGCGGCGCAAAGTCGGAGTCGTGGATCGATCTGGCGGCAAATGAGGAGAAAATCGACAGTGCGGATGTTGCGAACTATCGTATTGTCCACATCGCCACGCACGGTTTACTCGACATCGAGCGGCCGCAATTCACCGGCGTTGTGCTTTCCCTGGTCGGCAACACGAAGGCTGATGGGTTCTTGCGCACTGACGAAATATTCAATCTCAAGATGCGGCCGTCGCTGGTGATGCTTTCGGCGTGCGAGACGGGGCTCGGCAAAGAGAAACGCGGCGAAGGCGTTATCGGCCTGACACGCGCCTTCATGTACGCGGGCGCGCCGACCGTCGGCGTTAGTCTGTGGTCAGTGGCCGACAAATCGACCGCGGAATTGATGACTGACTTTTACAAGCGACTGCTGTCAGCCGGCTCGCATCCTGTTGCCTCAATGCGCGATGCCCAATTAGCAATGATCAACGGAAAGAAATACAGCGCACCATTTTATTGGGCGCCCTTCGTGCTGGTCGGCGAGTGGAAATAGAAGACACGTCGGGCGTGCATTTATTCAAAATTGGCAGACCCACAAAATCCGGTTGTCAACGTGTGGAGTTCTGATTAGAATTCGCGCTGTCAACGTCCTGGAACCATGTCCAACACCCCGGAACAGAGAGCTGTTCAGAAGACACGACTGGAACGGCTGGCGGCGCATCAATCGAATTATTGGATTGGGTTCGTAAGCGATCCGGCCACGGCCATCTTCTTTGTGGTTTGGGACGCTTGGGTATTACATGCCTCGCCGGCATGGCTTGTCCTTTCCTACTGTGCCGGTGTTTTCAATTGGACTCTTTTCGAATATGTCTTTCACCGTTGGATTTACCATCGGGGTGAGACCATGGCCCATGCCGGACATCGCCTGCATCACGAGCATCCGAAGATGCTAATCGGGATGCCGTGGTTCATGACCACTGGGTTCCTGTGGCTGGTCTGGTACCTGTTCGCCTACAAACTTGAAGCTCGCTATTTCATGACTTTCTGGACGGGCATGGTGACCGGTTACCTCGTGTACAGCGCACTCCATCACGTTCATCATCATTTTAGTTTTCGCGGCCGGTGGATTCGTAAACTGTACGTACACCATCAAATTCATCACAAATTCGAGAACGTTAATTTCGGCGTCACCAACCGTTTTTGGGACCACGTCTTTGGGACAACATTCCGCAAGCAATCGTCGCACGCGCATGTGGCAGAGGAGTCGCCCCAAAACTATCTCGGCTTCATTTGGCGACTCGCGAACGCTGCACAAGACCGTTGGCGTTAATCGCTCGACACCTTTACCTCATTAAGGAAATAAGCAGCATCAACTGCGAGCGGTGCTGACACCGCGAGCGAATGCGTCTAAGATAAACCAGGCATGGAAAGCAAAGGGTTTGTCGAAATCGACGATGTCGCGTCGTTAGATCGATTCATTTTGGAGTCCGGCGAGCGTCCGGCAATAATCTTCAAGCACAGCAACATGTGCGGCGTCAGTGCCCGTGTTTACCGCGAAGTGTCGGAAGTCGCGCGACCGGTCGGCATCGTCGTCGTGCAGCATGCGCGCGCCGTCTCTGACGAGATCGAGCGTCGTTTCGGAATTCAACACGAGACGCCACAAGCCCTGATTGTTCGAGGCGACCACCTTTTATGGAGCGCTTCGCATTACGCGGTGAAGGCGCAGGCGATTGAAGAAGCACTGAGCGCGGCAAATGGAAACGGGTAGTCTATGAGCGCAGCA
>Ga0105239_10009401_pt1 | contig 11024 bp, 11 predicted proteins | sample KBSC44metaG_FD_92761 | JGI IMG/M metagenome (GOLD analysis project Ga0105239, IMG submission 92761) | Corn rhizosphere microbial communities from Kellogg Biological Station, Michigan, USA - KBS C4-4 metaG | ecosystem: Host-associated > Plants > Roots > Rhizosphere > Soil | place: Michigan, USA...
AAAACCTGTGATGTTTGGTAACATTTTCAATTTTTCTCCTCATTGGGTCCTCGGAATCTGCCTGTTTCTCCTCGGATTCTCCTCATTGGGTCCTCTTTGGGTCCTCGGATTTACCTCTTTGGGTCCTCGGGCGCCGAGGACCCAAAGAGGTACCATAGAGGTTCCAAAGAGGTTGAATCAAGGCCAATCGCCGGCGCCAATCGCAACACATTACATTAAATCATAAAACGAAAGTGCCCTCAAAAAGTGTCTAACTTTTTGGGGGCACTTCAAATTTTGATACAGCCGGAGTAAAATATTTATCCCTTCCATTTTCTCAACTGCTGTAACAGCGCTCTCATATCTTTTGGCATTTCTGCTTCGAAGTTATACTGGTTGCCCTCCATATCGGTGAACAACAACCGTTGCGCATGTAACCCTACTCTTGATAAAATAGGCTTCTCTTCTTCCTCATACTTTGATAGTTTGAAATTTCTTTTGAAAGAAGAAATGCGAACGGGTATTCCATCGCCGTATAATTCATCACATACCAGCGGATGACCCACATACTGCATATGCACCCTTATCTGGTGTGTGCGGCCGGTATGGATACGAAATTGCAGGAATGAAAATTTTCCAAAATCTTCCAGCACCTCAAAATCAGTAACAGCGGGTTTGCCTTTTTTATTAATGACCATCAGTCCCCTTTTAACCGGATGCTCCATGATGAGTGCATCGATGGTTTTTTGTTTTTCGGGTACTGAGCCATTTACAAGACCCACGTAATATTTCTCCACTGATCTTTCTTCAAATGCCTGCGACAAAAACTTATGTGTTTCCGCATCTTTGGCAAATACAATGATGCCGCTGGTTTCGCGGTCGAGGCGGTGAACGGTAAACACCTGATCATATTTCTGCAGCAACAGTTGTTTAAGGGAAGGTTCTTTTCCCTCTCTGTCGGGTATGCTTAATAAGCCGGGCGGTTTATTAACAACGATAAAGTGATCGTTCTCAAATATAATTTCGGGTGATGTTTTAACCACGTGTAGCAGGTTTGTTTTTTGTATAGGAGGCATTCAGGTATTTAAGCAAACGCACTTCTTTTTCTGTAAGAAAACGCCATTTGCCTCTGTCTACATTTTTCTTGGTAAGGTTGGCATACATAACGCGGTCGAGGTTGCGAACGTCGTAGCCGAGATGTTCAAAAATGCGGCGTACAATGCGGTTACGGCCACTGTGAATTTCAATACCAATTACGCTTTTATCTTTCGGATCGGCATAGGCCAGTGTATCCGGAGCGATAAAACCATCTTCGAGCGTTATACCATTAACGATAGTTTCAAAATCTTTTTTCACTAACGGTTTATCGAGCCTTACTTCGTAGATCTTTTTTATTTCGTAGCTGGGGTGCGATAGTTTCTGCGCCAGTTCACCGTCATTGGTGAGTAATAATACACCGGTAGTGTTTCTATCTAAACGCCCAATAGGATATACTCTTTCGGGTGTGGCGTTGCGAATGATATCCAGTACGGTTTTACGGCCCTGTGGGTCTTCGGTGGTAGTTATAAAATCCTTGGGTTTATTAATCAGAATATACACCAGGTTACGACGGATCTGTAATTGCTTGCCGTTTACTTTAATATTGTCTTTATCGGTTACTTTATGTCCCGGCTCGGTGATGTGTTCGCCATTTACGGTTACCTTTCCTGCCTTTACCATTTCGGCTGCATCACGGCGGGAGCAGATGCCGGAGTGAGCGATGAATTTATTCAAAGGCATTGAGCCTGCTGGCAACTTGCTTTCTGTTGATGGTGATTGAGCAGAAGTGGTTTGTTGTTTGCGGTTAGACGTTTGAGGTTGAGCCGCTCCTTTTTGTACCTTATGTGCATCCTGCTTTTTCTCTGTATCGAAGCTCTTCTTTGCGCCTTGTGATTTGTAACCTGTGCCTTGTGCTTTGTGTCTTGTATCTTCGATTCTACTTCTTCCACCTTGTGACTTATAATCTGTACCTGCTTCACTGCGACCTCCCTTTGCGAAGGGTGTCTTACGTGTTTCTTCGGTTTTTTTATATCCCGTTGTTTCGTTGCTTTGTTGTCGTTGTGGCTTTGCACTCTGCGACTTGTATCCTGAACCATGTGCTTTGTGCCTTGTATCTTCGGTTCTGCTTCTTCCGCCTTTTGACTTAAATCCTGAACCTTGTGACCTTGTTTCCTCGTTGCTTTTATGCCTGGTGGGTGTTATACCGCCTTGCGCTCTCATCATTTTTGCTTCTTCCTTCTTCTTAGCAAAGAATTCCTGGGTTTCTTTTCTTGCCTGTTTCTTCTCCTGGCGGATGCGTTCTTTCTTTTTGGCGCCACTGTCGCCTTTCTCGCTGAATTTCTTAAATGGATTGCTCATTGTGTAGTAGTTTGCTGTTTTTCAACAGTAATGAGCGGCAAAGGTATGAAATAAAAACTCTCCCCACTGTGAGCGGGGAGAGTGAGCATAATAATAGTGCAGCATTTATGATTGAACAGGCTGGTGCCTGTGGGATTTCCTTTCCTGTTGCAGCTTCTGCAGCTGGTCGGGGGTAAGGATTGTTTTCAGACTGTTCTGCTGTTGTTCCCTTAAATCTTTTAACTGTGCCTTTTTCTGATCATCGGTCAGTGATTTGTCGTCACGAATGGCTTTGAACTTTTGGGCCATATCTTCATGGCTTTTTTTTAATGAAGCCACCTGATCATCAGTAAGGTTCAGGTCTTTTTTCATTTGTTCCAAACGCTTAGCACCGTGTTTTTTCATTTCGGCTTTGTGGTCCTGCATCATTTTCTTCAGACTCGCCTTTTGATCATCAGTGAGTACGCTTTGCACTTTTTCGTGATGATCCTTGCGGATGGTTTCCATTTTGCTTTTCCACTCACGTACTGTTATATCTTCATTCTTCTTTAAATCGGTCATCTGTTGTCTGAAGTCCTCATTAATGGTCTTTAACTCGCTTTTCTGCTGATCGGTCAGGTTAAGCTGAGCCATATCGTTGAAGCGCTGATGGCCATAATGGTGGTCGGAAAAGCCGGGCTGACCCTGGTCCTGCGCAAAAGCTCCTACTGTCACAAATGTGGCCAGGCATATGCCTAAAATTGCTTTTTTCATACTATTTCATTTTACTGTTTAGAAGCCGGAGGGTTTAGGTTTCCGGCCTGCTGTGTTAAATAATTCTTTTAAACAGTAGAATAGACGCCGGATTGGTGTGCCGGTTTAATTGATGTAGGAAATACTTCGTAAATGGAGAATATGCCGGATGAACGGGTTGCAGGAATGTTAATGGCGAACTAACCCACCCCTGACAGTCAGGCGTTTATGTTTTGCCCTAGGGTGTTAAACTTATAGCATGATCAATAGGGGTGGGTTGCTAATGACTTGTTGCTAATTGTCCATGTGCTCCTCTTTATTCGCCAGCTGTCCGCAAGCGGCATCGATATCTTTACCACGGCTGCGGCGAAGACGTGTGTTTACGCGGTTGCGTTCGAGGTATTTCATGAACTGGTCGATGGTAGCTTCATCGGGCTTTTGAAATTTGGCAGCATCAATAGGATTGTATTCAATGATATTTACCAGATCGGCAGGCACCTGACGGCAAATTTTGATCAGTTCATCGGCATCCTTTAAACTGTCGTTAAAGTTCTTAAACAGGATGTATTCGAAGGTGATTTCGTTTTTTGTTTGCTGATAGAAGTGATTCAGCGCGTCGATCAATGCCTTCAGGTTATTGGTTTCATTAATAGGCATGATCTCATTACGCTTTTTGTCGTTGGCGGCGTGCAGCGACAGGGCCAGTTTGAACTTTACTTTATCATCGCCCAGTTGCCTTATCTGTTTGGCTACACCGGCTGTGGAAACGGTAATACGGCGGGGGCTCATGGCCAATCCGTCGGCTGAAGTAATACGTTCGATTGCCCGCATTACATTTTTGTAGTTGAGCAGGGGCTCGCCCATACCCATAAATACTATGTTACTCAGCTTTTTATTGTAAACACGTTCGCACTGCTGGTTAATGAGCACCACTTCATCATAAATTTCATCAAATTCCAGATTGCGTTTGCGCTCCATATAACCGGTAGCGCAGAATTTACAACTCAGCGAACATCCTATCTGCGATGATACACAGGCAGTTTTACGTTCGTCGGTGGGGATCAGCACACCTTCAACCAAATGGCCTTCAGGCGTTTTAAAACGCGACTTGATGGTGCCATCGGCAGAATATTGGGTGGCGTCTACAGTTAAAGCCGGCAGAGAAAAGTTATCCGTCAGTTTGGCGCGCAGGTCCTTGCTCAGGTTGGTCATAGCCTCAAAGCTATGGGCATGTTTCAGCCACAGCCATTCATATACCTGTTTGGCGCGGAATTTTTGTTCGCCAAGCGTTCCAAAATATTGTTCAAGCTCACTAAGGCTTAACTGCCTGATATTCTTTTTCGCCGTTTTTAACATGACGCAAAGGTAAGCCGGTTGGTGGGATTTCCCATTCACACGAGTAACTCAGGTACCGTTACGCCAGGAACGATTAGTCGATAGGCGTTGAAAGTCAACCGGGTAGGATTATTTTTCAATTTTTGGCGCTGTAAATTCCGTTGGCGCTGGCACCTTGGGTGGGAAAACGATCGTGTTAATGGAGGCATATTGAGAATGAGTTGAGAAATACTCCGCAGTTACAGTGCTATCGGCATGAAGACTGGCAACACCGGGATCAAATAAATACTCTAATTTGCCCAATACCAGAAATAATTCCATTGGTTCCCGGTAATGTCCGTATGCTGCTGTTTTAATTACCGAATCACCGTTGCATATTGCTATTCCACATGTTTGGTCATCGCTCCATGGAGCGTCATAATAAGGCTTTAATGAGGTTAGAGGAATATTCCTGATCTTATTCAGAATAACATTGTATTGTGACCTGGTAATTGTTCCGCTATAGCCTCCTGTTATAGCCGTAAAACGCTCACCATAAAATTTAACATGCAGAGATGAGTCAATTTCAAGATACTCTACGGGGCATTTGCCAAAACAACCTGAACTGGCAAAATAGACAGCGGATGGCAGGATATAGTTTTTAGCCTTAATTTTTGACGCTGATACAGTATCCGGTATAAAGTCCTGGTGTTTTGTAGCCACTAACAGGAGTGAATCGGGTGTTAATCGTAAAATAGTATACTGGCTGTTCTTATCCTTTTCAAAAAGACCATTTATATAGAGCGTGTCTTGTAGAATTTGATATTGCGAATATGACCAAAAGGAGCCGTAGCAGGTAGAATCTTCAAAGCTGATGTAGCTTGTCAGATTAAGATTGTTTTCTGTGGTATCAACCCTCCCTATCCAGTCGCCTTTAATTAAAGCAGCGTAATTGTTTTTTGCAGGCTGTCCATGGCAGGAAATCAAAAGGCTTATTATTGAAAAGAAAGCAATATACTTTATCATGTACGGAAGGGGTTTATAAAGAGATGCAAAAAAAGGGGTTATACATAAACAAACAGTTTATAATAGTAGTTATAAAAGCCACAGGATTGTTTTAATTAATAAAGTTTTTATTAAGAACAGGCTTTGCAATTACTTTGCGACGCCGGGAAGGTGGGTCTTCCGCCAAAGGGAGACCCGCCTTTCTGTACACTGAAGGGTGAGCCGCTTTTAAGAAACCGGTCCACCCATAAAACAAAAGCTATATGAACAAAGTATATGTTATAGATACGGTAAGAACACCGATAGGAAAATACGGCGGCGCCTTAAGCACCATCCGGCCCGATGATTTGCTGGCTCACGTAATAAAAAGTTTACTGCAACGCAATCCCAATATAGATATCAATGCCATTGAAGATGTAATTGCCGGCGATGCCAACCAGGCTGGTGAAGATAACCGCAACGTTGCGCGTATGGCGGCCTTGCTGGCCGGACTGCCGGTAACAGTACCCGGAAATACCGTAAACCGCTTATGCGCTTCAGGCCTGCAGGCGATCATGGATACAGCCCGCGCCATGATGTGTGGCGAAGGTGATCTGTATATTGCCGGTGGCGTGGAAAGTATGACACGCGCTCCTTTTGTTATGCTCAAATCATCCGGCGCATGGAACCGTACACCCGAAATGGTTGACAGTACCATCGGCTGGCGTTTTCCCAATAAAAAACTGACCGATAAATACTATCCCTATTCCATGGGCGAAACAGCTGAAAATGTAGCTCGCCAATGGAAGATCAGTCGTCAGGCACAGGATGAATTTGCTCTCGCCAGTCAGGAGAAATATTTTGCTGCTTTGAGCAAAGGCACCTGGAAAGATGAAATAAGCGGTGTTGAAATTTTCGGCGGCCGCGATGAAAAGATCTATTTTGATAAAGACGAACCACCTCGCACAACGTCTATGGAAAAGCTGGCAGCACTTCGTCCCGCTTTTATAAAAGATGGAACAGTTACGGCCGGTAATTCGTCTGGTATTAATGATGGCGCTGCTGCTATGCTGCTGGCCAGTGAAGCCGCTGTTGAAAAATATAATCTTCGGCCCATGGCGCGTATTGTATCGATGGCTGTTGCAGGTGTTGATCCGGCTATTATGGGCATCGGACCCGTACCTGCCAGTCAAAAAGCATTGCAACGCGCCAAACTAACGGTAAACGACCTTGATTTAATTGAATTAAATGAGGCATTTGCATCCCAATCAATTGCCTGTACTCATGATTTGGGTCTTGATGTGAAAAAAGTAAACGTAAATGGCGGTTCTATCGCCATTGGTCATCCTCTCGGTTGTAGCGGCGTGCGCATATCTTCTACATTGGTGCATGAAATGAAAAGACGTGGCTCAAAATATGGTTTGGCAACCATGTGTGTAGGAGTAGGGCAGGGCGCCGCGATTGTGTATGAGGGAAATGTTTAGATTATACCTTTGCTACGTGAATTAATGCTTTTGCATACCTAATCAAATATCAATATGAACCTGCAAACAGCCATACAGCAACTCGAAAAACATATTAGTGAGGTCCCCGATCGGTTTAGACAGCTTTCCGAAGACATTATCCTGAAAAAATCTGCGCCTGGTAAATGGTCAAAACAGGAAATACTGGGGCACCTGATAGATTCTGCCATCAATAACCTGAAGCGGTTTACCGATTCGCAATGTTTTCCACAGCCTTATAAAGTAATACGCTATTCGCAGGATGATCTGGTAGTAATTAATCTGTATCAGCAGTTGCCACTGGAACACCTATTGCCGTTATGGATTGCATTGAACCAGCAGATAGTTTATGTGATCAGCAATATTCCTGCTGATAAATTATCTTATACGATCATCATTCCTTCGGGCGAATCAAAAACCCTTGAATGGCTGGCTATCGATTATGTTGACCACATGGAGCATCATTTGAAGCAGATCTTTGGGTAGTTGTAATGCTAAGTTTTTTATATGGAATTCACAACATACATAATCCGTTTTGAAGCAAACCCCGATAAGTCGGTAAAATGGTTCTTTTATGTGGCAGTAGGCGGTATCATGGGAGCAGTCGGTGCAGTTGTTATAGGATTGAATATCCTGGCAACATTATTATTTTTAGGCACGCTGGCGTTCGTTTTGATAGTAGCAATGGTCAAAAAGGGAAACATTGGACTTGACATATTATCGGCAAAAGAGAAGCTTGTAATTACATCCAACGGCATTTCAATTGCAGGTAAAAACTGCGATATAAACGACATTAAAGACTTACGCTTCCAAATCAATTCATACAGAGGCGCCAGATCTTCAAGAAAGGGCCTGGACATATCTGACGGCATTGAAAATTTTCTGTCATTTAATTATAACGGTAAAGAGGTTAAGTACCGTTTTTATCTCAACAGCGCCAAACATACCCAAATATTAGGGCAGGTATTTGAAGAATTTTACCGTAAGAAAATTCCTTTTATTGAAACCGATGCCAACGGTTATCAAACCTGGTTATTCAGGCGGCTCGATGAAAAGGAGCTGGCTGCGTTTAAAGAGAAATATAGTTAATTTGAAAATGAGGCAGTTTGAAAATGTTTTTATTTTTATGATTAATTGTTGTGTATTTCATTTTCAAATTAAACTAGCTTATACAACAACCTCCTCACCATCCGGTAATTTGTAAACAACGACAATGCGATCAATACAACCGCAGTGCCCAGTACCGACCAGTGCAGTATGGACGACAATTCGGGACGGTCGAACATGGCAAAGTGGTGAAAGGCCCATTGCATGACTTCTGTAAACACCAGAGCGGCCAATACTACCAGTACATATACAGGAATGAATTGTTTTGACACATTCCGGCTAAGCCAGTTGGGTGAATAACCAAGCATAAGCAGTAACTGCAGATTGTCTTTACTACGTGCAATCATCAGTTGCAGATAAAAAGAAAAAAGCATCAGCGCGAGCACCACCACCAGCAAACCGAAAATACCCAGTCCGCTGAAGATGCCCTGCAATACCTGTTTAATACGGCCAAATTTGGTTTTGTCTTTATTTACTTTGTAATCCTTCTGTTGCAGATAACTCAGAAAATCGGGACTGTTGGCGTCTTTCGTTTTGATGTATAAGCGGCTGGCTTTAACATCGGTCGTATGTCCGAATGTATTATTAGCCCAGTTCAAAAAGTTTTTAGGAACGATGATGGAATTGATGCGATCGCTAAATGCTACGATAGATCCGCGGAAAGTTTGCTTTTCACCGTTAGGTCCAAAACAGGTTATGTACACTACCACCTGCGATGCAGTGGCTTCTGAAAGTTGTGGCAATCCATAACCGGGAGCAAATACGTTATATATTTCAAGGAAGTCAGACGAAAAGATGATGGGAATAAAATTCTGTCCTTCCTGCCATGTAAAGTTAGGCGGAACAGTATCAATAAAGTTATTATCCAGCGATTCGAGGAACATGTCGGTGCTAAAGGGAATAATATCACCGGCGCTGAGTTGTACTCTGAAGCGGTTGGCAATTAAAGGAGATACACCCTGCACAAATGGTTTTGCGGCAATATCTTTTATATCATTTTCATTGAACAGGTTTTTCTCCAGTTGTCCCATCGTTTCATTCGTAATGGTTTTTGAAATGGAGATATAGTCATAACCTTCCTTGCGGGGGCTGTCTCCACCCAGCAGTTGCTGAATGTTGATGTACATCTGAATAGAACATAATAATAGTAGTACGCCAATGCCAAGACCTACATAGGAAAACCAGCGGGAACTGGTATTGGTACCAGTTTGCAATAAGGATCGGATGGGTTTAAATGATACTGTCACGTGCAATTATTACAAATGAAATAATCGGGTGAACGGAAAATAATCAATGCGCTCCAGGTCGGCGAAGATGATAGCGGCATTGCGCAGCTTACTTTCTTCGAGCATCAGCTGCATGGCGTTTTGTGAGTTCTTATCGTCGAGGTGACTAAAGGGTTCATCGAGCAATAAAAAATCATAAGGCTGCATCAGTGCGCGAATGATCGCCACGCGCTGCTGTTCACCATAGGAACAGGTGCGGCATTTGGATGATAACTTATTGCCAATGCCCAGGCGTTCTGCCATTTCCCTGATCTTTTCTGCAGGATGAAATGGATTCAGCTGTCGCTTCAACTCAATGTTTTCCCATACGGTTTGTTCGGGGAACAGCCGCATATCCTGCAATACAATGCTAATATGATCTTTGCGGTAACTGGCAAAATCTTCGGGTGAAAAATTCTTTAAACTATTGGAGTTGTATAAAATGCTACCGTTGTACTCGTTGCGCAGGCCATACAAAAAATGCATCAGCGACGATTTGCCACTTCCCGAGGGCGCAACGATTTTTACGTATTCCCCTTTTGTAAAAGTGAGGTCATGCCTCCATACTTCTGATTGAGTACGATGATCATTTTCGAAATAAACGGGTAAAACTTGTTGTAGTTGAAGTTGCATGACTATAATAATATTGAATATCGAATGCTGAATGTCGAATATCGAACTCAACATTCAGCATTCAATATTTAACATTTTAGTGAGCTAATGGAGCTAACATGGCGAAGCTTAATGCAGCAGGATCACTATAGTTTATCTGTGCATTATAGTCGCCTTTATGATCGTGTATTTTTGAAATAGCATCCAGGTATTTGTTCAGTTGCTTTAAACTGTTGGTGTTTTTATCTACCAGATTTATTTCAGCTTCGCCGGTATAGGCGCCGCTTTTTTCGCCACCGCTCGTCATAATAATATCCTGCCACATATTTAAGGAAAGGTCCATGGCGGCTTTGCCGCTGCTATCGGTAACAGCAGAAGAAGCTGATTTCAGGATCTGCTGTACATTGATATAACCGGCAAATGCATGGCCGCTTAAACGATCGGCTAAAGGGAAATGATTATTGCCGCCTGCCAGGAAGCCATTTACCTGTTCAGGTGAATTGCTTGCTGCAAACCAGTTATTGTTAAGCTGGAAATGTACTTTGGTAGCCATTTCAGGTGCGTTCTCCTGAATTTTTGATTGCAGAATGCCAAACAGTTTATCAAATGAAGGCTTGTCGTTTACCGAAGTGGCAAATAATACTTTTGCATCAGGAACGGCGGGTTGGTCTAATGGAATAGATTCTCCATTGGGACCGGTAATCGTGGTTTTGTGTGCGCCGAGACTGAAATCAGATACCGACAATAACACATCGCCTTTAGTGGCTTTTACAAATTCATCGGTGCTGTATCCAACGCTTTGGAAAAAGCTGTTTACAAAACCATCTACACCTATCAGTTTGATCAGGTCTTTAAACCCTTCGGGAGGATATTTAGCCGCAAAAACAGCTACCACGTTTTGTGATGGAATGCGATTGAGCATATCAGTGCTGATAGAGCCGGATGAATATTTGTCTATCAGGTCGCGCAGTTCTTTGTTATAGTACCCCTTTGACTTAACGGTAATTTTACCATTGTCGAAATTCAATGAAGTAGCATATGCATTTCCTTCAAACAGCACATTCAGCTTTAACAGCGACATGGCGCCGCCGAGCATGTCATAGTATTGTCCGGCATTTACCCAGTAATGGATATCGCTCGGTTATTTCATTAA
>Ga0105239_10009403_pt1 | contig 11023 bp, 10 predicted proteins | sample KBSC44metaG_FD_92761 | JGI IMG/M metagenome (GOLD analysis project Ga0105239, IMG submission 92761) | Corn rhizosphere microbial communities from Kellogg Biological Station, Michigan, USA - KBS C4-4 metaG | ecosystem: Host-associated > Plants > Roots > Rhizosphere > Soil | place: Michigan, USA...
ATCTAAAGCGCCGGCATCCAAGGCACCGGCAAAGAAAGCACCCGCAAAAGCAGTCGCGGCGAAGGCCGCAACAGCAGTGAAGAAAGCAGCGCCTGCGAAGGCGGCGGCAAAGCCCGCAGCGAAGGCAGCACCGGCCAAGAAGCCGGCGGCGGCCAAGGCTGTGGCGAAGCCCGCAGTGAAGAAGGCAGCGCCCGCCAAGGCAGCGGCAAAGCCGGCGGCCAAGGCAGCACCGGCGAAGAAGCCTGCAGCCAAGGCAGCGGCAAAACCCGCGGCCAAGAAGGCAGCGCCCGCCAAGGCTGCGGCAAAGCCCGCCGCGAAGGCAGCGGCAAAGCCGGCAGCAAAGCCAGCCGCGAAAGCAGCAGCGGCTGCGACCAAGCCTGCGGTGAAGAAAGCCGCCGCGCCGAAGGCCAAGGCAGCGCCTGCGAAGGCGAAGGCTCCGGCCAAGAAGTAGACCGGTCGTTGGGGCGTCGCGCGTCCTCCGGGACTTGGCAAGGACGCTCTGACGCACTGGATCGAAACAGTCCGGCAGCGGGTTCAGCCCGGAGGGCTGAACATCGGGATGGGACCGAGGGGCAAGCAAAGCGAGGCGCCGATTGGCTGCCTCGCTCGCCCTTTGAATTGTCTCCTTGCCGCGGTTGGCGAAGGCCCCGGCGCAATGCCTGGGGTTGGTGAGATACGAATGCAGGTTTGAAATCCCGTCAGCCTGCGGTTGTCGTTTGCTCGTATTTTCCAGCGTACCAGTCTGTAGGCTTGTCCGTGATATCTGGAGCGGAAACCGCAACCGGTTTCTGGCTGTTGTTTTTCTGCGCTCTGGCGGTTGATCGCAAGCGCCTGTCCAGTCAACACTGGACGCCTGCAAACAGGAAACCGATCCATGCCGAAGCTGCTCTACGCATCCACCTCTCCCTACAGCTCGAAGGTGAGGATGGCCGCGGCCTATGCCGGGATCGCGATGGATCTGGTGCCGGTCAAGACGGAGGACAAACCGGCCGAGTTGATCGGCGCCAATCCGCTCGGAAAGATACCGGTGCTGGTGCTCGACGATGGCCGCTCGATTCACGACAGCCGCGCCATCACCCAGCACCTCAACCGGATTTCGAAGAGCGCGTTGTTCCCACGCAATCCCGACAAGCGGCTGGAAGCGGAAGTGCTGGAGGCGCTGGCCGACGGTATCTGCGATTGCGCGCTGTCGATGGTCTATGAGCGCCGCACCCGGCCTGAGGAAATGGTCTATCAGCCCTGGCTCGACCGGCAATGGGCCAAGATCACCGCGTCACTGGACTTACTCAACGCCAACCCGCCAAAGCTGCCGAAGAAGATCACCGTCGGTCAGATGGCGTTGCGCGCCTGCCTCGGCTATCTCTCCCTGCGCTTCGCCGGCAAATGGGAAAAGGGCCGTGGCCGGCTGACCCGCTGGGCGGCGCGTTTCGACGAAAAATTCCCGGAGCTGAAGCCGGCGGTTCCAGGGTGAGAACTGCCGACTTCCCCTAGCCGGGAGATCAGCAGCTTCCTCGCTGCCTATCTCTATCTTGTGCGTTGAAGACAATTCGCTTTCGTGCTCGCATAGCACCCGGCAAATCGCACACAGGCGGTGAGCATGGCGAAGTCATCCACCACAACCGGCAGCGCGGTCGACCCGATGGTCGCTCGTCTGCGCGGTGCCCTTGGCAACCGGACCTTCACCGAACAGAAGATGTTCGGCGGCACCTGCTTCCTCATCAACGGCAACATGCTGGTCGGCGCATCGAAGCGTGGGCTGCTGGTCCGCGTCGGCAAGGCCGCGCATGCAGAGGCGGCCTTGCGTCCCCATGCGCGACAGATGGAGATGGGCGGCCGTTCGATGGAAGGCTACGTCCGTGTCGCGCCGGAAGGCACCGCGACCGATGCCGACCTTCGCGGCTGGCTCGATCTCGCGCTGGCCTTTGTCAGTACGCTTCCAGCAAAATCGAAATCCGCCAAGGTCGCAAATAAGCGCGCCTGAGCGGCTGGCTCAGCGCATTCTATGCATGTCGCCCAAAGTGACGTCGGTTTTGGGAGAACGACATTGCATAGAAACAAGAACCTCAAGCGCGTCGCATAAATCCCTTTCGACGCGACGCGCTTCAGGCTCCGCAGTGAGTTCTGGCGGGTTGGGCGCATGGCGAGGGGAGGGTGCGATGGTCCTTACGGGAAACTGTATGTGCGGGGCGGTTGGCTGGACCTACTCCGGAGACACCACGCGCAATCTGGTCTGTCACTGCGTTGACTGCCAGCGCGCCACGTCCTCTCCCTTGACGGCCTTCCTGGGGATGAGGCGGGAGCACCTGAACTGGACCGGTGATATCGTGCACTATGAGAGCAGCCCCGGGACGTTCCGGGGATTTTGCCCGACCTGCGGCACAAGGCTCTATTTCCGCTCCGGGAGATGGCCTTCGGAGGTTCACGTCCACGCCGCGACGATGACCGATCCGGGCGAATACCAACCAGACGCGCAAGTCTTCATTGGCTCGCAAATGAAATGGCTCGACCGGCTGCGGTCGCTTCCCACCCATCAGGGTTTTCAGCAAGCTCCGCAGGATTCTGCCGATACGCCCTGAGGGCGGAGCGAACGTGCCTGCCTGCACGGTCGAGTTTGTTGCTGTCTCGCACAAAGTTCTCGAAACCGGCAAGCTCCTGGGCTAGAAAGGTTTTTGAGAATGGCGGCGCGAAAATCGGACAATGACCATAACCAGCGAAGACAGCCCGAATGGCGCAGGCCATGCCACATTCACGCCGCCCGGTGATGGCGCTGCCGTGGAGCGGGCAGGGCGCCCGCGCAAGGCGCTGCTCTCGTCCTCCATGGTCGGCTCGACCAATCGTGGCCGCGTCCTGCAGGCGCTGTTCGATCTCGGCCCCACCAGCCGCGCCGAACTCGCGCGCATGGCTGGCGTCAACCGCACGACGATTTCCGGCATCGTGCAGCCGCTGATCGACGACGAGGTGCTGGTCGAGAGCGATCCCATGCCCGCCAATCCCGGTGGTGGCAAGCCGGCGCGGCCGCTGTGGTTTTCGCCGAAAGCCCGTCCCATCTGCGGCGTGCTCTTGATGCCGGACGCGGTGCACGCCTGCGTGGCGACGCTCGACGGAAAGATCGAGTCGGAACGCAAGATGGTACTGCCGGACGGCAGGGGGCAGGTCGCACCGATCATCGAGACGATTGCCGAATGTGTTGGCGACACGCTTGCCAAGGCACGGCGCAAACCCTTTGGCATCGGTGTGGCCGTCGGCGGCATGGTCGACACCGATCGCGGCTCGATCGTCACCGTCAATCTGGCCCCGGCGCTCGACCGTTATCCGCTGGCCGACGATCTCGGCCGGCGCTTCGGCCTGCCGGTCAAGCTCGATCATCATCCGCGCGCCCTGCTGGTCGGTGACCGCTGGTTCGGCGCCGGCCGTGGCGTCAGGCAATTCGCGGTCGTCTACACCGGCGAAGTGCTGGGCGGCGCTCTCTATTTCGATGGCCATCTCCATCGCGGCACGTCCGGAGCAGGCGGCGAGCTCGGCCACACTTTCGTGCAGCTCGATGGCGAGCTCTGCCGCTGCGGCCGGCGCGGCTGCTGGGACACCATCGCCACGCTGAGCTGGCTGCGGCGCGAGGGTGCCAATGCTGGCCTGCCCGAACCCCATCTGATCGACTCGGCCCGCCTTGTCGACATGGCCGATCGCCGACTGCCAGGCGCCGAAAAGCTGCTCGACCGCTATGCCCGCAACGTGGCGGTCGGCATCGCCAATCTGCAGCAGACGGTGGCGCCCAACATCTTCATCCTGCATGGCGACGTCGTGCTCGGCGGCGATCGTCTGCTCGGCGCGATCGCTGACCATGTCCGTGCCATGGTGCCGTCGCGCCCGGGCGGCGCGATCGAATTCATCGCCGGCGATGCCGGCGATGGTGCGGCATTACTCGGCGCCGCAGGCCTGGTGATTTCGGAGTTGTTGCAGCTGCCGATCTAGACCCTAGCCGTTTTAACTTGGCTAGCGGGGTGGCGTCCCGATGGCGCACCGGTCGCAACGCGCAAGTCAATCTCAGCGCAAAGCCTGACCTCATCGCTTGAGTCCTGCGGCATGCGACGCCCATGACAGGTTATTCGTAGAGACGCGAGAAAGGGCTATAAACGTTACTCTCCAATATCGGCGCCGCGCCAATTGATGTCGTCGCCCCTACCCGATGTGGTGCGCAAAACGCGATTGACAATATCGTGGTTTAGCGCATTCTAAATACACAGTTACTCTGAAATCGAAAACTACTGGGGAGCGTGCATGGTCAAGGCGCTTGCTTTGGCGGCGTTGCTTTGTTTGTTTTGACAGTCGGCCTTTTGCTGGGAGAGAGACGATCTAGCCAGCTTTCCTTAAGGGGGTCAGAAATCGCGAAGGGAGAAATCCGTGAAACTTCCATTCAAGCCATGGTTGGACCAAGCCGGAGCATTCCCAATTTCCCATATCGCCGGCATACCGCACTACAACACACCGGTCTCTCCGACCACGCCGAGGACCGGCGTTCTCCATACCACGGAAGGAGGCTGGGCCGGCAGTTTGGCAATCTTCCGAGTACACTATGCTCCGCACTTCATGCTCGGATACGATGCGACAGCCAAAGAAGTACGAATTGCTCAATTGGTCCAGGTGGGGACCATTGGCGCCGCGCTGAAGGCACACAACAACAAAGCGTTGGTGCAAATAGAAATGATCGGCTTCTCGAAACCCACGCCGTGGCTGCCTGACGATGGCACCGTGGAGGCCTTGGCTTCGCTGATGGCTGTTTGCTTCGTCGAATACGGAATACCGCTTACACGTCCTTGGGCCGACGGCGATTTCGGCAAGGCGGGGCCAAATCCGCACCGTACATCTGGAAACTACGGCACCGTCGCAGGGTGGTATGGCCACGGGGACTGTCCCAGCCCAGACACGCACTGGGACCCAGGTAATCTCGAATGGAGCAAGGTGTTCGCCAAGGCGCAAACGATAGCCAACAGCATGGGGCCATCATCGGATACGATTGGACCCGCCGCGATGGCAGGCATAGCAACCTCGAACGCAACGTCACCCGCAGCAAAGCCTAAATAAAGCGGAAGCCGGCGAAAGTAGATAGCTGCGTCGTGATCGGTGGTTCGTCCGCGCTGCCGCTGGCAGTGTGTCAAAAAATTCAATGGCGATTTCGTAGCCGGTTGCAATTCGTCGTCTCGTTATTCCAAGCCGCTGCGCATTCTTGAGTGATATGCCTGGTTACCCGGCTAAGCCCGGATAAGTCTGGAACCATGGCCTGATGCGCTCGAAGCGCGCCGCCATGTTGAGCACGCTCTCATCGGCATGCCGTCGCCCGATGATCTGCAGGCCGACCGGCAGGCCCTGTGCGGTCAGGCCGGCTGGAACCGAGATTGCCGGATGGCCGGTGTAGTTGATCGGATAGGTCATGCACCAGCCGATCAGCGGATCGACCGCCTCGCCGTTGATGGAGGTCGGTCCGATCGTGTTGCCGTCGGTGGCGTTCTTGACCGGCGGAATGGCAAGCGTCGGCGATACGATCAGATCGTGGCTCGCAAACACATCCTCGAGCCCGTCATGCACGCCGGTGCGCAGGAGATCGTCGAGCGCGTGGTCGACGGCGGACACTTTGTAGGCGTCCTTCAGCATGGCGAGGAATTGCGGGGTGAGCACGCCGGCATGCTCGCCCATCAGGTCGATGCCTTCCTGTTTCCAGTAGACCGCGATTGCCGCGTAGTGGATCGAGATCGTACGCACCCAAAGTGCCGCGAGGTCCTTGTGGTCGGCCCTGAAATCGAGTTCGATCTCGTCGACCGCAATGCCGTTGTCGCGCATGGCCGCGACCGCGTCGGCGACCACGGCCGCGACCTTAGGGTCGACCGGGAAATTGCCGAGGCGCGGACTGTAGGCGACGCGCTGCGGCTGGAAGGGTCCGCTCGCCGCGCCGACATAGTCGACGCCATCGTCGGGCAGGCTGAGCGGATCGCGGCTGTGCGGACCGGCCATCACCTTGGTCATCAGCGCGGCGTCGCCGACGGTGCGCGCCAGCGGTCCGATATGGACAAGCGGATGTGCCCACAGGAAACCGTCGGGGCGCGTCACGGAAGGAATGCGGCCGAAGGAGGGCTTGAAGCCGACAGTGCCGCTGAACGAGGCGGGGATGCGCACCGAGCCGCCGCCATCGGTGCCTTGCGCCAGCGCCGCCATGCCGTCGGCGACGGCTGCGGCACTGCCGCCCGACGAGCCGCCGGAATTGTAGCCGATCGCGAAAGGCGTGCTGGTCGGCCCGAAGCGGAGATTGTCGGTAATGCCCTTGTGACCGAACTCCGGCGTGTTGGTCTTGCCGAGCACGATGGCGCCGGCTTCGAGCAGGCGCTCGACAGCCGCGGCGTTGGTTTGCGGCACCCTGTTGTGCACGGCGCGCGACGCCATCGATGTCGGCACGTCGGCGACATCGTCGAGATCCTTGATGCCGACCGGCACGCCATGCAGAGGGCCGAGCGGAACACCGGCCATCACCTCTTTCTCGGCAACGCGGGCAGCGTCCATCGCTTCGTCGCCGAGGACCAGCGTGTAAGCGTTGATGACGGGGTTTCGCGCCTCGATGCGGCGCAGGTAAGCCTCTGTGACCTCGACCGGCGACAGGTCGCGGCGCCGGATGCGCTGTGCCAGTTCAGCAGCCGGCAGGAAACAGAGTTCATTGTCCGCAGAAGTCATTGAAGCCATTCCGTCTACTTGATGAAAACCGGATTTGCCGAGCCGCCCGTGCCCTTGCTCACCTTGGCGGGGCTGGCGCAGTAAAAGCCTTCGTAGCGCCGGTCCGCCGCGCAATCGCCGGCAAGCTGGTCGAGCGCGGCCATTTCGGTGAAGACGACGCCGAGATTGCGCATCAGTGCTGCATGCAGCACCAGCATCAGGCCGGTCTCGGGATCGTAGGTGGTCTCGTTGGCCAGCGTGTCGGTGACCAGACAAGGCACCTGCATGGCGTCGAACCAGCGCACGAGGTCCAACGAGAAGGTCAGGCCAGGTTCCCAATAGCTTTCGCCCACTGTCTGAATTCCCGCTGCCAGCGCACCGACCCAGCCGGTGCGGATGAGCAGGATGCTGCGCGGCAGGATCTCGACACCTTGCGCCCGGGCGCAGTCCATCAAATCGTGATGAGAGAAGGTCTCGGCGCGATCGAGCACCGGCTTGCCGCGGAAGCGGGCAATGTCGAGCAGCACGCCACGTCCGACAATGCCGCGCTCGGCGATTGGCATGATGCCGGCCTTGGTCATACCGCCATTGGTGCTCGATGCCGGAAAGCCGTTCCACAGCGTGTCGTCGAACCACATATGGCCGAGCGCGTCGCAATGCGTGCCGGCCTGCGCGAAGCCGGTGACATAGTCATCGGCGAATTCGAGCCCGCCGGGCAGGGGATGCCAATGGCCGTTCTCGAACCCGGCCTTGTCGGCGACCATGAAATGCTTGGCCGGCCAGCGGCCGGGGAACACCGCGTCGCCTTCGGGGCTGCCGATCGGCACGCCAAGCGTGAAGGTGCGACCGTCCCGCACTGTCGCCAGCGCGCGCTTGACCTCGTCAGGCGTGAGATAGTTGAGCGCGCCGATCTCGTCGTCTGCGCCCCAATGGCCCCAGCGATTGGGGGCGTTCGCCAGCAGCCGGCCCAGCGTCATTGCGTCGGTCGCGCTCATGCGCCGGCCTCCATGGCCGCGGCGGTCATCGCCTCCTTGGCGCCGGTTATGTAGGCGACGACCTCTTCCATGTTGGTGGCGGAACTTGGCAGATCGGCGGCCTTGCGGCCCCTGCGCATCACCACCACCCGATTGCAGACCTGCCAGAGATGATCGAGATTGTGGGTGACCATGACGATGGTCAGTCCCTTGGCGCCCAGCCGTTTGATCAGCTCGAGCACCTCGCGCGATTCGCGCACGCCGAGTGCCGCCGTCGGTTCGTCGAGCAGCAACAGCTTATGGCCCCAGAAGGCACCGCGTGCGATCGCCACCAATTGGCGCTGGCCGCCGGACATGCGCTCGACCGTTTTCGAGCGCACGCCGGGGATGTCGATGTGCAACTCGTCGAGCCCCTTGATCGCGGTGTCGCCCATCGATTTCAGGCGGATCCAGCGCAACAGCGCCGGGCCGCGCCCATGCGCCAATTCGCGCCCGAGGAAGAAATTCTCGGCCGCCGTGAAGGTGCCGATCAGCGACAGGTCCTGGTAGACCGTCTCGATGCCGAGGCGCTGTGCCTCGGCCGGCGGCGACAGTTTGCGCGGCTGGCCTTCGAGGAGCACCTCGCCGGAAGTCGGGTCATGCGCGCCAGCCAGGATCTTGATCAGCGTCGACTTGCCGGCGCCATTGTCGCCCACCAGGCCGATAATGTCGCCCCTGGCGATATCGAGCGAAACCGCGTCGAGCGCCTGGATGCCGCCAAAGCTTCGGCAGATGCGGCGCAGGCTGAGCAGTGTGTCAGGTGCCATGGCCTAGCCCCTCGCGAAGCGGCGGCCGATGCCGCCGAGCGCCACGGCGACGACGAGCAGGGTGCCGGTGAACAGGAACTGGGTGAAGATCGGCGCGCCGATCATGGCCAGGCCGTTGTTGCCGACGGCGACCGTCAGCACGCCGATCAGCGTGCCGAGAATGTGGAACTGACCTTCCCTAAGCGCCGCTGAACCGAGGAAGGCGGCGGAGAACGAGGTCAGCATGAAACTGTCGCCAGCCGTCACCTGGCCGGAGCCGAGGTTGGAGGCCATCAGCACGCCGCCAATGGCCGCGCATGTGCTGGCAATGGCGAAAGCGACGATGCGGCTGCGGTCGACGGCGACGCCGGCGCGGCGCGCCGATTCCGGACTGACGCCGATCGCCTTGATGTGCTGGCCCTGCACCGTGCGGTTGAGGATCACCCACAGAAGGATGAGCACCACCGCCATGATGATGACCAGATGCGGTACCCCGGCGATCCGGCCGATGGCGATCCTGGTGAACTCACGTGATTGGGTGAGCTGCAGCGGGATGCCGCCTGAATAGGCGTAGTTCAGCCCGACGACGATGGTGCCGGTGCCGAGCGTGGCGATGAAGGCGTTGACGCCGATCTTGGAGACGACGAGTCCGTTGACGATGCCGACGATCGTGCCGAGCGCGATGACGAGAACGACGGCCAGCGGGATGGACAGACCGCTGCTCAACAGGCCGACCACGAGCAGGCCGCAAAAACTCGCGACATAGCCGATGCTGAGATCGAAATCGCCGGCCACGAGCGGCACGGTGAGGCCCGCCGCGACGATGGTGCCGATCGCCATGTCGTTGATGATGTTGCGGAAATTGCCGATCGTCGCGAAGGTCCCCGGCTGCAGCACCGAGAAGATCGCCAGCATCAGCGCCAGCACGATGATGGTGCCATAGGTGCCGAGCAGGCGCATCAGAAGCGCCCGCCGGTCACGCATGCCGGGAGGGAGAGACCCGGCCTGCGCGACCGGCAAGGCGGCCTCCGCCGGAGCGGAGGTTTCGGGCAAGGGATGATCAGCGGTCATGACGGCTCTGTGCATGATGGAACTCCGGTGTGACCGGGCGTGCCCGGCCGCACCGTCAATCTGCAGGACTTACTGCGGATTGTCCTTCATGAACTGGTCGACATTGTCCTTGGTGACCAGCGTGTAGCCCGGCACGAAGGATTTCGGCTGCCACTTGTCGCCGGCCGCCAGTATGTTGGGGATCTGGTCGACCAGCATCTTGCCGGCGGACGTCAGGTCGACGCCGAGCGTTGCGGTCATCGTCCCGTCCTTGACCGCCTGGACGGCGGGCGCCGTGGCGTTGAACGAATAGACCTTCACATCGCTGCGGCCGTTCTGCTTCAGCGCCGCGATCGCGCCCATGGCGTTGTCGTCATAGCAGTTGAAGATCGCGAAAGGCCCCTTGGCATTGGCATTGGCGGCAAGCCAGGCACTGGTTGCGGCCTGCGAGGATTCGGCCGCACCTGGAATGCTGATCTCGTGCGACGTTGCCTTCAGCCCCGGATTGGCCTTCACCGCGGCATCGAAGGCGTCGGCCCGCTCGCGGCACGGAATGCCGGGGTGATAGGTCAGGTCGAGCACGGTGCCGGCATTGCCTATGTCCTTCAGCATAAGGTCGAGCAGTGGCGGCGCCGCTCCGGTGCTGGCCGAAAGCGCAATGCCGTCGGCCATGCCGCCGCCGGCGGAAAGCACCGGAATGTTGGCATCGGCCGCCGCTTGCAGCCCGGCGGCGAGGCCGGTCGAATCGAACACCGTGACGATGATGGCGTTCACCTTCTTGGTCGCCAGTTGCTTGATCGAGGTGATCGCCTGCGAAGGATCGCCATTGGCGTTGAGGGTTTCCACCGTCCAGCCCTTGGACTGGGCCTCCTTGCTCATCGTGTCGACCATCTGGTTGGTGTCGACGTCGGAGGTCGAGAAGGTGACGATGCCGATCGTCAGCTTGTCATCGGCATGTGCTGCCGGCGCGAAAGATGCCGCGACGAGCGCCGCGGTAGACAGTTTCTGAAAGCGGTTCACGTTGCAAATCCCCTTTTGACCGAGTGTTCCGGTTCGCATCCCGACCTCGCCTGGCCTTGTGTCAGGCCTGTTTGCGGGGTCGTCACAGGTGCATCTGTTTGTTCGTGCGAGACACGTACTAACTATAGGCACAAGGCTCGGGAGCGTGCAACGGCTATTTTGCGGGCTTCTCCTGTTCCGCAAGGGAGGCAGGTGGGAGGAGACAGGCAATAAAAAAGCCGGGCGCGAGGCCCGGCTTTTTCGTGTCGTGGCTTGAACGACTTAGAACTTCATACCGACGCCGAAGGTGACGCGGTTGTCGGTGGCCTTGACCTTGCCGATACCGTCGAAGTCCTTCGAGCCGAAATCCGTGTAACGGTACTCGACACGGCCGAAGATGTTGTCGGTCAGCTTGATGTCGGTGCCGACGCCGGCCGTCCAGCCGATCATCGTGGCGCGGTCGCTGGCGCCGAGGACGGTGTCTTCCACCTTCAGGCTTCTGCCGGCGAGACCGCCGGTGCC
>Ga0105239_10009405_pt1 | contig 11021 bp, 9 predicted proteins | sample KBSC44metaG_FD_92761 | JGI IMG/M metagenome (GOLD analysis project Ga0105239, IMG submission 92761) | Corn rhizosphere microbial communities from Kellogg Biological Station, Michigan, USA - KBS C4-4 metaG | ecosystem: Host-associated > Plants > Roots > Rhizosphere > Soil | place: Michigan, USA...
AAGAATGGGCATACATGACAATGAGAAGATAGCCCGCATCCTCGAATACTCCGTCAATACCATCAATACCTACAAGACCAGGATCAAAAACAGATCCGTTGTCCCGAACGAAGAATTCGAACATCGGATCATGGAGATAAAAACACTGTAGCATTCATTTCCCCAGTGACAGCATTGGTGGCGCTCATCATTGACTATATATTCAATCGCTCTTTATATTCCAATACAGAAAACGGACATACATGTAAATCAACAACTTAGCTAGCCGCAGGGACAAATGCGGGACACTTGTTTAAAGAATGAATAGAGTTCTTCCCATTACTCCATTTAATCAATTCTTCAAAATCCTCCATGATAAACTCCTAGTATTTACCCTGCGGGCATATTGGATCATACCCCTCGTCTTCCTTTGTGAAATATACAAGGTTCGTCCATATTTGAGCCTCACCATCGGTAAATTCGCTTCTCTTGTTGTGTAAGGTCAATAGTGGGCCAGGCGACGGAAAAGGTGTTTTTCACGTTGCACATGCCCTACCTTTTTGTTAATATGGCTGCATAAATTCAACAATCTATGAAAAGATACCTCTTTCTTCCTTTGTCGTTTACTCTTTTAGCTGCTTGCCATAACCAGTCAGCCGGTACGAATTCTACTCGTACGGATTCCACCACCGTCGATCCTCCCATTATAAAAAGAGAAATGCGGGCGTCGCCTTATACCGGGCCCCGCTTTGAGATCCTTCAATCGACTATTGCCGCCAAAGGCACTTATCGCCTGGACAGGCATACCGGAGAAGTGAGCCAAATGCAAGCGAGAGGGAATAAAACGGAAGTATGGCATCAACTACGGCGTATCCCTTCCCTCGTGCAGGGCGAGGATAGTACTATTGCTGGCCGGCCTAATTATCATCTTTTCTTATCCACCATAGCAATGCGCTTTACTTATCTGATTAATACCAATACGGGTGCCACCTGGGAGCTGGTGGAAGACACACAAACCGGTGAGGATTATTTCAGTCCGATATTTGATAGATGATGGGCTATCTATTTTTTGGATGAATTAACGACCTACTTGTTTTAGGCAGGATTGTTTAAGGAAATAACTATTGCGTCCACAATGGTTTTTAGTCTGTAAAAAAATAGTCGTTCGTTTTTGGGGAACTGTCGCCAACTCTCCTTTTTGCTAGCGCGGTGAGAGCGGCGGAAGGAGGATCCGTATGAGATAACATGAATCTGCACATGTTGTATAGAAAGATTAGGAAGCCTGGGTGTTTTTATTGTACCACGCTCGAGCCGGCATACCGGTCCGTGGCCAACAATTTGTCATTATTAATATTATTTGTCTGGACAAAGGGATTATGTCACCTTAGTTATACGTTTAAACACGCTACACATGCACCCTATTCATCTTGCAGAACGACAAATAAACTTACGGGCGATATTCTCACCCGAACAGATATTACGATCCAACGGATATGAAGTCCACCCGTCCGTCGCTGCATCTCCTCTCCTTATCAATGAAGGTGACCTTACAGAACTGGAAGCCTTGTATCCATGCTTTGACACAGAAAGATCGAGAAATGAACTGCGTCGGTATGTTTATCACAGCACCAATATCGTAAGTCAACCCGAAAACACCCGCTTGACAGCCTTTGGATCTTTTCACCGAGACCGTCAAAAATTCGATAACTCTTTAGAATGGCTCGTCGGAGAACTGATGGTTCGGAATTTCGCCGCCTTTTCTGCTGGTCGTGGGGTAACCGTAAAAAATATCATAAGGGACTCACCAAAACACCTTCGGGTAACTACGATGCACTAGGCGTCCTCCGTAATCTGCGACTGGCTTACTTTGAATGCAAATCCGGATCATTCGATGAAACCGATGTCCTAAAGTGCTATGAACGCATGCAGTCTTTAAATTGCGACTTCTCTATATTGATCGGTCAACAATCATTTGAGGACGACAAGCTGAAATGGATATCTCAGAAACTGCGTTTGCCATTGCTACATAATCATACAATGGACAGAATTAATATAGCCGGGAATATTACAGATCTGATCTATGATTTCAACAATTGTTATCTGATCGACATGTCGGGTGACCTGATTAATAAATCCGGACCGTATTGCGGGTCAGCGATGCCAAGAAAATGGTTGGCACTCAACTATATCTATCAGCGACGAGGCTTTTGAAGCACGAGGATATGAACGGTTTGCCTTTCAGGAGCCGATAGATTATGCGAATCCTACATAGAAAAAATGTCCTACCGGCAGTCGATGGAACGTATAGGTCCTATATGCTCTTCCTATCTGGCATATGGGTGTCTATCGACCCTACTTAAGTGATTTTTGTATTACGAAAATAATAAAAAGGATAAAATTCTACAGGATTATACTTATTTTGCAGCTAACCACTAAACTTTATCGGCATGCGCATTGCGTTTGTTGAAATACAGAACTTTCGAAAATTAAAGTCGGTAAGAATCGACTTTTCTAAAGACACCACCGTCTTAGTAGGTGCGAATAATAGCGGCAAAACGTCCGCGATGGTTGCCCTCAATCATTTCCTGATCGATCAATCAACTTTCACTACCAATGACTTCACCTTGTCAGGATGGGCTACCATCAATAGTATTGGCGAAAGATGGGAAAAATCCGGTCTGCGGGAAAATTGGGAGGTCACCGAGCTGGCCGAATGGTCACAGGTCCTTCCTACGCTGGATATTTGGCTACACGCCGAAACTTTTGAGCTGTATCGTGTCCTCCACTTATTACCTTCTGTAGAATGGACGGGCGGTTTACTGGGAGTCCGGTTGCGTTTTGAGCCAAAGTTGATACTAGATCTGTACAAAGAATATATATTAGCCAGGAACGAGGCAAAGAATACGCTTGCTGAGGCGAAACGCATCAAACAACAAAAGAATCCTACAGCATCGGACGACTACCTGGTATCCTTATGGCCTAAAAGTATGTGTGAGTTTTTGGAGCGACGATTGCGCATGTTCGCCATCAAGGCTTACAAACTGGATTTTACCAAAGTACAGGGACCGCAAAATGGCCTTGCCAGGCTGCAAGCGCTGGCGCAAGATGCGGCACCCATGGTGGACGATCCTTTCAAAGACCTGATCCGGATCGACAAGATCGACGCCCATCGAGGTTTCTCCAATTTAACTTCCAGACGATTCAGCGACGAGGAAGAAGAAGATAGCGAACGAATGGAAAAGGGAAAACTGTCCGAACAATTAAGGCAGTACTATAAGAAACACATTGATCCCTCCAAAGTACCAGACGCCAGCGATGTCGACGCCCTGGAGGCCATTCATTTAGCGCAGCTACAATTTGATGAAAAGCTCAAAACGGGATTCAAAAGCAAATTCGAAGAGCTGGAGAAACTGGGTTATCCCGGTGTGACAGACCCACAGTTGGAATTATCCACCCGACTAAAACCAGTTGACGGGTTAAATCATCCTTCTGCACTGAAGTTTATCGTTTCCCGAGAGGAAAAAACAGCGGTTTCCATCACCCTACCCGAATACTATAACGGTCTGGGTTATCAAAACCTGATCTCCATGGTATTCAAGCTCATGAGTTTTCGGGATCACTGGATGCAGGTTGGAAAGGCGGGGAAACAGGCACATATATTGTCATCGCAGGACAAAATAGAGCCCTTGCACATGGTGCTTGTGGAAGAACCCGAAGCCCACCTACATGTACAGGTCCAGCAAGTCTTTATCCGCCGAGCCTATGATATTTTGAGAAATCACGATAGCCTGAGAAACAGTAATTTGCTGTGTACGCAGCTGATCGTTAGCACTCATTCCAGCCACATCGCGCATGAGTGCGATTTTGGACAACTCCGGTACTTCCGAAGACGCCCCGCAGCCAATGGAGAAGTTCCAATATCCAATGTCATCAATTTATCAGAAATATTTGGCACCGAAGACGATACAGCCAAATTCGTCAGTCGCTATATTAAGGCAACACATTGCGACCTTTTCTTTGCTGATGCCGCTATCGTTGTAGAGGGGGCAGCCGAACGAATGCTTGTACCTCATTTTATAAAGGAACACTACCCGGAACTACACCAAAGTTACCTCTCGCTACTGGAAATCGGCGGGAGTCACGCCTTTCGATTTAAAAATCTATTAGATCATTTGGGACTTGTAACGCTGCTGATTACCGATATCGATTCCGCTGATCCAGCGGGTCACCATGCCGGCCGGCAACCCAAGAGAGGTGAAAACCTCATCACCAGCAATTCCACTCTAAAGAAATGGATCCCCAAGAAGGAAAAAATTGACGAACTGCTGACCATTAAAGGCGATGATAAGGTGGCCACAACGGACGAATTTTATTCCGTGAGAATCGCCTATCAGTTATCTGTCCCTTGCACACTAAAAGATGGAGACGCCCCCCAGGAAGCCATTGCCAATTCTTTTGAGGACGCCTTTGTGTACAGCAACATCGATCTGCTCAAAGGATTGACGACAGAAGGAGTATTATTAAAAAGATGTTGCGACGTGGTCCAGGCAGCTACTTCCGTCGAGCAATTAAACTTCGATATCTACAACCTGATTGCTGCCAACGGAAAACTAAAAGGCGAGTTTGCGCTTGACCTGCTTTTCCTACAAGACCCAAAAAGTCTAACCATTCCGTTCTATATTAAGGAGGGCCTGGACTGGCTCCATGAAAAAATAAAAATCAAGCGCAAGGATGACCTCAATGCTGCCATTACCGCCACCTCAACAGCTATAAAGGACAATGGAAACAACACTACCGACGGAACAGCCAATTGATGTCGACCACGAGATACAGGGCTATCTGAAGCTGGAAAACCCAAAAAGCTTTTTTCTTTTTGCAGGAGCCGGCTCCGGCAAAACGCGTTCCCTGGTTACCGCACTGCTGTATATTCGCGACCAATTTGGCAACAAATTACATGTTCAGGGCAAAAAAGTCGCCGTCATCACTTACACCAATGCAGCAGCCGATGTCATCCAACGCCGGATAGATTTCAACCCCCTGTTCGTCATCTCCACCATTCATAGCTTCGTATGGACGTTGATCAAGCCCTTTCCGGCTGATATCAAAGTCTGGCTGATCAATAATCTACAAGAAGAAATCGAGGAGCTTTACGCTGAATTGGCCAAGGGTCGACCAGGGACCAAAACGGAGATCGCACGCAAAGCCAGTCTTGCTGCCAAACAGCGAAGACTGGCCAATTTATCAACGGTCACGCAATTCACCTATAATCCCAATGGAGAAAATGCAGGGAAAGACGCTTTGAATCATTCAGAAGTGGTCAAGATTGCTGCGAATTTCCTATCTACCAAGCCCCTCCTCCAACATATTCTCATTAGCCAGTACCCCATCCTTTTCATTGATGAAAGCCAGGATACCAACAAGCACTTGATGGAAGCGATCCTGTCGGTAGAACTTACCCACAAAGGGAAATTTCTGTTGGGCCTTTTTGGCGATACCATGCAACGAATTTATCTGGACGGGAAATCTGACTTGGGCGTTAACCTACCTCCACATTGGGCAAAACCATCAAAGCTTGTCAATTACCGGTCTCCTCAGCGGATCATTGCCCTCATTAACAAAATCAGGCTTTCGGTGGATGGTCGACAGCAAATCCCGGCACCTGCCAGAGAGGAAGGTTTTGTTCGACTATTCATGGCACCCAATACGGCAAAGAACAAAGATGCTCTGGAAGCAAAGGTGCAACAACAGATGGAAACGCTCACCAAAGATGCCGAATGGCTACAAGACAAATCGGTTAAAAAGTTAATCCTAGAGCACCATATGGCGGCCCACCGCCTTGGATTTAGTGAAATGTTCGACATCTTGTACAGCGTCGACAAATTCGCAACCGGTCTGCTTGATGGAAGCCTGAGTATTGTAAAGTTATTTTCCGAACTGGTCCTACCTCTGCTGCTTGCCAAGCGAAAAGGCGATGAATTCGCCGTCGCCAACATCTTGCAAAAACATTCGCCGCTTCTCGATGCAAGCTTTCTAAAAAACAATAGTGAAAAGCAACTTAATCAACTCAAAAAAGCCGGCGCGGCCGTCAATGCACTCTATGACGCCTGGCATGAAAAAAAACCTACATTCAAAGAAATCCTGGACATCGTACATACTGTTCATCTTTTTGAAGTCCCTACCAAACTCCAGCCGTTCTTGACCCCTAATGAAGAAGGGATAAATGTCGCACCCACAAACCCGCCAGCGGCAGATACAGCGCAAGAAACAATTACAGAGGAGGAAACCAATGATGACCTAACACAATATAACGCTATTCAAGCGTTTCTGAATGGCCCTTTTGATCAAATTCAGGCTTACTCTGATTACATCGGAGAGCGTACTCCATTTGATACCCACCAGGGCATCAAAGGTTGCGAGTTCCCACGTGTCATGGTCATAGTTGACGACGCTGAATCAAGAGGCTCACTTTACAAATATGATAAACTCTTTGGGGCCGAACCTCCGTCGAAAACTGACCTCGACAACGAAAAAGTAGGTAAAGATAGCGGCATTTCCCGGCCAAAACGACTCTTCTACGTTACGTGCAGTCGAGCAGAAAGCAGTCTCGCCATTGTCGCATATACAAGCGATGTAGCAGCCTTTCAAGCCTTTGTGATCAACCAAGGTTGGTTTAAGAGTACCGAAATCGAACTACTGTAAGTGAAAGCTGCTAGTACATGTCGCCATAATGGCCCTCGTCACGACTATCAGATCACGAAAGAATATATTACTTTCGCTTTCAATAACCAATAATATCAGTCTGCAGCGCAGGCCACTTTCACTGATGCCAAATTTACTATATGGATAATCCCGAAAATGCAGGTATCCCCGACGTGGCTCTGCTGGTAGATGACAGGCTAGAAAAAATATGGCAGATAGTTAATGATCAATTCACAACCCTACTTATCTTTCACACAGAGCCCAACTATCGCCTTTACAGCAAAAATAAGATAGCCATCATTTATGTTACGGACGGCAAGTATAGTAAAGATTTTTTCGCGCATGAAGTTCTCCACCTTTATCTCGAAACTAAACATATACAGATCGGAAGCTATTTAACCCTGTTAATTCGAGATAACCCGCTATTATCGGATATTTTTTCCCCTGCATTGCGTGAACACATCAGCAACACGCTGGATCACATCAAAATGTGGCCCCTGTATTTAGCATTGGGATTTGACAGGACACAATTCCTCCTGGACTATGACACACCCAAATGCACCGTGGAAGAAATATCGCTAATACGAATCTTTTTACATTCCGACTCTACACTCCAGAAAACGGCGGCTGATTGTTTTCTCGGAAAATTCTTTGGCATCAAAGCGTGCCCCAACGATAAGATAAACTATGGTAATTTTTTAGATGATCTAAACGCAATTGACACTCACCTGTTTCAAATCCTGGATGATTTCTGGGAGAAATGGCTGGCATATGATATTAACAACTACCATATACGAAACTATAATTATTGGGCCTTATGCGATGAATTGTGCTGTTCCCTCGAGGAATGGGCGAGAAAGCAAATCGCTTAATTGCCTAATTAGTTTGGAAAAAATATATTATCTGGGTTTTGAGAGAGGCGGAGACTTTGTGTATTCCTATCAGGAAATATTTCCCTGGGACATGTTCCATTGAAATGTTTGTTAGGTCCAGCCGGCCTCCCATGGCCTGCGTAAAATGAAGACCCGATCTAATTGATCTCCAACTGATCCTTTGCAGGAAGCTTCGGAAAGTTTCCATGCAATTCAGCTTAGTACTAGTAGACGACTGAACTACTGTCATCGTGCAATGGTAGATACCACTTGTCGTTGCACCGGTAAATGTACAATATAAAAGGAGTTTTACCCAAGCACGATGGCATCCCAGCCAGCATCTACAGGGAAGCTCAAAAAATGCTATGCGTTCAGGACTGTTTTCGACGCCTTTTCCAGCGATTTGCGTTGTTTTTTCTGATTGTCCCGAATGGCAGGTTGCATGGCCGCAATCAGGCGGGCATTGGCAGACGCTACCCGGGCAGCGGATATGGTTTTGCTGCCGACGGGGAGATCCCTTTTGGAAGATATTTTGAATCGAATCGTTGCCATTTATTGCAAATTACTAACAAATTTAGAATATCGCCTAAATTTGCTTGGCAAAGTTATGAAATCTTTTTCTAATCGCGCAATACATCGATCCGGATAACCGGCAAAAATAAGGCTGTCTGCCGAAACATTGTTTGCCTCCGTAGCGTCCACCAGGATGAGTGCAGTTACCTTGTTTTTAAGGAAACTGCTCTTTGACGAGAACTCGCCACACCAGATAAATTTGGGCATTTTGGACCCCACGATGTAGTCCTTTAATTGAGTAGGTAACCCTGCCTGACAAGCAACATGATACTTAAAAGTCCGGCTGGAGGCGAGGAAAAAACGGAAGACAAAATCCGGCGCCAGTTCGTATCCAAATTCGTTATCTGCGAGAATTTGCAGAATCAGGCCCCTGGCGTCCAATACGTCCAGGTATACACGTTTATACAATGGTACCACGATGTCCCCAATCGTGCAACCTACAAACTCGCTAGTTGGCTCATAATGCTCGACCGGATCACCTAGTGAGATGGACAAATAAGGCGTGAGGTTGTCGTCATTGACGATAAACCGCTTTGGCAGATCGCTATAGTCAATATATTTTTGGGTCTTGCTAAGGTGGGAGTATTCGATTTGGCGCCTGGGAGCACCCGCAAACTGATCCTGGCCGTCATTCTCATGCCCGATGAGCAGCACAGCATGACCAATCGAATCATTTTCTAAAGCTGCAATGATGGGGATACCGGATTCGATGTAAATCGAAATGATATTCTTCAATTCTTCTTCATAGGCGTCTTCTGCCGCATAAATCTGTGTGCCGAAGCCAAACTGCTTCAGGGCAAGGGAGATTTGGTCGACGGTCAGTCCTGCAGAGGGGATAAGACGCTTTTTGGAGTGTTGATTAAGCACCTGGATGATCTTAGAAGGGCTGACGGGCTGGTAATCCGCGTACTTGCTACCAAAATATTCCATGATCCCCCAGACCGTCGTTTCCGCGCAGGAGATGGACTCACCGTCCTGAGAGCTAAAAGGGAAGCCGGAAACCTTCAGCTTAATGCCATTTACCGAAACCGCTACGGGATATTGGCAAATACGAAAGTTAGCCTTCTTAAATGCCTTCGGGTCGATCAGGGTTCTACCGATGATATTTGGAAAAGTGGGGCGGATGATGACATAACCACGAAACGCTGCCTGGAGGCGCCCAATCATGCGCTGCGACCGGAAATCACTGTCCTTAAGATTTTTATCAAACAGAGTAATGCGGATACAATCCCTATGATATTCGTTGTGTTTGGAAGAGAAATAGCTGTAATAGCTGTCGCGATAAATCCGGTCCACATACGGATATTCGACCAGACAGTACAATTCATCCTTCAGGAGGTCAAGAAAATCTGCGAGGACCTGCTCGATTTCCGGATCCCGCCTTCCATATACGTCTTTGATTAAATCAACCGTATTGTCCACGGCATCCGAGACTGGGCAAATAAAATATTCAATGAAAGCCATAGGATGATCTGTTTAGGCAAAAAGTGTACAAAGCTACGTATTTCCAGCAACCTAATCCGTCTACTAACTATAACTACACCTCACTGTGCAGGATGAGCAGGTCGGGCAGGTGCAACGGACCTAGCCCCAGGGCAGCATGTTTTGAAGGCGTCGGCTTTTTAACATCTGATGTGCGGAGCTTACACGCAGAGGCGTCCAAGCAAATATGGGGCACCATCATATCAACCTGTTTTATCAACGGTATCCCATTATATCACCAATAAAACCAGTTTGTATGAGCAGCAATCTCGAGCTAAAGAGAATTTGCCAGCACTGCGGCAAATTTTTCGTCGCAAAGAAGATGACCACGAAATTTTGTTCTTTGGAATGCGGCCAGAGAAACTACAAAATCAGAGAAAGAATAAGCAAAATCACTGCAAGCAATGCCGCTGCAAAAGCCAGCTTCAATAATCAGGAAGCTGTTCAGACTTATACCGTACCATCCGTAGAAAAGTACTTTATAAATATGAAGTTGCTTTCCCTTACTACTTCAATCTCCGAAAGGACTTTATTTCGCCTTCTAAATGACCATAAACTTCTTAGATTGAAGATTGGTAGAAAGTTGTTATTTCATAGGGAAACCGTTATTAATTACCTGACCAACAAGTACGGTATCTACTTCTTCTAAGCTCCAGCTATAAAATTATCTCTCACGGTATCAGCCCCATTCCGGCCATTTACATAGCCATCATCCCCCCTCAATATTAGTGTCTCCAGCTGACAAATACTGCCTTCGACTGATCTGGTATGTCTCCGGCTGCAGTCATTTCCCAGCAAGCCTACCTGTTATCCTCCCCGTTGTGCCGCATTTACCAGGGAAACATAGCTCCTGGCAGCCAGGGTTGTTTCGAATGCAAAATCCAACCCAGACTTCCTAAGTTCATGAATACGTAATAACATTAACCTGCCTGCTTCGATTGCGACATTTTCGGGATTGAAAGGCGAAAGACCCGCCGCAATACTATCTGCATTGACAAATTTCTTACAGTTGACCATTTCCGGCAAAATCGTAAAACTCGCCGTCGTTTTCCCCGCGCCATTGCAGTGCGCTATCGGGCAATTATGCTAATAGCCGCCCCACCCCCGGCGGCCAGCCGCACGGGCAGCCGCGACCGCTGATCCACCATCACTTTCTCGATCACATACGCCTCCGGCTTCTCCTTCCAGTCAGCATCCGGCGCATCCTTATAAATAACAGCCTGGTACCTCTTCCCCGGAGCCAAAAAATCAAAAGACAAATTCGCCACACGACTATGCTCATCCGTAATAGCACCGATATACCAATTCCCCTTCCCTTTCTCCTTACGGGCAATAGTGAGATAATCCCCCGGCTCGGCCTCTAATATCTTTGTATCATCCCAATCCACCGGCACATCCCTGATAAACTGAAAGGCA
>Ga0105239_10009409_pt1 | contig 11019 bp, 7 predicted proteins | sample KBSC44metaG_FD_92761 | JGI IMG/M metagenome (GOLD analysis project Ga0105239, IMG submission 92761) | Corn rhizosphere microbial communities from Kellogg Biological Station, Michigan, USA - KBS C4-4 metaG | ecosystem: Host-associated > Plants > Roots > Rhizosphere > Soil | place: Michigan, USA...
GATCGCGCCGGCGGCCCCGGCCAGGCCAAAAAGCCCGATGAGGTCGCTTTTGAAATGGAAGGGCGCCCCGGAAAGATGGAGCACCATGGTCGTCCAGAACATGCCGAAGGTGGAGAAACCGAGAGCGTTGATCGCCGCGGCTTCGCGAAGGACGGGTTGTTCGCGCGCGAGGGTCAGCAGGCTGCGCATCAGGGACGCATAGGAGCCGGTGAAATGGGGGCGGCTGAGCGGAAAGCTATAGCGGATGATCGCCAGCAGGGAAAGGCTGATGCCTGCCGCCACGGCGAACATGCCCCGCCAGCCCAGCCAGCGGCCGACAAATCCGCTGAGCGTCCGGGATAGCAGGATCCCGATGAGCAGGCCGCTCATGATGGTGCCGATGACCTTTCCGGTCTTCGAAGGCGGGGAGAGGTGCGCGGCGAGGGGAAGGATCAGCTGGGGAATGACGGAGGTCGCGCCGATGCATACGCTGGCGACTTCCAGGCAAAGGAGATTGGGCGACAGGGCCGCAAAGATCAGGGCCGCTACGGCAAAGGCGGCCATCCAGACGATCTGTCCCCGGCGTTCGACCTTATCGCCAAGCGGGACGAAGAACAGGAGCCCAAGGGCATAGCCCAGCTGGGTAAGGAAGGGGATGCGCCCGCCGCTGCTCGCAGGGATTGCGAAACTTTTACTTATAAGGACGATAAGCGGCTGACAGTAATAGATATTTGCGACGATCAGGCCCGTGCAGATCGCCATGATCACAATATGTCCCGGCTTCAGGTATTCCGTCGTTGTCGTCGATTCCATGGTGGGAGCAAAGGTAAAGCGGCTGAACCGATTGGTCTATTGTCAAAATATTGTCAAATTGTTGATCGATTTCTCCTAAATTAGAGCATCCAAAATTTCATTTCCCCCATGCTGCATTACAAGAAAATCGCCGTCATCGCCTCTTTGTTTGGCTTTATGATCATCGGAATGGCCGCCGTCCGCCCCCGGGAGGATCCGAAACCCAAGCACAATTTCAAAGTGTTGCCCAAGGACATCAGCCATGATGACCTGGACAAGATAATGGACAGCTGGAAGGCCGCGCTTGGCGTAAAATGTAATTTCTGTCACGCCCCTTCGGCCGACAGCACCTCCCACCGGTTGGATTTCGCCAGCGATGCGAAGCCTGAGAAGGACATCGCCCGTCATATGTACAAGATGACCGGCAAGATCAATAAGAAATATTTTTCCTTCAACAAGGATGAGCAGGGAAAGACGATTCCCGCCGTCAGTTGCGTGACCTGCCATCACGGAAGCCCCCATCCCGGCGAGGTCAAGTAAATAACATTAATAGGAAAAGCCGGCTCACGCCGGTTTTTTTATTAGTTTCAGTACGTATCGGCCGGCGGCGGTCTTTATCTCGACAAAATAGACGCCCTGGGCGAGTCCGCTGCAGGGCACGAACACCATATTACTGGTCACGGGATTGAGCATTCCGAAAGCTCTTCTTCCCGCAAGGTCATAGACGTTCACCTCGCGGATCGGGTCGGTGCCCGCGGCCAGCCGGAAATAGCTGGTGGCGGGGTTGGGGAACAGCGCCGGTGCGGGGGCATTGTCGCTCCGGACGATGATCACGGGCGAGTAGGAGAGCCGGCTGTCGAGGTCGACGGTCCTCAGACGGTAGTAGTTGATCCCCTTGGCGGGGTGTTCGTCGATAGCCGTATAGTTTTCGGGCGAACTGCTGTTGCCTTCGGCGGTGACAGTCGCGATGGATGCAAAATGCGCCCCGTCGGAACTCCGTTCCACTTCAAAATAGGCGACGTTCTGCTCCGTTTGGGTTGTCCATTGGAGGGTGACCGTGTTGCCTGTGTTCTTGCCGGTAAAGCTGGAAAGTTCGACCGGAAGGCCGGCCGTCTGCGAAAAATTGTCCAGCGTCATGGTCGACAATGCGGTGTTTGTGTGGCTGGTGATGGCGAGGCCGGCGTAAGTGGAACTTCCATTGGCGCCGAAGCCGAGGTCGGTGGGCGGGGCCGCCGGTGTCCAGGTGAGGCCATCCGGGGATGAGAAGGCGGAATAGACCGATCCGGCCTTGGATAGTTTGATCCAGTACGGCGGGGTAATGTTGTTTTGAGCAGGGATTATCGTGGTGGTTGCGCCGCCGGCGGTGGACCGGGACTGGAAGAGGGCGCCGACGCCGGTCGAAAGTGCGACAAAGGCGTTTGGAGCATTTGCGTTCAGGCTTTGCCGGATCATGATGCCGGCCTTTTCACCGGTGTTTCCGCCCGTGAGACTGGTGATATGTCCAACGTACTCGTCGTCTCCGGTGAGGGTTTGGTAGGCGAACTGGAACTGGTCCGTCGTTCCCCCGATATCGGCGCCGGAACCTTGCAGGGTGTAGGTGGCGTTTTGATAGCAGGACTGCCCCGGCATAGCGGGCCCGCCGATATCGGCTGCGGTCCAGCGGGTCGGGAGAATGCAGCTGGTATTGCAGTCGGGCATAGACAAGCCGATGGAGGTATAGGCGCTGGAAGAGCCGTTGGAGCAGTTGGCGGCCACCCGGACGAGGTAGCTTGTGCCGCAGGACAGTGAGGCAAACGTATAGGAGGTGCCGGTGATGGCAGGGCTGATGGTTTGCCAGCTATTAGTGGATGTTGACGTGTACTGGAGCGTGTAATTCGTCGCACCGGTAACGGCATTCCAGCTGACCGTGGCCGAATTTTGCTGGAGGTTCGAGTAAGCGAGGCCGGTGGGCGCCTGGCAGGTGATAGTTGGGGAACCGAATACCTGCATTTCAAGAATAGAATATCCATAAAGGGTTCCGTTTACGGCGGTGCGATGGATACCCTGCATTCTTACATAGCGGCCCGATCCCGTTAAAGCCAATGTTGAAGTCTGTAATGTGTTATTCCTCACCTGGTCGATGGTGGTCCAGGTCAGGGCGTCGTCGGATACATCGATATTGAAGTCCTTTCCCAGGGCAGCCTCCCAGTAGATGATCACTTTGCAGAGATCGAACTTCTGCCCCAGGTCGACATAGATATATTGGTTGTCCGTGAACTGGCTGGACCAGCGGGTGGACATGTTTCCGTCGAATGCGTTTGCAGCGGGGTAGCTGCCGGACTCTATAGAAGAAGCCGTCGCGGATCTGCCGGCGGCGACATTTCCCGGGGAACACCCGCCGGTTCCGCCGTTGCTCAGCAGCCCATACACAGTGACGTTGCCCGAGAAAGAGGCTACATATACTTTGCCATTGGCGACGACCGGCGAATTGAATTTGGCATAGTTGCCGATATCGTCGCTGGCGACCTGGGTGGAATTCCAAAGCTCGTTCGTCATATTATTGGCGTTGAAAGCCCTGACAATGCCCGGACAGGTCTGATGATTCGGATCGCAGTTATTAGCATGTGAAACCCAAACAATAGCGGAATTGTCGTCATTGGCGCTGGAGCTGGTGCTGATGGAAGCGCCGCTATTGCCGGTGGGTCCCGGCAAGTTACCCTGAGCGGAATTGGTGGTTATAAAATTACCTGCGGCGCGGTTCATCGGCCATGCCGTCAACAAGGTGTTCTCGGGCCAGGTATAAACGAATTCGCCCGCCGAGCCTTTGTAGTAACCAAAGGAGGTACGGTTATGAGCATCCTTTCCCAGTCTGAAGCTCTGGATGACATTGTTGGTGGTGCTGTTGTTCTTCCCCAGGTTGTTGATGTCGCAGAGATAAAGGTATCCGTTCTTGTCACCGGTAAGCACGCGGTTCATACCGGGAATGACGAGGGTCTCACAGGGTCCAAAGTCGAGATCGCCGGCGTTGAGATCATTGTAGTTGAATGGGGTGAACCAGTCCGACACGGTAAGGCCTGGGGTCAATTTGATCAGACTGGAGCCCAGGTTGACGGGGTTCGGTCCGACGTCGGTCGCGCCCTGGCCGTTTCCCGTAGCCGCATAGATCCCGCCGGCTTCATCGGCGGCGATCCCGTTCCCGGACTGCCAAATTCCGCCGCCTTCTGCATTGGCGGTGGAACAATAAACGGATACCCGCTGGAGCGTGGTCGCATCAAAGCCCATCAGCCAGCCATGATAGGGGTCCATATCGCAATGGGCAGACCAGCCAATATAGACCACGCCGTTGAGCAGGAGCAGGCCGGGACGCTGGTTCTGCGTGAAGGGGCTAAATTTGAGCTGGCCGCCGCTCGAGCCAACACCGGTGCCGGGCACCGTTGCTGAGATTTGTGTCGGTCCGCCGAACTTTTCATTCCCTGTGACGATATCGATGGCATGCAGCCACTGCCGCCAGGTCTTACTGGCATCGGTGGTGACATCCCGCGAAACGAGGTAAATGGTGCCGGAAGCCTTGTCGATCACGGGCGTGCCGACGATGCCGATCTTCTCCGAAAAATCTTTGTAAGTGGGCGCGCAGAGTGAGGCCGCAGCATAGTCGGTATAGGCCGGAGGCCGCGAGCCGCTATGCGTGAGCGGCTTTTGCCAATAGGGGTTCGGTGACGGCGCATTGTCGGCATCGAAGGCATACACCGTATTGTTCACGGTGGCAATAACGATCACATTGTGGGTACCCCCGGCGATGCTGACGCCGCTGACGATCAGGGGCTGTGCATAGACCTGGTCATCCACCGGATAGGTGTAGAGCTTGCCGAAGAGACCGGCCCTGACATTGGAAATGTTAAGGTGTGTCTCCTGTGGATTCCATCCCGTCCGCTGGGCATTATTATGCTGAGTCAGGACGTCAACCTGTGCGAAAAGGGTCGAACAACAAAACAAGGCAGCACAGAATAGAATAAAACTTCTCATTCTGGGTGTTTTAAGATAAAAATGGCATGAACTTGTCACGGTCAGATCATAGTGAGATCAGACATGGTCGGCCTTGCATGGGAAATTTGAAGAAGTCCAGGTTTGAAGAGATAGTATTTAAAGATACAAAAGGATTTTATAATATCTAATTTTTTGCATTTTTTACGGTTCCGGATGTCCCGATAATCCAAGCTTAATGCGAAAGGGACGCATTTCCAGCATAAAATGCCTAAATTTATGGCCTCAAAAGTGAGCCACGCGCTCACAAAACCAATCATTGACATGGCAAACAATTCATTTAAATTCGGCATGATAGGCCTCGGTGTTATGGGGCGCAACCTACTGCTCAATATGGCCGATCACGGCTTTGCGGTAGTCGGCTTTGATAAGGATGCACAGAAAGGAGCAGCTCTCGAATCCTCCGCCACCCCCGGCACGACCGTAAAAGGGGTCTCTACGCTTGCTGAAATGGTACAGCTGCTCGAGAAACCGAGAAGGATGATGATGCTGGTGCCCGCGGGCAAGCCGGTAGATGATGTGATCAACGATCTGTTACCGTTGCTGGACAAGGGCGATATCGTCATTGACGGCGGCAACTCCCACTATACCGATACTTTACGCCGTGTAAAGTTCTTGGAAGAGAAAGGTTTCCATTTTATGGGCGTCGGCATCTCCGGCGGTGAGCAGGGCGCCCGTACGGGTCCCAGCATCATGCCCGGGGGCGATCCCGAAGCCTATCCGCATGTTCAGCCCCTGCTGGAAGCGGTAGCCGCCAAGGTCGACGGCGTTCCCTGTGTCGCCCACCTGGGCAAAGGGGCTGCCGGCCACTATGTGAAAATGGTGCACAATGGCATCGAATATGCCATTATGCAGCTGATCAGCGAAACGTACGATCTGATGCACCGGGGCCTGGGGTTGTCCAATGACGAGCTGCACAAAGTCTATAAGAACTGGAATGACGGGGAACTGCAATCCTTCCTGGTCGAGATCACCCGGGATATCTTCCTCAAACAGGACGACAAGACGAGCAACCGGCTGGTGGATATGATCCTCGACAAGGCCGGCGCCAAAGGCACCGGGAAATGGACCTCGCAGGACGCGATGGACCTGGGCGTTCCCATCCCCGTGATCGATATGGCAGTCTGTCTGCGCGAGCTCTCCGCCTATAAGGACGAGCGGACCCAGGCGGCGGCGATGTATAAAACATCTTCGGCGGACATTCCCGTTCCCAAGGAGGTCTTTATCCAGCAGGTACAGGACGCCTTGTTCTTCGGCGTCATGATCAGCTACGCCCAGGGACTGGCCATGCTGCATGTCGCTTCCAAAGAACTGGACATGCAGATCCCCATGCAGGAAGTGGTCAAGGTCTGGCGCGGCGGCTGTATCATCCGGTCTTCCCTGCTGGAAGTATTTTTTAAGGCTTTCTCCAAGAACCCTCAGCTTGCAAATTTGTTATTGGAAGGAGAGATCGCCCAGCTGCTGCAGCCGAAGAAGCAGAATATGCGCAATGTGATCATCCACGCCGTTCACATGGGGTATCCCGTGGCCGCGCTGATGGCCGCGCTGAGCTACTTCGACGCGTATCGCAGCGAACGCATGCCGACCAACCTGATCCAGGCACAGCGGGATTGCTTTGGAGCCCACACCTATCAGCGGATCGACGAGCCGGGTGTGTTTCATACGGAATGGAACAAATAGATCAATAAACGATTCAATAGCTGAATTATGCAAAACCATAAAAGACCGCCAGCTTCCCTGATCTTCATCTTCGGGGGCAGCGGTGATCTCAACTACCGGAAACTTTCGCCCGCGCTTTATAACTTATTCATCGACGAATGGATGCCGGAAAAATTCGGCATCGTAGGCATCGGCCGCAGTCCTTATAATGACGAAGAATACCGTAAGCGGCTGCTGAACGGCATCCAGTCCTTCAGCCGCCGGAAAGGGGAGCCCAACGGTCACTGGGATGATTTCTCCAAGCATGTCACCTATCTCCAGATGGACGCCGAAAAAGACGGCGACTACCAGAAGATCGCCGAGGTGGTCAGGTCCAAAGAGGCCGAGATGGGCGAACATCCCAATGTCATCTTTTATCTGTCCGTCGCCCCGCAGCTGATGCCGGATATTGCCAAGAAGCTCGGTGCGCTGAAGCTTTGCTCGGAAACAGCCACGACCCGCATCGTGCTCGAGAAGCCCTTTGGACATGACCTGAAGAGCGCCCATGAGCTGAACCAGCTGCTCATGAGCATGTTCAAGGAAGAGCAGATCTACCGGATCGACCACTACCTTGGTAAGGAGGCGGTGCAGAACATTCTTTCGCTACGGTTTGCCAACACCCTTTTCGAGCCGATCTGGAACCGGAACTATATCGACCACGTCCAGATCACCGTCTCCGAGACCGTGGGTCTCGAAGGACGCGGCGGTTATTATGAGCAATCGGGCGCCCTTCGGGACATGGTGCAGAACCATATCCTCCAGCTGATGTGCATGGTTGGGATGGAGGCCCCGGTCTCCTTTGACGCCAACGAGATCCGAAACAAGAAGGTCGATGTCCTCAATGCGATCCGCAAGATCAATAAGGAAGACGTCAATCAATATGCCGTTCGCGGCCAATATGGCGAAGGATGGATGAAGGGCGAGAAGGTGCCAGGTTACAAGCAGGAGAAAGGCGTTCAGTCCAACTCGGCCACCGAAACCTTTACCGCCGTCAAATTCTACATCGATAACTGGCGCTGGCAGGATGTCCCCTTCTATGTCCGCACCGGAAAACGGATGAACCAGAAGGCCTCCAATATCACGATCCAGTTCAAGGCGGCTCCCAGCTATGCGTTTCCGCCGGAAGCAGCGGACACCTGGCGGGCGAACCGGCTCACGATCGCCATCCAGCCCGAGATGGAGGTCCGGCTGCGGTTCCAGGCAAAGAAGGCCGGTCAGTCGATGACGCTGAACCCCGTCGATATGATCTTCAGCCCCAAGGACAACGAGCATGAGCCGGAAGCCTACGAAACCCTGCTGCTCGACGTCATGGAAGGCAATCCTACGCTGTTTATGCGCGCCGACCAGGTGGAAGCCGCCTGGAAGATCGTGATGCCGATCATCGAAGCCTGGGAGAGCCGGGTCCCCTCTAATTTCCCGAACTACACCCCGGATTCCTGGGGACCGGAGGACGCGGAGGCGCTGATCGCCCGCGACGGAAAGAATTGGATCACCATGTTACCCAAATAAGATTATGGAATTGCATGTATTCAAAGACGGCGAGGCACTCAGCGTTGCGGCGGCCCAATTCGTAGCCGGCCATATCGTGGCGACGTTGAAGACAAAGGATCGCTATACGATCGCCCTGTCGGGCGGCAGTACGCCGGTGAGGCTGCACCAGTTACTGGCCCAGTCGCCTTACAAAGAACAGATCGATTGGTCGAAGCTGCATGTATTTTGGGGCGACGAGCGGGCCGTTCCGTTCGACGATGACCGGAACAACGCGAAGATGGCGTATGAGACGCTGCTCAATTTCGTTCCGGTACCCGCGGAGCAGATCCACGTCATGCGCACCGATATCGATCCGATGGCCTCGGCCGCCGAATACGAAAAGATACTTCATCAATATTTTGACCAAACCGCTACGAGCTTTGACCTGGTATTATTGGGGATGGGAGATGACGGGCATACCCTGTCGTTGTTTCCCGGGATGCCGGTCATCCACGAGGAAAAACTCTGGACGACGGCTTTTTGGCTGCAGGCGCAGGACATGTTCCGGATCACGCTTACCCGGACGATCGTGAACCGGTCGGCCTGCGTGGTCTTCCTTACTGCGGGCCCCAAGAAAGCGCATGCCTTAAAAGAAGTGCTGAAGGGTGCGCCGAACCCGGACCTTTATCCCTCGCAGGTGATAAAGCCGATGGGTGAGCTTCATTGGTTTGTCGACGAAGCCGCTGCGGCCGGCCTAAAATAGTTGCCGGATCAATTCATTGCTGAGCTTTCGGTCTCCCCGCGTCCAGAGATCGTTGGGGGGTGGGAATTCATTGATGTTATAGCCGCCATGGGCTTCGAAATCGAACAGCGCATGGACGTGGCCGTCGATGACCAATGCCGCTTTCAGCCAGTCGCGGGACCAGATGATCTTCAGCTGGACAGGGGGCAGCGGTTCGGACCCCTCGGTGGTCTCATGGATATGCAGGGCGTCGAGGATGCGCAGTTCTCCTTCGGTTTTTTCCACTGCATAATAATAGGCGGCTTCGCCGTCGTCTTCGAAGACGACACCATACGCGTTTTCGGGTGCGAAGCTTTCGAGGAAGACATCTTCCCCTGCGGTCCACACTACTTCCTGCATTAGATATCCGTTCATGGCTTTGGTTTTTGTGGGGCTAATGTTTGGCCTTCGGCCGGGGGGCCTCCGGCGCCCCCTGCAACCAATCGACGATCCCCAGGTAGATCTTTTGTGCAACGGCCTTATGAAATTTGGGGCTGAGGATTTTCTTTTCATCTTGCCGGTTACTGAGAAAGGCCACTTCAACCAGGGCATTGGGATAGTCGGTAGGCCCGCTGAGCGAAAAATTGAAGTTGCCGACGTTGCCATATTCCTGCAGGCCGAGCGAGAGCATTCGTTCGAGTATGGCCATGCTCAGCGGGCGGAACCCGATATAACGATAATAGGTGCTTGTCCCCTGTATCGAGTCGTTGCTGGCGGAGTTGAGATGGATGCTTAACAGCAGATGCGGGTCGAACTGTTTGAGCATGGCGATGCGTTCGGGCATACCGAGGGTCGTATCCTTTGTCCGCGTCATAAAGATCTGCTTCACTCCGGCGGTTTTAAGCGTTTTGCGCAATTGCTCGGCGATCAGGAGGGTGTAGTTCTTCTCCAGGATCCTGCTCGTGGTCCCGGTGGCGCCGGAATTGTCGCCTCCATGGCCGGCGTCGATGGCGATCCGCAGCTTGCGGATATCGAGAAGGGCGGGCTGGCGGCGGATGCGGATGATGAGGTGCCGGCCCAGGCTGTCATAGGCGATGGCATATCCCCAATGCTGGGAATGTTTCAACTGGATGTAGATGCGGAAGACATCGTCCTCGGTCTGCTCATACCACGTATTGCGGATCTCTTTTGCCGTATGCAGCTGGGAGATCCAGTTGGTATTGGAGGTTACACCATAGACATCGATCGCTACGCGGGAGGGGTCGATCAATTGTATTCCCCGGTAGGGATAGCGATCATCGACCGTAAGCGTCACAAAGTCGGAAGCCGTATCGCCAAACACTTTTATGTTCCCGGTGAGATGAGGATTGTGGGCTACGGGGCCGTTGGCCAGCTTACCCTGCAGGGCGAGGCTGGACTTGGCGATATAGGCATAATGTTGGTTGGACAGCCTGACCTTATAGTCGGTATTGAAGCTGTCGACGACCCTTACCAGGACGTTCGAATCGAGGAAGGCCATCTTGGCGCCGCCCAGCCGGTCGTCGCCGATACCGTATTCCATAAAGGGAAGGGCCCCTGTTGTCCTTGCCAGCCAGATGCTGTCCTGTGCGGTGGAAGCATTCGCCAGCAGGAGGAGGAATAAGCCAATTATTCGATTCATGAAATTTATGGCATTTCTAATAAAGATATGGCATAAATACAAAAGGAGGCCACCGGCAAAAAATTGCGCGGTGGCCGTGCTTGCTCATGTGTGGACCCGCAAGTCTTTTATAACGGATATTTGTTATCGTTGATCAGCTTGTCGGCGATCCGGCGTCTCGCTGCCTTGCTATTGAAGGGGTCGACCTTGGTAAAGCGCTTTAGTCCCAGCAGCATCATTCGTTGTTCGTCGCCCTCGGCAAAGGCGTTGATGGCGTCTTTCCCCGATTTATTGATCCGGTCCGCCGCATCATAAAGATAGGTGCGCATGATATCCAGCTCATAGGCTGCAGCGGATTCGCCCCGCTGGTCGGATAATTTCCAGGCCCGCAGCAGCGCGCTCTCGGCCACGAAGGTCTCGATGGCCATATCGGCGATGTGCATGAGGACCTCCTGCTCGCTCTCGAGCTTCATCATCAGCTTCTGTACGGCGGCGCCGGCCGTCATGAGGATCGCCTTTTTGAAATTCCGGACCGTCTTTTTCTCTTTCGCGAACGGCGTGTCGCCGTCGCTGCCGAATTCCGGGATGCTCATCAGCTCCTTCGAGACCGCCATGGCCGGCCCCATGATATCCAGCCGGCCCTTCATCGCCCGCTTCAGGACCATATCGACGGTGAGCAGGCGATTGATCTCATTGGTGC
>Ga0105239_10009410_pt1 | contig 11019 bp, 7 predicted proteins | sample KBSC44metaG_FD_92761 | JGI IMG/M metagenome (GOLD analysis project Ga0105239, IMG submission 92761) | Corn rhizosphere microbial communities from Kellogg Biological Station, Michigan, USA - KBS C4-4 metaG | ecosystem: Host-associated > Plants > Roots > Rhizosphere > Soil | place: Michigan, USA...
CAGCGTGCTCCAGGGCCATGTGCACTGGAAGCGGGTCGAGAGATAGATCAGGGACATCCTTTACACATTGTAGGCCGGCCCGCCGACCTGCGCCTTGAGCCCTGAGCCGAATTCATTTCCTCGTGAGCTTCCGCATATAGGCTTCGAGCTTGTCGTTCTCATACTTCACCGTATTGAGAAACAGACTCTCCGCAAGATAGGCGCGGCGCTCCTCGTCGTCCATATCGGCCACAAGGTCTCTGAGGGCGTCGAAGAACCGTTCGGCGTCGATTGAGCCTGCGTTGTACTCGGCGACCATCTTCTCCAGCTTTTCGACTATGTCTTGCCGGGTCGGGTTCACCTCGGCCATCTTCTTGGCCTTATCCTCCGCCGCCTCTCGGAGCTGGCTGGCAGCCGTCTTAGGCTTCGTGGCAAACAACGAGGCTAGTTTGTCGAAGTCGATGCCTGATAGGTCGACTCGACCTTCGGCGCGGTCGCCCTCGACGATGGGAGTCAGGATGGCTACGCCTTCGATCTTCTCGTCCAGGAGCGCCGCGATCTTCGCCGAGACCTCCGCGATGTCCGTAGGTCCCAGCCTGGCTCGTACCGCGTCCGAAAGGGTATGAACGGCTGCCACCGGCCCGAGATATGGCGCGGCCCGCTCGTCAGGCAGGAGCGCCTTGTAGGCCTTCACGACATTCCCTGCGAGCCGCAGGAACTCGCGGCGGCGCTCGTCCGGCCCGATGAGAATTTCCACTGCCGCAGCGATCACCGCGTTCCGTGCGAACCCCTTGTTGGCCAAGATCGCATCGGTGCTGACATCAAGGGCATCAAGGAACCTGTCAGCGGCCGCCAAATCCGCCTCCAGGGCCTCCACGAGGGCCTGCTTGTCTTCAATAGGCGTCTGGTTCCCTTCAGGGCCGCCGCCCTCTCCTGCGCCCGCGTAGACCGCCAGAGCCTTCTGGAGGTTCTTGAACACGCCCACGTAGTCGACGATGACGCCCGAAGTCTTCCCGGCGGCCAGACGGTTCGCCCTGGCAATCGTCTGCATCAGCGTGTGATTGCGCATCGGCTTGTCGAGATAGACAGTGCTAATTGACGGCACGTCGAACCCCGTGATCCACATCGCGCAGACGAACACCAGGCGTAGCGGATCGTCAGCGTTCTTGAACTTGGCCTCCAGGTCCTCCTGCTGCATCCGGGCACGATGAGGCAGGATATCGAGCCCCTTCGCTTTCATGTCGCCAATCTCATTCTGCGACTGGCTGACGACCACAGCCATATCCAGTGACCGCATCCAGGCCAGCCGGTCGACAATGGCGGCGCCCTCGGCCTCATGGGCAGTCTTCAGCTTTTCCTCGTCCGCCGCGATCAGCCGGGCAATGGCGAGCTTCGTCTTATCATACATGCGGACGGCAGTGGCCTTGTCGATTGCTACGAACATCGCCTTGCCGCGATAGCCCCGCGTCGCGAAGTGAAGTGCCAGATCGTCCGCTATCTTATCGAGCCGGTCATCGCGCGTGATGAGCTGGTACTGGCGGGCGAACTCCCGGTTCAGCCGCTCCTCCTGGGCCTCGTCGAGCGCCGCTTCATCCAGCAGGGCCTCCATATCCTCCCGCAGGTCGTCAGCGTTCATTTGCAACTCGGGCTTGCGGGCCTCGTAGAAGAGCGGGACAGTCGCGCCGTCCTTCACCGACTGAGCGAAGTCGTAGACGGACACATAGTCGCCGAAGACCTCACGGGTCCGGCTTTCTTCACCTTGGATCAGCGGGGTCCCGGTGAACCCGATGAACGCGGCATTGGGCAGCGCGGCCCGCATGTTGGCCGCGAGTTGGTCATATTGGCTTCGGTGCGCCTCATCGGTGATGACGATCACGTCCGACCGCTCGGATAGGACCGGCATCGGCTCCCGGTCGCCCGTGCTGAACTTCTGGATGAGTGTGAAGACGTACCGCTCGTTGCCTGCCAGCAGCTCGCGCAAATGCGCCCGGCTGTCCGCCTGGGCATCCGCCACATTCTTGGTCAGCGCCCCCGTCGCGGCGAAGGTGGTGGCAATCTGATCGTCCAGCTCGGATCGGTCGGTGACGATGACAAAGGTGAAATTGCCGCCGAGCCGCCGCAGGACCTTCTCGGCGAACATGACCATAGAGAAGGACTTGCCGGAGCCCTGCGTGTGCCAGAACACGCCTAACCGGCCCCGATTGTCCTCCAGGTCCCGCACGGCCTCGATCGCGCGATTGACCCCTAGAACCTGATGATATTTGCCGACGACCTTGCGGAGCCCATCGCGCCCCTCTTCGAACAGGATGAAATTCTCGATGATGTCGAGAAACCGGGCGGGCTCGCATGTTGCCCGGAGGAGCGTTTCCAGGCCGACGCTTTCCGGCCCGCCTTCCTCAAGCCGCTTCCAGGGCGCGAAGAACTCGAAGGGTGCATGGCTGGCACCCATGACGGCCTCCAGGCCGTTCGAGAGGATAACGAAGCCGTTGGCATCAAATAGGCGGGGGATCGTATCGCGATAGTCGCGCAGGTTAGCGTCATAGGCTTCGGCGAGAGGCTTGGTGATGCCCTTCCATTCCGCGAGCATCAGCGGCAGGCCGTTAACGAAGCCAATCGTATCGGGGCGGCGCTTGTGGAGGGAGCATTCAATCCAGACTTGACTGGCAACCAGGAAGTCGTTGTTAGCGGGCTCAGTCCAGTCGATCACGCGGACGCTCACCGTTTCGAAGCCGCCGTCGTCACGTCGGACTTCGACTGACACTCCATCGCTCAAGAGACCCAGTAAAGCGCGGTTGGCTGCCATGGCAAGCATGGCCGAACGGTCCTCGGTCAGGCGCTCCTCGGCCAGCGCCAGGGCCTCACCGGGCAAGGTGGGGTTGAGCTTGAATAGCGCTGCCCGCAGCCGGGCTGGCAGGTAGGTCTGGCGGAAACTCGTACGGCCGGTCGGATTTCCCGATCCCGGCTGCTCGTTCTGAAGGTTCACGCGCTGCCAGCCCAACTCCTCCAGCAGCTCCAAGGCGGGCTGCTCAACCGATCCGTCCTCCGAGGCGATATGGCCGGTCAGCGATGGGGCCATGTTAGGCGGCTTCCAGCAACTCGCATTCGGCAGCGGCGACCGAAAGCTGGCCGGAGATCAGACGGGGAAGAAGTAAGTCGCGACATGCTGCCAAGGTTTCGCTTTGGTTGTTCAAGGTGTTCGCGAGTGTCAGCCAGCCCATCGCAGTGGCCTCATATCGGTCAAGCACGTCGTCACTGGCCACGGCGATCTGGAGCCCGTGGACATGATTTCGATTCAAAGTTGGCACAGCCGATCCACTGCTACTTGACGCGAGGTCGAGGTGAACTAGGAGTTGGCGAGCAAAGGCCGGGCCGCCACGTTTGAACTGCTTGACGTAAAGTGTTGTGTTGAGCGGCCAGTGATCCTCGAAGATCAGGTGAACCTTGCCAATCGTGCCTGAGCGGCCCGTCACAACTCCAGGCCCTTTAACTTTTGCTTCCGTGTGTGTGCCGTGTCGTCCGCTGGCAGATATGACGAAATAGGGTCCCACCGAACGGACCGGAGCTGGCAGATCAAAGCCACGTTGAAGAACCAAAATGTCGTCAAGTCGTACCAAACTCCAAGTCGACGGTCGAAATCCATCAGGTGTCTCGACCATCGCCACGGCCTCATGGCCCGGAAAGCGGAAGCGGACGAACCACTCCTCGAACAGGCCACGTGCCATATCCTCCAACAGAGCCACCCGACGCCGGTTGACCTTGATGAGGTCGTCATAGGCCCCGAGGATTTCTGCGATGCGGCACTGCGTAACAAGGTCCGGCAGGTCGATCGGAAAAGACGGGAACTTGGAAAGTGGTATGCGGTCGACCGTCGCACCAGACAGACGATGCGCTTCTATTGTTTCCCGCCATGCAGCGCCAAAAAAGGTATAAAAAAGAAAGCGAGTATCCACCTTGCGCTCGTCAGGGCGGATCAGCGCCATACGTCGACCGAGGCAACCTCTGAAACCCGTAGGAATAATTGCATATCGGTTGAGCGTCGCTTCGTACGTGAAAACGATGTCACCTGGAGCGGGGACGATGCGTTTTGTCCATGCGCCGAAGTCCTCCTCGGCTATGTGCCGTACCTGCGAGAGATCTAGATGCCCGTCCTCAGTAACATTTCCGATACCCAAGAAGACCGGACCGTCGTCAGCGACCGGCGGGGTGGCGTGAGGCCCATCGTATAGACCAAGCACGATGTCCTTCATCGTCGTGCGCGACCAGCCGCTCATGCTTCCAGCAACTCCGCCACATTTGTTGCGATTGCCGCTTGCAACCGCGCGGCCTCCGCATTGAGACTTTCCAGCTCCTCCTGCATCGCCTCCAGCCGAAGTTTGAAGTCTTCATCGTCTTGCTCTTCGCCCGGCTTGACGCCGACATAGCGGCCAGGGCTCAAGCTCCAATCCTGCGCCGCAATCTCTGCGCGGCTGGCTACCTTGCAAAGGCCCGGAATATCCTTGTAGCCGTCATCACCGTACACCTCGGTCATCCTCTCGGCGCTTCCGGCCGTGAACTCCTCTTCCTCGCCGCGCCACAACCTCACGATGTTGCCTAGGAACTCGATATGGTCCGGCGCGAAGGACCGATGCGCCCGGCTGTCCTGTCTGAAGATATGGCGGGCATCGATGAACAACACCTGGTCACTACGCAGCCCTTTGGTCTTCCCGCGATCCAGGAACCATAGGGTCACCGGTAGGGTCACGGTGAAGAACATGTTGGGTGAGGTGGCGATTATGCAGTCCACCGTTCCGCTCTCGATCAGCTTCTGGCGCATGGCTCGCTCCGAGCCACCCGCGTCACTGGCCGAGTTGGCCATGACGAACCCGGCGCGGCCCTTCTCGTTCAGCGCGGCGTAGAAAAGTCCAATCCAGAGATAATTGGCGTTGTTGGTACTGGGCAGGCCCAAGGGGAACCGCGCGTCCACCACGCCCGCCTCGCTCACCAGCCGGGCCTTATCGACCTCCGACTGGTTGAACGGGGGGTTCGCCATGACGAAGTCGAACTTGCCCACCAGCTTGTGGGGGTCGTCATAATAACTGCTTGCTTCCTTGATGTCCCCCGAGAGCCCATGGACCGCGAGATTCAAGCGACACAGGCGCTGCGTGTCGGACATCTTCTCAACGCCGTAGATGCTGATTTCCTTTTCCGGCGCCGCATGGTGCCTGCGAACGAACTCTGCGGAGTGAACGAACATGCCTCCGGAACCACAAGCCGGATCAAGGATTTTGCCATGGTACGGCTCGACCACCTCGACGATAAGCTTCACGATCGATGCGGGGGTGAAATATTCTCCACCCTTCTGCATGAAGGCTGCTGCGAACGCGCCCATGAAATATTCAAAAATCAGTCCGTAGGCGTCGCCATCGATTTGCAGCGGGGCCAGCAGGCGCATCAGTTCGCGCAGGACGGAATCCGGCAGCGCCCCGTAGGCCTGCGGTAGGACACCCGCGAGATCGGGGTCGTTATCGATGATCGACTTCATTGCCGTGTTCAGCGCCTCGGCGAGGTTCGCGCTCTCCGGCAACCCCAACAGGTATGAGTAGCGAGCCACCTCGGGGAGATAGATAGCCCCACGGGCCCGGTAATCGTCGGGGGTGGGCTTCAGGCGCCCGGTGAACTGGGGCGCAATCTCAGCCTCGTGGATGGCCTCGAACTTGGCTTCCATCTGGCGCAAGGCGATGAGCGCGAGGACCGGCTGGGCATATTGATCGGGGCGGAGCGTGCTGTTCGCCCAGAGTTGGTCTGCGGCCTTGAAGAGACGGCGCGAAAGGTCTCGAAGATCGACGGCCACGCTTGCTCCCCTTCAGCTCCGACGTATACCCGGCCGATACATACTGAAACCTTACCGCTAGTCCACCGTCCCAAGCGGTCGTCGCGATACATCAGCGAATTTCAGGGACGGCGTGAGATCGCTCATGGTCCGACTTCGGCGTGGTCGTTCGAGCGAAGCCGCCAATTACGAATTGCATTTTGATATAGGTTGGAGGGGGAGCCCGCAGTCGCCGGAGGGGACCCGTTGACAGGCAATCGACCTGCAATGTGAACCCGCTGACCTGTTCACCTGAGCGGCGTCGCACAGAGGGCCAAAAGCATACCCAGGACCCAAGCCACGAAGGCGAGGACAACGCAGACTATCGCTCCCCTTTGCCAGCGCAGATGGTTGACATGAGCATTCTTACCGTCTTGCTCATGATCGTGCGCGAAGCGGTGATTGGCATATGCAAGCTGCGAGAAGTACCCGCATGCGAACGCAACGACGGTTAGAAATGCCCCAAAGCCGAAAGCTGCGACGGCTGGGCCATACGGGACAGTTCCCTGTGTCTTGTCCGTCAACGCAATTAAGGCGGTGGCAGCGCCCCCGTTAAGCAGCAACAGGGCTTTGAGAGCCTCGATAGAGAGACTCACCGCCAAACCAAAATGATGATCGCTATTGTGGTCCGCCATGTGCCCCCCCCAATTGGCTATCACCTTATAGCATGCCTTTAATCTCGGGCCAAAAGGGGCACAGAAGGTCCGAAAGTTGTAAGTTCTGGGGCACGCCATTTCGTCCTCTCGCATTTACCTCAAAACATACTTGACGGGTTTTATGGGGTACATCATAAATGTCGTATATCTTTTGATCCACCTCGGAGCATGTCATGAGCCGTCTTGCCTATTACCGCGTGTCCACTGGAGACCAGAGCATCGAAGCCCAGCGGCAGGCGCTCGGGGGCAACTTCGACCGGGAATATGAAGACGTGGGCGTGAGTGGCGCTGTCAAGGCAGAGGACCGCCCAGGGTTTGCGCAGCTCCTCCGTTATGTCCGTGAGGGCGATACGGTCCACGTTTATTCCATTGACCGCCTAGGCCGCGATGCCCTCGACGTCCAGGCCATGGTCCGCCGCTTGCTGGATGAAGGGGTCACACTGGACGTGCGCGGCCTCGGGGTGATCGGCCGGGGCGTGGGCGAGCTGATCGTGGCCGTCCTGGCCCAGATGGCCGATATGGAGCGGCAACGTATCCGCGAGCGGTGCGAGAGCGGCCGCGTGGCTGCCCGCATGGCCCTGGAGGCGACTGGCAGGACCCATAAGGGCAAAACGAGCCTGGGGAGGCCTGTGGGGCGCCGCGAGGGCCGTGAGGACGTCCAGCCGTCCGCTGTCGTTGCGTGGAGGAGAGAGAATAAGGCCAGCATCCGCCAGACCGCAGAGCACTTCAGGATCGGCAAGGCCACCGTAACGCGTTACTGCGCGGCGCAGCTCTAGTCACGATTGCCCCCAGTGACCCATTTACGAACGTCTGTCACGCATGCAGCTTTGCGCCTTCCACCCAGACAATCGCGATGGCTTGCGTGAGCGCAACTGCTTAGACTCGCTGGGCATATTACGATGCCTGACGCTTTCTCTTCGGACTTCCTTGCGAAACACGGGATTTGATTTCTGTATAAAGACATCCACGTAGATATAATGGCCTTTATTTGTTCCATTAAATCCTCGGAATTGTACGTAATGAACAATCTTGCCTTGCTGATCGACAGCATTCACCTCTTCTACCTGAGGAATATATATCTGCTGCGTCTTGTTTATATCCTGTAATCCAGTGAAAGAGCCATCGCTGCCGCCCCATGCATTGTCTGGGATGTATACGGCTACTTTGTAGACCGATTCATTGTCACTTAATTCGATAGGTGCCTGGGTAAAAGGCGTGGGCGCCCATTCGCTGCCTCTGCCGAAAGATATTCCAGCCGCGTGCCCAGGATTCAAATCGTAATGGACCACCCGATATTTTCCGGAGGTGATAAGAGCTGCGCCTTCCGCTCGGCTCCCGACCCATGGCACGAGCGAGGATTCATCGAATTTGAAGTTACCGTGACCATCTGGGGGAAGCCAACTCTTCACAGGATATGTTTTAGGATTCCAAGGACGCGGGCTGTAGCAGTTGCCTCGACCATTGGGGCAACTCGGAGACTCTGAAGGGAGCCTCGGACACACAACCCAATCGTCTCCCGCTTGCGCACAGCCAAGACCTTGCGCGAGAGCGACGTGCGCAAAACCCATCGTCGCTATCAATGCAATTCCGACGTTACGTCTGCGCGACTGGAACAGAGACATTACTAATCCTTCGCGTCTCGGCACATAAAATTTGTCACGATTAAGTGCGGCGCGATGCTAAATTGGTTTTTTAGAGCTGTCAATATCGTAAGAGAAAATGCTCTTCGCTCTCTTAACGGCGCTCAGGTTTTATATACTAGGATTTTAGTATCCATGACACGTGTAGAATTTGTTAACGCCAATATCAGTTGCGATTAAAAACTTCATTCAATCTGTCTGAACCCTCTTTCGTAGCCTCATCAAAATAATGAGGATCATATGTGGCTTATCTTGTCCTTATATATTATTGGAATACAAACATTTTGTCGCAGACCCTTCTTGGGAACATGAGAAAATGCAGTGTAGAGGTCGTCATCTAGGAAGGCCCGGAGGGAACTTTGACTGAGACGTGGACCTTTGATAACATGGTACGTAACTTAAAGGCCCTCGTGGTCACCTCAAGACCCCGCTGGGCCGCCCATTCCCTGAAGTTTCCTCGCTGGATCACCTTGGCCAGTGCCTGAGTCGATTTGAGCCCTAGCGCGGCCCGTACAGCACCCATATGGTACGGCCTGAACCTAAGGGGCCATCAAAGACGCTTTGACTCTCAGCGCCTCTCACAGGGCGATCCTTGCCCCCCATCAATTCACTCGCGGAATCGGGACCACATCCTTCCCCAGCGTCCCCCGGAAGTGTTTCTTAAAGGCACCCCGCAGGGCTTCGATGGCAACCGCCTTGTTCCCCTGGGCGACCATAAGGGCGTCATGGACCGGCAAGAACCCGATGCCGTGGTTATCCATCAGGTCCGCCATAGCCAACTGCATGATTTCAGCCTCATGGTATGCCAGATCATGCGAAGTGACCCCGAGGTTCGGCAGGTTCGCGAGAAATGGATAGCGTTCGATCCCCGCAGCCCGGATTTTGGTGTATCTCGGGCCGCCCATGCTGGCGTCTGAAGCACCTAGGGCAGTTGTCAGCCAGTTTTTCACCTCATTACGATCAAAGCCCGGCAGGTCATAGGGGTCCCGTGAGGTGTCAAACGGCAGATCGAGAAGCCCATGCAGGATGGTGAGGTGCGAGGCGCTGATATCGACTTCAGCGATCTCCTGGCCATCGATGCGGATAGCTTGCGCCCTCGCACGCTTACCGGACCCTTTCGCCTTGCTGCCGTCGCCCATGCTCTCATAGGAATCCCCGCCCGGAATGGAGTAGAACCGTCCATGCCACTGCCAGTCAAAACCCCGTTGATCGGCATCGACGAACACCCGACGCAGGCCGGTAAACACGATACCTGAAATGCGCCCTTCAGCCATGAGGTAGGAGTTGAGCCGTTCCATGAAGGCGGCGATGGCGGCGGCCTTGAGGTCCTCGTCTAGGTTCAACGTCAGGGCCTTTGCCGGTCCCTTCTTTGTAGTCTTGGCGGCTCTGGCAACCACCACGTCAGGCCTCGCTGGCGTCTTGACCTTTCCCGGACGAAAATGGAGCGAAAAATCCTGCAGCGATATCCCGTGGTCGCTCGCCATCGCAAGGAGCCGCCGGGTAGGACGGAAGCACTGGCGCCGAGCCTTTCTCGCCTGGCCGTTGAACATTTCCTGATAGTAACCCTTCAGCTCGTCCAGCAGTCCCGCCGCCGCCATTGCGGCCCGCATCGTGTTGATCGCGTTTGCACCACCAGGATAAGTCCAAAGAGCATTGGTGTTGGACGCCAACGTACTCCATCGATCGTCTTTCGCAGCGGCCAGCAGGTCCGTCAGGAAAGGCTCCAGTGCTTCGCGGAATTTGGCGACCATGGAAGGACGAAACTGCTTTTGCTCGTTCGCTTGGCGATAGGGAACGATGACAGTGTTGATAATTGCATCGACAAGTGCCTTAGCCTCCGGGGATGTCGGAGCTCCGTTGAGCAACATGGAACGAGCGAAGGTTCGGGCTTCGGACTTCGCCTCATGGTTACCCTTGAGAACCTCAAGGGCCATTGAACTGTGCATATAGATTATGGCCTAGATTGGATATTGAAGGAAACGTTCTTGCTGGACACCTGGAAGGGTCCCGAGGCTCTTACCGGCACCCTATAGCATAGTGGTAGCAAATCTCTGCGATACCGTCTGTTCACTTATGCTCGAAGCGTTGGGAGATATATCTCCCCCCTGCGGACCACCGATCTTAAACGACGGCAATGGGATGGAAGGCCGTCAGTCGGCTTTTGGATGCCATTGAGCTGATAGCGGACGCAATCACTCGCTCTGCAAAGAGCCTTTGGATAGAGGCCACACAACTTCGATTATCATGGTGCCGTCGCTGCCCGCCCGACAGCACGCACCTTCGCTCACTAGCGCGTCAACTGCCTCACGCAGCTCCTCTGCCTCCTGCGATCTTAGCGGGCAAGCAAGGTCGTGGCGAGTGGCGGAGGCCTGGCGGCGCGGAGTAGAAGCTTAGGGCAAACTCTGGGTCGATACTTCCGAGCGAGATTATTCGTAAAACCGTAAATCGAAACGATTGGCTCTAAGCGGCCCGATCATCATTGAGGTGCGTTTTTCTGCGGCCGGATAGACGTCCTGCATGAAACAACCCGTGCGGCGAAACCGCTTCGGGGAACACTCGTTGTGCGATAGCGCGGCAAGTTGCCGCTCGAATGACGCGACACATGAGAGCGGTACATCCAAGGTTACATGATACGAGAAGCCCGGTGTCGTGTCCCTCTCCTCCACGGTCGTAAGATCATGGACGGTGGCGCCAGGGCATAGCTCAATCCCCGTGTAGCGCTCGACGTCGCTCTTGGTCACCGGGGTGGCCGATGAGCAGGCGCTTAGGGCAGCCAAGCCCCATAATCCGAGGATGTGCTGAACGGTGCTCACGCAAGTATTTTAACCCGCTTGCCGAGTGTCCACAATTGGAAGCGACGTGTGTTAATCCTACGACCGGTCTTGGGTCGCAACCA
>Ga0105239_10009413_pt1 | contig 11014 bp, 8 predicted proteins | sample KBSC44metaG_FD_92761 | JGI IMG/M metagenome (GOLD analysis project Ga0105239, IMG submission 92761) | Corn rhizosphere microbial communities from Kellogg Biological Station, Michigan, USA - KBS C4-4 metaG | ecosystem: Host-associated > Plants > Roots > Rhizosphere > Soil | place: Michigan, USA...
AGGTTAGGTAATTCCGCCCTCATCCTTCGTTTCGAGATGGGAGAAGTATGAACCAACTTCTGCACTCTCAGATGGTGGAAGAGTGGCAAACGAAGCCCGGCGATAATAAAGCGTCATCGCCTTTTTGCTGATTGAACGTTCACTATTTCTCGGTATCAAGTTCTTCACGAGGCTATTTAGTCCAGTCGAGAACGTTAGCCTTTGGCGTGGATCGATGAGGATGACCAGTCGGCTAGGGAGGGGACCGCTTGGAGGTCAAACATGACTGGAAATCGCTAGATAATTTCTTGGTTTCAGAATGGAAAACGACGCTCGTGGTCATATCTGTTGTGACTGGGTCGTCAAACGCGACTCTGGGTGTTCTTCCCACTATTGATTTCTGGCCGAGCGCGGTTGGTTCTACGGTGGATCACTTATGCCCGGTTTGGTAAAGGCGGTAAATCCGAGGTGCCTCGGAGCCGCAAAGCAAGTGCGGCTCCCTCAACCCATAAGGCGCCCTTTCTTCGTCATCGAGCCTCAGACCATCACGGTTCTCGCCTGATGCAAAGCCCAAGTCCCGCCAACTTCCAAAACGAAAGTCTAGACGCTATTCAACAGGTGAGTATGCAACTGTGGCATGGCAGGGGACCATGTCCAGTACGCCACTGGGATTCCATACGCACAGGCTCCCCCTATGGCCAAATCGAATTCAGCCTCGAGAACTTTAGATCTTGAAATCACAAGACGATATTATACACGCTGCTACGTGCTTAGCACAAGTAACGTAGTACTCAGCACCGACCCAGGGAGCTCCAGGCCATATTACCATCATGCAATCCATTTCGGTCCGAAGACAGAACTCTTCTTGTGACCAATGTCGACAATCTAAGCGAAAATGCTCACTCAACTCTACGTCTCAAGGCACGGGAGCAACCTCATCGTGTTTGAAGTGTCTTCACTTGGGACACAAGTGCACCTTCAATTTTGTGGCTTTGCAACAGGCACAAAGCCAGAAACAGAGGAGAACGAGGACTGCGACGGCGAGGAATGAAAGCACCACCGATCAGAATGACGATTTCTCCTTAAATGGATCAAGACCTCATTACTCGAATATCGTAAGCTCAGATTATTCAGGCAGTGTCGGCTCTGGCTTTCGCGTCTCCTCTAAGGTATCAGAACCAGATGCCGTAACCAGTCTCAGTGCGTTTCCGCTTACCGGAGCCCAAATCGATAGCTTCGGACACGACAGCATGATGATGAATCACATGACAGCCGAATGGACTTATCTAACACGCGATGACCCTGGTGAAGAATATTCGCCTAGCACTGATACCAATACCACTCTTCATACGGATGTCGTCCAAAAAGCAAACGAGGAATTCAAGCCCATCAACTCTCAAAACAGCATGGGTTTGTGGAAAGGGAGTCCTCTCTGTTTACTGAACTCATCTATAGCAACAAAACTGCTGAATCTGAGTCTCGGTCACATTTATAACGGAATGCTATCTGGAATAGCCACCAGGTATCTAGAACACCACTGCAATCTGTTCGCAGGTTCATATAAATACGTATTTGAGTCGGAGTATACTGGAGAGCCTGGGCGATCCAAAAGCGGGCATGTCCCATGGTCATCCGATGAATCATCTAAAACTTCTGCCAACACGAAAACAAATTCCAATTATCTTCCCCTCTGGAGGAAATCGAATTACAATTTCCGGCCTGATACTCTCTACAATCATACACTCTCACCCGAACAAGTCGCTACTCAAACCAGCCGAGTGACGATGATTGGCGTTGCTAGGTTCTTGGACAACTTTGGAGCACTGTATGGAAATTCTATCGAGCGAGAAACACGGATACAGGACGAGCGTACTCTAACAGCAGTGCTTCAGGCATTTGCGCTCCAATTCGCCCCTTCTGACCCCCGCAGTTGCCCGCTCGAATCAAAAGTTGCTGGTTCACAAAATCCATCATTATTTGGCTCGAGCGTCAAGGATCAGACGACAAATACACAGATTTTTGCCTCAGCATGGTATTGCGCTAATGATGATCTTTTAAATACCATCGACAATCGATCCTTCGTCCACATATACGCAGTATTCCTGTTTCAAATGACGGTTGTTCCGCCAGAGTGCATCATGTTGAAGGGCGTTCAAAAAAGCCCGCTTGAGCTTCTAGATGTTGCTTTAGCTCAAATGGAGGAGTTGCGACAACTAGTCCAAGCATACTATAGCGACCTCGGAGCTGGATCACTCTATCGATTCTTGCTTGATTCGTCGCTCGCAATCTTTCGATGGTACGGTATCGTGCGTGACAGTATAGCCTCAATGCTCCATGATAGGCCTTGCTATATGGAAGATCCTCCTTTCAAAGTGAGAGGTGAGTGATATTTCCTTCTGCCTGCCAGGAGTTTGTTTAATCTAACTCAATCTAGATTCAGCTCACCGAATCGCTGAGAACTTAACGGAACAATGGCAACAGCCATCGTTCGAGAAGGACGTCGCTGAGAATTGTCAAAACGCTGCTGGAGATCTATTCCATATCTTCAGAGAACTAGCACACCTCAAACAATTGATTTCCAATGTAACTTCTCCAAGCGACCACGCTCGTACACTCCTCCGGGCTCGGGTAGAGTCCGCAATCAATCTTACGGAAGACTTTGATACGATTTACAAGGCGTGGCTAGATCAGTGTATCATCATGTTCTACCGATTTTCCGACAGAATCAAGTTGTCTACAGGTACGGTTCCCCTTCGGGTGATCGATAAAACCTTCGATATTTGGTAATGGCTAATCTCTGACCAGCCTTCCTACTTCTATTCTGGAATCTCTCTCACCTGTGCCTCGTCGAACACATCCACCGTGCTTCCTATCTCCTCACTCCTGGATCTTGCGAGACCATGATTTTCACCGCGGACAGACTTCAAGAATCAGCAGTCACCTCACTTATCGCCATCTGCCGGAAAATAGTTTCCGTATCCGAAAGAGGCGAAATCCAGCTCATCAACAGCGTCCAGGCAAAGCTGCAGCTGGTCTCACACCATGCAAACACAGCACTTGTCGCACTGGCATTGGTGAAAGCTATTGAACACACAATCGACTTCAACCTGTCGCAGCAAGCTGCCAGCGCCGGAAATTCCGGCCCGTCTGACCAGCAAAACTGGGTAGCCTCAATCAAGCCCCTGCTGACATGCCTGATCATGTTGGACTCAACAGTGTCAGGCGCTTTTACCGCAAGACCTGCGTTGCGAGGCCTCTTGCAGAAGTACGGGGATATTCTGATGGACTGCTGGTCCTCTGAGGACCCCGAACCGCCTCCTGCCTGATTGACGTGTTTTAATTAGTATTTTCTACATAAGAGATAATTTGCAAATGCCCATCATGAGATACAGAATAATCCTTGACCAAGGCTGCTTATGCTTATTCCGGTTCGAACTCGCCACTGCCCAAGGGGTGATCACATACTACGAGCTCGCCCAGTGAGATCGATGTCTGCGGTGATTGCGCGCGGCTCCGAGGCTGAACTCTAATCTTCTGTGCAGGGTGCGGCTCGCCCGACAAGGTGTCCCCCCTTACGTGCCGTGCCCCCTGGTGTGTCACGTTACATGGGTGAGCCTTAACCTCCCCATCACAAGCATGTCCATAAATCCATTTCCCTGGGCCCTAAAATTTATTACACGCGGCGTGGTCTTCACTTTCACAATAACTCCAGAGTAACTGTTGGTAATTCTCTGTCACTCCTTGGACAGTCCAGACGACAAAAGTACATATAACCCCCTGGCAACGACCATGCCAATCAAATCGCGGTGGCCACTGACAACGCCAAATACGTCAATCCCAACGTTCATGTTCGGGCATCCAGACTCAAAAATCAATGATACCGAAAAATTGCTCATCGACGCCAAACGCCCGGATTCACACTTCCTGACGCTTCACAGCTATCGAGAATGGTCTCGAAGATTTGCCGCGGGGCTTGTTGCGGCGGGCTTGAAGAAAGGCGACCGCGTAATGCTCTTCTCTGGCAATGGAATCTTCAACCCGGTGATCGTTATGGGTGCGATCATGGCTGGTGGAATCTACAACAGCGCGAATCCTGCGTATACGTCTCGAGAGCTCCGCCACCAACTTAAGGATGCGGATCCCTCTTTTGTGCTCGCTGCGGATAACTGTATAGCGAAAGCTCTTGAGGCGGCGGGTGATATTGGGTTTGACAAGAAACGGATCTTTCTTTTCACCGAGCTCCCTAGCGTTCAGTCTGATGCTTCATTCACGCCGGTCGACTCACAACATTGGGCTTCGCTTGTTAGCGATGTCCCTACTAGTCGCCGGTTCAAGTGGGAGGACTTCAGCAGCAGGTCTGATGCCGATCGAACCACGGTCCTGATCTACTCTTCCGGCACAACTGGCCTCCCGAAGGGAGTTGAACTCTCGCACCGGAGTATCATCTCCAATATGATGCAACTGGAGAAGATTCAACTTGCGGACAAGAGTATCCGGACGAGAAACTGCCTCTGTGTGGTGCCCATGTACCATGCCTTGGGGCTAGGTTACTATATTTTCTTCGCACCGAAATGGGGCTTGAAAACGTATCTGATGGAGCGATACAATTTGCCGGATATGTTAGATCATATCCAGCGATTTAAGATCACAGAGCTAGTCTTGGTGCCTCCGATTTTGGTTGCAATGGCCAAGCACCCGTCGGTCAGAGATGGCACTTGCGATATTAGCAGCGTACAGAAAGTGCTTGCTGGAGCTGCACCGATCGGTATGGAGGTCACGAAACAATTTGAAGACTTATTCAATGGAAAAATCCTGATCCGTCAGGCATGGGGCATGTCAGAGTGAGTTGGACCGGTGACTAGTCTGCCCGATTGCTGACCAGTTTGCCAGAACCCCAGCTATCACATTCTGCTGGGATGAGCGCATGCGGACCGGTGCTTCCTCGATATCGATTGGCGAGCTTGTCCCAGGGGCTGAAGCCAAGCTTATGAAGGATGACGGGACGGAACAAACAGAGGTGGGATCTCGAGGCGAACTTTGGATCCGTAGTCCAAATGGCATGTGTCGTTATTGGAAAAATCACAAGGCCACGGAAGAGACAATGACAAGCGATGGGTGGCTGAAAACTGGTGATATTGCATACCGTGATGAGCACGACAGATGGTACATGGTTGACAGAATAAAGGTAAAGTATATTCTCGCCGCCATAGATCTCGTGCAGGCACTGATCGAATTTCTCGAAGGAATTGATCAAGGTGCGAGGGGCACAAGTCGCACCGGCGGAGCTAGAAGCATTGCTACTTGAGCATCCACAGATTGTTGATGCGGCTGTTATTGGCATTAAAACGTGAGTGTTGTCATCGCGATTCCGCGTGTAGGACTCTTGATGACCAATCCTACTGTCTAGACCAACGGATGACGAAAACCCGAGAGCCTATGTTGTTCTTGCACCCCTACGACCTGGTGTGAAGCCTCTCAGCGAAGCAGACGTCGTGGAGTTTGTCAACACCCGTGTATCCAAGGTTAAGCATCTCACCGGAGGCTGTGTTTTCACCGATGCAATCCCGAAGAATCCAGTAAGTTCCAACCGATCCGTGTGAGGCATTCAAGGGGTTCTTATTGATACTGGGATAGTCTGGAAAGATTTTGAGGAGACAGTTGAGGGATCAGGCGGCCATGGAGAGAGAGCTTACCGCTAAGCTCTAGGAGATGGCAGAAATGACATTGTTCGGAATGGAGACATGGCTAGACACCGTGAAGTGTTACCTGTTCTTCTGTTATCTGGTCCATCTAGGTTCTGTGCCAATAGTCCATATTTCTCCATATTTCGGTTCCTGACATTGATGAGAGCTATGGAGTATTCTCATACTCGATTTGCAAGTCAGGCTGTCGCTGCTTGATAGACTGCTCAAACCAGAGATTTCCGGCCGGCAGTTGGTGTCTATCGTGAAGGAAGCATTCGAGAATTCCCCTGGCGTCATGCCAGGTTGCGACATGTAGATATCGAGCTTGATCGGCAAGCATCCCATTGAACCAACCCAAATAGTATCCTTCAAGTGTCTCACCTTCGCTGTCCACCTGTGATTTGTGGCGCTGCTCATTCTGCGCACCCACAAAGAACATCCATAGATACACCTGTCCATACCGTATATATTCTTCTTGAGTCATAACTTCAAGGGCGCTCCCCAAGTCCTGCTGTAATCTCGGCAGGATAACGTGTGAGCTATCCCGTAAGTCTTTACCATCCATTTCAGCTTCGTGGATACTTTTGCGGAGAGAATGTAGAAGACTGAGCGCAATGCACGCCTCAGTAAGGCGCTCTCCTGGTGTCTTGTGTTCAAATTTTCCTTCCATGAGATCATGGTACAAATTTAACAGCACACACATATCATTAAACGTCTCTGTCGCGATCCATGAGTACACTACGAGACCACGAGCTTTTTCTGTTGTATCTGTGGCTGGCAAGGGCGTCTCAGCGATTCTTAGGCAAGCCCGCAGTCTCGTAAAAACCGTGCGAAGGGTCGGGTTATCAATGGTCAGGTGTACGTCTCGATAGCCAAAATCGGTGATTTGCACCAGGGATGATGCTGAAGTCCAAAAATCTGTCAATCTTTTCATCATGTCGAAGTTCAACGTTATTACTGGCCTCGATAAGGTGGTCACAGCGAGCTCAGCATAACCAAACATCATAACAATCAAGTGTTGTATGATATCAGTATTGTCTTGAAGCTTCCCCACGAGACCCACAAGAATGGGACCATGAACTGAAGCAGCTTCTGTGTCTCTCCGCTTGCAATCTGACTGGAAAAGTAGCATTATATGTTGGATTGCTAATGTGAGCGCATGCTGGTCTTCCCCGGGGTCATTCACAAGATTTCCTCGAAGGGATTGCAAGCTGGTCTGTCTCAACTTTAGCTCGAGAAGAGATATATCATGGTCCGCCAGTTTATAGCCAAGGTTTGCTAAGAAAGCAATGTGGCCGCTCAACCATGCAGCAGCCACTCCCTTATTGGCGTTCTTGAATTGGTTCAAGTCGGCTGACACAGCAGAACCTGCTATGGAGAACTGTGCACGACTGAACGAAATGTCCTTGGAGACCCCGAACGACAAACGCCGGATGAATGAGGGTATGTAGAGGCTTGGTAGAAGGACGTCTCGTGCGAGGGAGATGATATTGTTGATTTCGGGTGTGATTTCTATTGGAAATGAGTGGAATGGATCCGATGACCCAGCAAAGCTCGCGCCTACCTTGCTCTTCTTGAGAAGGTTCTTGTAGAGCCCCGTAGAAGCGGGCAAAGCATTGATGGCTAGCGGTTGTTGTGGCTTCTGTTGATGCTGGTTCGCCTTGCGTCGCTGGTGAATGAGTCTTGCGGTGTGGGCACGAACTCCGGACTTGACCAACTCATTCTGCCTAACAGAGCGGTTGGTCGTTAATGCCGGAAGGAACACAATGTCTCGAGGGTTGCTGCTGCTCATTGTAGTTGGTGTTTCTGAGGAATGACCCTTCAGGGTTGTCGTGACTCGTGAAGAGTTCTGTGATAGTCTGGTAGAGCACTAAGACTGGCGAAGAAGGCTTGGAAGGAATTGCTCCCAGCGAGCTCCATCACCTGGGACAAACGAGATATAGTAAAATTAGATTCCATACCCTTGTAACGTCACGGCCGACAGCCCCAAAAGCCCTATACTTGCCATCATTGAAAATGGAATGGCGTCTGTATGAAGGAAGTGCTGTTTATGTAAGTGGCTGCACGTGATTGTGCGGTGGCTGTCCAGAACGGGCCAAGCCTTGCATTGGCTGCCTTATCGTCAAAGGCCAAGCACCGTTTAAGTGCGTAACCAAGTGGGAAGCCCCCAGCCACGACTCATGGCAGCCATTCTCCCGTATCATACGGGCGAACTGATCGAGGAGACGGCTTTCTTGCTACACGATCCGCGGAGACAGAGGTTTGTCAATCGCCTGCGACAAAATCACTGGGCAAATTACTCTGTGGTTTGGAAAGGCCCAACATCTGATGGCTGGTGCTGTTTACTGATATTCCGTCTTCTCGGTCAAGGGAAAATCGTCATGGCTGGCAGCCTGGTTTGCGTCCTGCGCGCTGAGTCATTCCACGCCACAGATTGCCTTTCTCGGTTGGCAAGACGTTTGAGGGACTCGTATTCATGAAGCCTCCAGGCATTCCTACTGGGCCGGAGTGACTAAGCCAGCCTCGGCAAGGGGGACCACCCAGCGATCTCCCAGCGACCAGGCTTAACCACCAAGCGAAAGCCCTTTGACCACATCCAGCAATTTCTTGGCCAATGATCGTGGTCTAAAATTCCGCTTGTCTGCTACGGGCAGTGACACTACTGCGTAAAGGCCTCCAGGCCTGCGCTCAAAACCAATCAGAGGCGAGCTGATGGTTTCACCTTAGTGATTTCACGGTTTGTCATCGGTTCCACGCCTCTTGACTGCTTCCTCCGTGCATTACAAACAAGTGAATAGTCAACATGGCAGACCGTCGAGCATATAAGTGTTCCCAACGGCGCCTGTCCTACTCAAATTATGCCGACCAGCAAGAAAGAAGGGCTGCACTTTGTCTCGTGAAAATCGAGCATATTCCCCAACATGTCCATCATTCAGGAAGCTCCTTTGGGTCAACTCCTTTATTTCCTTTCTAAGGGCAGGTTATTCGCCTATCCAGAGGATCAGCCCGGCTTTCAAATTCCTTGGGAGAACGCAGGTACCGTGGGAAAGGATCCTGACCTCGATACGCCAGACGAAGCAGACCGTGTGGAAGAAAAGCCTCTCGAGGAATCAATCAACCCTCCCCTCCGTTCGTACCCAACGGCCATTTCAAGGATCTCAACCAGTCGATCGGGAGAAGCCAACGCCGGCCTCGAAAAGATACCAACCACTTCTCGCTCATTGACGCGCGAGCAAACACGCCCATGGTCTGCTGAGCGATTCGAGATCGAGCAGTCCGAAAGCCTGCAGCGGGAACATAGTAGTATCATTGTGCCTCAAAAGACTCAAGATGGCGTTGTTCTTGTTGATTGGTACACAACAGATGATCCAGCCAACCCACAAAATTGGAACAGTCGGAAAAAAGCCTTCGTCGGCCTGCAAATATTTCTGTACACTTTCGTTGTCTACTGTACCAGCGCCATCTACACTCCCTCACAAGAGGGGGTCATGAGAAAATTCGGGGTGAGCTACGCCAAAGGAAGCCTGGGTTTGAGTATCTATGTAATTGGCTATGGCGTAGGCCCGATGGTAAATTTTTTCCTCTACCAGGAAAATGCCGACAGTCACTAACATGAGTTCAAGCTTTTTTCTCCTCTCTCTGAGATCCCCGTTGTTGGGCGCAATCTGCCCTATATCATAAGCTTTGGTCTTTTTACTATCCTATGTGTTCCAACAGCCCTCGCTGACAGCTACGCCTCCCTCCTTGTCCTCAGATTCTTGACGGGCTTCATGGGCAGTCCGGCACTGGCTACTGGCGGTGCGACGATGCAAGATATGGTGAGTGCCACCAGGCTTCTACCTTCCCGAGCCCCGCATCTCTTCGTTTTGGGGTTTCTCTAACTACTTCTCAAGTATTCTTTGACGAAACTACCATATGCCCTGACGGCTTGGGTGGCTGCAGCTTTCAGCGCCCCGGCGCTCGGACCTCTCCTCAGTGGCTTCGCCGTCATGGCAAAAGGATGGCGATGGAGTCTCTGGGAGTCTCTGTGGATGTCAGGACCCGTATTCATTTTCATGTTCATTTCGATGCCTGAGACATCGGCTGCGAATATCTTGCTGCGGCGAGCTCGACGATTGCGCAAGCTGACAGGCCGGGACGACCTGAAAAGCCAGAGCGAAATCGACCAGGGCAACACCACTTTAGGGAAGGTCATTGCCGATCAAATGATCAAGCCCACCCAGATCTTTTTACTTGATCCAGCCGTCACTTTCGTTAACATCTACACATCCCTGATTTATGGCATTTACTATTCATATTTCGAGGCCTTTCCGCTCGTATACATTGGGATCTACGGTTTTAATCTCGGCGAACTGGGCATCGTTTTCACCTGTATTTTCATTGGCTGCGCCATCGGCAGTGCGATCTATTGCAGTTATGTCTACTTCTACCTGGAGCCCGATATCAGAAAGAATGGACTCCGTGCTCAAGAACATCGACTTGTCCCGGCACTTTTCTCTTCGATACTGCTGCCGGCAGGGATGTTCTTGTTTGGCTGGACAGCCAGGGAATCAATTCACTGGATTGTCAGTATCATTGGATTGACTATTTTTGCAATTGGTGCCTTCATCCTGTAGGTCTCGCTCCTTCTATCGTCCTTGACAAAAATCAGCTAATCACTCTGCAACTCAGATTCCAGTGTATTTTTATGTATCTGCCACTCACATATCCTCAGTATGCAGCTTCGCTCTTTGCTGCAAACGACTTTTGTCGCTCCGCGTTGGCCGCTGGCTCCATTATTTACGGCCACCCTCTGTACATCAACCTAGGTATAGGCCGTGGAATCAGCTTGCTTGCTGGCCTGCTTTGTGGTGGTGTTCTGGGTATTTGGGCTCTTTGGTACTACGGGGCCGCTCTCAGGGCACGCAGTCGCTTTGCGGTCTAGCCCGGAGAACCGCCTAGTGAATATCGCGTGAATTGAGAATGAAAAATCGCCAAGAGACCATCATGAAGTGAAGGATAACATGCTACTTTTGGGTGAGTGGCCAACCCTTATATGGCGGCCAAGAGACCACGATCTTCAAAAATGCACTGGAGTATACTATGTTCTGGGAAATACGCAAGGAATTCGACAGCCTCTAAATCAATGTAATCTAGTCGTCTTGGGGAAGGTGTTCGCCTGTCGCTGAAGGGTGGTAATGTCACCAGTGGCTACCCTATATCAACCTAGACATAGGCCATGGAATCTAACTAACGTAATTCACGGGCTAGTGGGTCACACGGGCTAGTGGGTCAGACCACCACCACCACCCGTCGACTCGTCATTATCATCATTTATCTCCACCACTATGAGTTCAATTCAATTACAACAA
>Ga0105239_10009414_pt1 | contig 11014 bp, 9 predicted proteins | sample KBSC44metaG_FD_92761 | JGI IMG/M metagenome (GOLD analysis project Ga0105239, IMG submission 92761) | Corn rhizosphere microbial communities from Kellogg Biological Station, Michigan, USA - KBS C4-4 metaG | ecosystem: Host-associated > Plants > Roots > Rhizosphere > Soil | place: Michigan, USA...
CGAAACTGTCTGGATGTCCGTGACCAGAGGCACGGGAACCGCAATCACGAGCGTCACCTTCCCGAGTGGCAACGTTGGGGTCGGAACTACTGCGCCAGCGACGATACTGGATGCTGTAGGAACAATTCGTTCAACGGCTCAGACCGCTCCAACATCGGGAGTGGGTACCGAACTTTTGTACGCCGCGGGCACCGGTTACGTGCAGGCGTATGACCGTAGCGCAAGTGCGTTCAAACCGTTGATCCTTCAAGGTAGTACGGTTACGACGATCAATAACTCCGATTTACGACTTAAAAAAGACATCGCTGATTTGGATCACTCCATGGGTCTCGACGCCATCTTGCAACTGCGACCAGTGGCTTATCATTGGAAAGACGTCGACGCCGACAAAACACAAGGACCACAAGTCGGTCTCATCGCGCAAGAAACTCAGAAATTTATGCCGAACATTGTGAAAGATATGGGCAAAACTTCGATTTTGTATGCCGACGGCCATACCGAGAAAGTCGAGAACGTTTTGGGCGTAAATTATAACGGTTTGATCGTTCCAATTCTCAAAGCCGTACAAGATCTTTATCAAAAATGGTTCAACGATTCAGCCGAACTACACGCCAAAATCGACGCTCAACAAAAGCAAATTGATCAACTGCTGCAACAGAATCAAACTTTGCTCGAGCATTTGAACAAACTCGAAAATTCGCGTCAGCCGGCGGCCACTTCTTCTAAGTAAGTCGATGAGACGTTTCATCATGAGACCGTCTCATTCCAAGGCGAAGGTCTTAAGCAGTTCGACAAAAACTCCGAAAAATAGATCTGAAGTTGGACGTAATTGAAGGACGTAGAAAATGGACTTTCTCAGTAGAACGACATTTAAATCTGCGTATCTCTATCTAAGCCTTCTCCTATTGGCCGCGTGTACGCTTGGCCCCGGCAAAGGCGGTAGCGGCAGCTACCCTAGTACTGGGCACGGCAAACAGATTTGCACCGGCACACCTGACTCTATATATAAGCCAACCAAACAAGCTGGAATTAATTCGTTTTACGATCTCGTCCCAATTAAAGAATTTGATTCGAGCGTTGCACCCGCTCAGATTCTCTTACGCGTGACTGTTGCCTATAAGAACAATCCCGCCGAACGCGATCTCATGATCGGCATTAACGGCATTAAAGCGACTCGCGCTGACGGTTATACTGGCTTTGATGATGCTTGCTTTAGCGGAGATTCGGGCAATGCAAAAAGCTGTCAGGGATCTTCTGGCAACACATGCAGCACCACTCGCTATATTATCTTGAACAATCTGACATTGAACGGCGGCGTCGACATGTACACCATGTTAACGCAGATTCGTGCGCAAAAAGGTTTGCTCAAAATTTCTCTGCAAGCTCCAAATATCAGTATCGTCTCGACGCAATTAGAGATCACTTCGCTAGCTCATTGTGTTGGCAGTGGTAGCGGCGGCTCCCCTTCGCCATCACCGTCTCCATCTCCGTCTCCGACGACTTCACCATCGCCAGGTCCAAGCCCTACGCCGACACCGTCACCACAACCAAGTCCGACTCCGACTCCGACGCCTACACCAACTCCAACGCCTGTTGCGCCGAACGTGCAGATCACAACAACTGTTCCTGCCGTTGCAACAACCAACAGCACGAACATGAGCGTTAGTTTCTCGGCGGATCAAAACGACGTCACTTTTAAATGTGCTTTAGATTCGGCTTCGCCAGCGGCTTGTAACTCACCTGCGACTTACTCAAGTTTGACCAACGGCTCGCATACTTTCTCTGTCACGGCCACCAACAGCGCAGGACTTACGAGTCAGCCAGCCACTTATTCATGGGCGATCGACACCACTCCACCAACTGTTGTGATTCAACCTGTCTCGTCACCAACCAATGCAAATCCAGTGGTGGTGACGTTCTCATCCAATAAAGGACAAATCTTTTACTGCGCTCTCGATGGCGTCACGTCTGCGCTTTGCACTTCGCCATTGTCATTGCCAAATATTCCTGAAGGACAACATTTGCTCTCGGTGCAAGCGGTGGACTCGCTTGGCAACATGAGCGATCCAAGTACAATTCAGTGGACTGAAGATTTAACTCCGCCAACGGTGCAGATTTTGTCGCAAGTTCCATCGGCTGGTTTAACGAACGTGAAATCAAGAACGATCAGTTTCATTGCTAACGAAAGCAGTAGCTATCAATGTTCCCTCGATGGCGCGTCCTTTGCGTCTTGTGATTCGCCATATGCGAGCAATAATTTGAGCGAAGGCCAACATACATTTAACGTGCAAGCGACGGATGCCGCAGGAAATTTAGGTTTACCGGCATCGGCATCATGGACAAACGATTACACTTCACCAGTCATTACTTTAGGACAAGTGTTGCCAGCCGCTGGCCTCACGAATTCTTCGAATTATAACGTGGCGTTCACGAGCAACGATTCTTCGAGCCAGTTTTATTGCTCGATGGATGGCGCGGCGGCCGCGATCTGCACGAGCCCTTACGCGGGCGAGTTTGCCTCCGACGGAGCACATGAATTGAGTGTCTATGCAATTGATCAAGCCGGTAACACTTCAGCTTCAGTCGTCGCGGATTGGAATGTCGATCGCACGAGTGGCGTCTTGAGCTGGAGTTCAATCACTCCAAGTGGCACTGCGATTAACGTTGCCGCCATTCAGTTAGTCGTGGCTGCAACAAAATCAGAAATGCTCGTTGCAACGTTGAACGGCAATAGCGTCGCGATCGATAATAATGCGATTTCTCTCAGCGGCTTGAGTGAAGGCACTTACAACGTGCAAGTCAACGGCGTCGATGCGGCCGGCAATCCGACGAACACGTTGGCTTATGAATTTACTGTCGACATGACTCCACCGCAAATCAGTTTGGCATCTGCGATCGACACATCAACGGGCGCTTTGCCAACCCAATCCACTGCCAACACTTTGACGATGACGTCGAACGAAGCGGTGACTTATCAATGTCAGCTCGATAGCTCAGGCTATGCGCCTTGCCAATCGCCAGATCAGTTGAGTGGCTTGATTGATGGAGAACATGAATTCGATGCGCAAGCCATCGATGCTGCCGGCAACGTGAGCACGGTTGCTTCAGCGATTTGGACGGTGGATACAACTGCGCCAATTACAACTGCCACATTCATCCAAGTGAGCTACGGCGATTTCACTTTCGATTTTACGACAAGCGAACCTGTCGCGACGACTTATTGTTCGCTCGACAATGCAGCCGACGTCGCTTGCACATCTCCTTATGCTCTTAAAAATTTAGCAGCTGGTTCGCACGTGATGTACATCCATAGCGTCGATGCCGCTGGCAACATTGAAACAAAAGGTGCATTGCTCTCATTCACTGCAACAGCTCCGCCACCACCAGCAGACACAATCTTGTTGGCTCCGAATTACACTTTGACGAATCAGACCACTGCGACCTTCCAATTTAGTTCAAGCGTTTCAGGTGCCACTTTCACATGTTCCCTCGATGGCGCAGCAATGACGGCGTGCACTTCTCCATCTGGTTATGCAGGTCTTAAAGATGGCGCCCACCTTTTCAAAGTGATTGCGATCAATACCATTGGTCAGCCAGATCCAAGTGGCGGCAAATCGTTTAATTGGACGATCGATACTGTCGCTCCAACTGTTTCAATTGCTTCAGCCGTCGATACAGCGAAAACGACGACTTCGAAAACAAACACGCTCACAATCAGTGTGAGCGAGCAATCAACATTGCAATGTCAATTGGATGCCGGCTCGTGGGTCGCTTGCACAAGCCCAGTTTCATATTCTGCTCTTGCCGATGGCGCTCACACATTCTCGGCAAAAGCGACCGATGCCGCTGGTAACGTGGGCTCGGCTTCGAGCGTGACATGGACAATTGATTCCACTCCCCCCGTCACCACGGCTTCAGTGAATACAAGCAATGGTTCAGAGGGCGTCGTGACTTTCACATTCTCGGCAAACGAAAACGTGCAAGGTTTCTTCTGTTCACTCGATGGCGCGACGGCTGCAAGCTGTACATCGCCTTACACGATTTCAAATGTAACATTTGGCTCGCACACGATGGTCATTCATGCGGTCGACACGGTCGGCAACATTGAAAATCCGGGCGCCACTTTATCATTCACTCTGAATGCTCCGAATGCGAACACGATCTTAGTGGCTCCGAGCTATCAATACACCAATCAGAAAAGCATCACGTTCTCATTTAGCTCAAATGTTCCGGGCGCGACGTTCTTATGTGCGCTGAACTCGACGAACTATGCCGCATGTACTTCGCCTGTGACTTATTCAGGATTGTCTGATGGCTCATACACTTTTAACGTCATCGCCGTGAATACGACAGGACAACGTGATTCGAATGGTGGTCAAAGCTTCTCATGGATTGTTGATACGGTTGCACCAACAATTATTTCGTCATCACCCGTTCCGAGCACGACAAGTGTGACAATCAGTTGGACGACGAATGAGGCTTCAACAGGTCAGATCGCGTACGGCGTCGGCACTACAATCACGTCAGCAACGACGGAAACGACAACAGCGTTGACGTCGAACAGTGTGACTGTGAGTGGATTAACGGCTTCGACTTCATACACGATGCAGATCAAGGGTCACGACCGCGCCGGCAATGCGTACGCGGGCTCAACATTTACTGTGAAAACTAGATAGCCTAGTTATTCTCGCAATCGCTGTTCAGTTCCATTGATTTCATGAGATTGCGCAGCAAGTTGGATTGCTGCATTTTTGCGATTTCATCATTGGACAGCGCGCGACCACCCAAAGTCATCTGATCAATGGTTGGAATCTGCGTACCCGTCCAATGCGCAACGAAAGCAGTCGAAAAACTCACGCTCGAAGCTGAATCTTTGGCCGAAAGCGATAAACTCATTTGATTTTGCCCATTCGCTGGCTGAAGAACCTGTGCTCCCAACTTGATCGCAATCTCTCCTCTCGCCACCGGTTGAACCGTGCCGGAACTCGTAAATTCACTGTATTTGCTCATAGGACCATCATTCTCGACGCTCATTCCCAACGTGCCATCGACTTTCAGGTTAAATCGATCGAAGCCTAAAAGTCTTCGCGCCTCAGATAAAACCGTTTCCTTCTGTCCATCAAAATGAATATTACCTCTGCCAGTCAGTGATTTGGATTGGCGATCAAGAGTCAAAATTTTAACTGATCCTCGTCCCTTTGACGACTCGATCACTGGGCACGCTTGAGCCGATTTCTTTTGCGTGATGGATTTTTCGGAGGAGAGATTTGTCACCGCACCCACTTCAAGGGGACCACGACGCTCGGGTTCAATATTTTTTAGATCACATGTTGCTTTGATATCAGCCAACAGTTTTTGCTGATCTGGATTTAGCGTGTTCGAACTGTGATTTGAACAGAACAGATAATCATCGATGTCAAAATCAACTTCTGAACCAAGATCTTTGGTCAGCAAAAAATTCTTCGCCGCCTGAAAGTCTTCGTCACTCATGGTCGCCGAAGCATCGACCTGAAGATCCAATTTCTTTGGAATGACGACGGGCTTATCACCCGAAGAACCAGAGTTCGAACAAGCGACCAAAGAAAGTGCGGCCAATACGAATAGAAGTTTTGTCATAGATATATCTCCGAAACGAACTCTACATTTCGGAGATGGAAAACTAAATATGATTATTTAATTTTGAAAACTTTTAATGAGGTGACGCAAATTGCGGCAGAGAGCTCGCCTAAGCGAGCGACCCAACATTAGGCTTTAAAAGCCTGAGCGCCCCAGTATTTCGCTTTAGAACCCAGCGCCTCTTCGATGCGAAGCAGCTGATTGTATTTTGCTGTGCGCTCACTACGACAGAGGCTTCCCGTCTTGATCTGCTCACAGTCAAACGCCACTGCCAAATCGGCAATCGTTGTATCTTCTGTCTCACCGCTTCGGTGTGACATGACCGTGTGATAGTGCGCCGATTTCGCCAGCTCAATTGTCTTCTTAGTTTCTGAGAGTGATCCGATTTGATTTACTTTGATCAGAATCGCGTTGGCTGTTTTCTTTTCGATTCCGTCCGCGAGACGTGTTGGATTGGTCACAAACAAATCATCACCCACCAACTGAAGTTTCGAACCCAGTTCGCGAGTTTGGTGCTGCCAACCCTGCCAATCATCTTCAGCCAGACCATCTTCGATACTTACGAATGGGAATTTCTTCGCCCAATCGCCGTAGATCTTAGTGAGCTCTTCAGCTGATTTCTTCGAACCTTCCCAGCGGTATTGACCGTCGGCATAGAGTTCGGTGGCGGCCACGTCGAGCGCCAGAGCCACGTCATCGCCAGGACGATAACCCGCTTTTTCAATCGCTTTGATCACGAATTCCACGGCGGCAACGTTAGATCCCAATTTCGGCGCAAAGCCGCCTTCGTCACCGACGGCCACAGAGTGACCCGCGTCATTCAAAAGTTTTTTCAAGGTGTGGAAAATCTCAGAACCCATGCGAAGAGCTTCACGAAATGTCGGAGCCCCTTTTGGTACGACCATGAATTCTTGAATGTCCAAACCGTTATTGGCGTGCGCACCGCCATTGATGATGTTCATTAATGGAACCGGCAGATGAAACGCTTTTCCACCCGAGAGAAAAGAAAACAATTCTTGTTTATTAGAAAGAGCCGCGGCTTTGGCAACGGCAAGTGAAACGCCCAATACGGCATTAGCACCCAAATTCTTTTTATTCTGAGAGCCATCTTTTTCGAGAAGAATCTTATCGATCGCTTCCCAGTCTTCAACCGATTTGCCTTCAACAGCTGGACCCAAAACTTTTTTTACGTTGTCGACCGCTTGCAAGACACCTTTACCCATGTAGCGTTTCTTGTCGCCATCGCGCAACTCATGCGCCTCGTGCGCTCCCGTTGAGGCTCCCGATGGAACAGCGGCCCGCGCCTTTAAACCGTCATTCAACTCAACTTCAACTTCGACAGTTGGTGTTCCACGGCTATCAAGAATTTCACGTGCGAAAACATTGCGGATTTTAGACATAGGAGAACTCCTTAAGGTTAAATGTCGAGAGTACGTTGCAACTTCACAGCAGGAGCTTTTGGTTTGCTCGGCTTTTGAGTCGAAGTTGCTTTTGCATTCACTTCACGTTCGAAATCAGAAAGTAAGTCAGCGATCTCTTGTGCGACCGGTGAGGATTGAAGCTTGATGTATTCCCAATCCACTCGGCGCATCGCCTCTTGGACTTGGCGATTCATGCGATCTTGCCCAACGAGCAATGTGACGAGCTGCTGCGAGCGAACCAAGTAATCCGTTAACTTCATCAATTGCCCGCGCACTTTTACGACATACGCGCGCAGCTGTTGCTGAAATTCTGGATCGATTTCGCAAGCGACCGGCTCTGGCGATGGCAACGGAATCGAAGTGCTGCTGCCCATTTGGCTCTTGAGTTCTGTTAACTGGCGCTGCGAATCCTCGAGTGCGTGCATCAAACTTTGCACGAGTTCTGGCTTGTAGTTCGGTGTCAGATCTTCTTCGCTGAGCATTTTGTCTTGAGCTTGCGACCAGTTGATCGTGATTCGATGTCCACTCCACTTCACCACAGCGGCCGAGTGACCGATGTAGCGTGGCAGCACTTCAAGGGCCGAACGCAAGAACTCTGTCGTGCATGGAAATTCTTGATCTGAAATCGGAATATCAAACGAGATCGACTCTTCTTTGCGAGTCACATTGGCAATCGGTGGCGCAGGAGACACGAAGTACGAGATAAACCGTTGCGGTTGTAAGAACAAATCCTGCGGTTGATTCATCATACGAATCACGCTATCGAGAACGCCCCACGCGCGCAGCTCGCTACACGCATGTCCCACTAACGACGCCGAACACTCTTCTGAATGACTCTTTTCGAGTGCCGCTAAAAATTTTTCGACGTCTTCGGCAGGAATCCAACACGACGGATCACGCAAGAACTCGGATGGAACCTCTGTCATTTCTAAAACAGGTTCCAGGTCCTTGGAGTTGCGCTCCAGGTGAACTAGAAATGCGTTGGTGATTTTCCCACTAAAAAGCATCATCTCAGTTTTAACTTAACCCCGACCATGGTCCAAGCCTAAGATGTGACAAGATTGGCTGCTGAAGCGCAGCGCCAACACGGCGCGAAAATGCTGATTGATTAAGCAGCTTTTGGTTTTTCGAATTTCGCGCGCGGAAATGGAATGGCGTTGTCTTCGATTTCTTGAATGAACGAAGGCAGAGTGCCCACAGGTTGCACTACACCTTTATATTTTCCATCGGCCTGCTTAATAAGACGAGGCATGTCATAAATTGGCGTCGTTAAATAGGCGCCGTCTTCATCAAATCCTAACACTTCAGAAATGCTGGCCAGGCGACGGGATCCATCGGGATAACGCGAAATTTGCACGACGATTTCGATCGCGGAGCCGATTTGGTGGCGCAAAGCTTTTTCGCTGAGCTGCGCATCACCACCCGAAGCGAGAGCTTCGAGACGAACCAGCGCATCGGTTGCCGAGTTGGCGTGAATGGTTCCAAGACAACCTTTGTGACCGGTATTCATCGCTTGAATGAGTTCGAGCGCTTCTGCACCGCGCACCTCACCGACGATGATTCGATCCGGACGAAGACGCAAACTACTTTTTACCAGATCGCGAATTGTCACTTCGCCAAGGCCTTGTTCATCAGCCATTTGTGTTTCGAAAAACACGACGTGTTCGTAGTCGACTTTAAGCTCGGATGAATCCTCGATCACGATGATGCGTTGACCGCGTGGAATGCGATTGCAAAGCACCGACAGCAAAGTTGTTTTACCAGAGCCGGTACCGCCGCTGACGAGAATGTTTTTTCCGAGCTTCATGCAGATGTCGAGAAATTGTGCCGCATCGACAGTCATCGCACCGATGTTGACGTAATCTTTGAATGTGAATTGCACCGTCGAGAATTTACGAATCGCGATCGTCGTGCCCTTACGAGCAACCGGCGGAATCACGGCGTGAACACGAAATCCATTTGGCAAACGTGCATCGAGACGAGGTTCTTCATCGTTGATTCGACGACCAACCGATTGCGCGATGTTGTTCACAGCCGCTCTTAAAGAATCTTCGTCTTTAAATTTTGCATCGGTTTTATGAACTTTACCGGCAGATTCGATCCAGATTTCGTCGAACGAATTGATCATGACCTCAGTGATCTTCTCGTCACTGAGGAGATGCCATACTGGCGCTAGGAAGTTTTTAATTGCCGCAACAAAGACGGCACTGGCTTCTTGAGCCATTCTCTACCTCTTAAGGAGTCGACGCTGGCAAACGACCATTTTTCTCGAGTGGCGCGACGACCAATTTTCCCTGAGCCGAAGTTTCTGGAGACATAAAACGGTACACGCCTTCTTTCTGCGGACGAATCATGAAAGTTTTGATTTGTCCGTAGTAAGTCGCGTGGTGCTCAGAAAATGAATCGAGCACGAAGCTGACGTTTTTTTCTTTTTCGTTCACGTTCACGATATAAAATTTGTATGTCGAACCTTCGCGAACGCGCACTTGCGATGGGATGAAACCTTTTTCTGTGTTGAGAACTACGATTTCTTGTGCGGGGTCGTTACCAGTGAAGATCGCGTCGAAGAAAGTTGGCTTGGTGCCAGCACTTTCTTCTTTTTGGATAATTGGTTCGGGAGCAAGCGGCACAGGCGACACTTCTGGCTGCGGATCCACCGCGACAGGACGATCGCTACTTGCTGGCTCACGAATTTCGTCTTTGCTTGGCTGTGGAAATCGACGTGAGAAATCCACTTTCCAGTCTTCGGCGCGCACGCCGAACGAAAGAGCCATCACCAACAAACTACTGAAGATCTTTACGCGAGTGAAAGTCTGCGTACTCACGTGCCACCTCCATTGCCAAGTAAACTAAACTTTTTTCATCGAACGTTTGAAGCTTCGTCATCAGCTCGCTCACATCTCCCTGATGCAAATTTGCAACCGAGAGTATTTCGAAGAAGCCATCTGCATGCAGATGCATTTGATCAAGCTCTTTGCCCCAATCCATTTCGAGCACAGGATCAATCACGCCCATGTGATAGAGCGCATCGAACACTGCTTGGAGATTGCCTTGCAGATACATGAAGGACCTCTTTCGTTCAGATTCTTCATCGGCTCATTTTTGGAAATGATTAATGGCTGCTAGACCTTTGGCTTTGTTAACGCCGAGGTCGAGCTGGACCACGTACACAGGGAGATAAACGACGTAGTTCGAAAGCGGATCGTCGACTAAACCATTAGGCGTGTTTCTATTTCATTTCACTTAAGGAGGAAAAAGGAATGAGACGACTTCTGTTAACAGCACTGTGTTTGATGTTCACAGCGAGCATGACGGCAATGGCTGCCGACGAAGAGAATTCGGGCTCGACAACAGTGGACAAATCTCACAACCCGATTACGGGAAGTGACACCACCACTAAGACTACTAAGCACAAAGTAAAAGATGCGAGTGGTGCCAAACACAAAGTGAAGGAGAAAAAAAGTGTCACTCATAAAAATGATGGTGGCACTGAAACGAAATCATCGAGTGAAGAATCAAATACTCCAGGTGAATGATCGTGAAAGCTGATGAGAGTGTGACAACCTCGCTCTTCAGCTTTGTTCCCGGCGCGCTCTGGCGCGCCGGTCTCATTTTTGTAGGCGGCCTGTTCGTTTTCGCGGGCTGCAAATCTTCTCCTACCCATCCGAGCTGCACCAACAATGAACGCGTTTGTCCTGTCGGAACTCAGCGCGAATGCAACAAAACCGACGAGCCCTGCAACTGTCACTGCCGCTCACTCAGCTCCAACCCCTTCAGCCCAGAAGACATCGAAGACCAAAACCGCTTCGGCTTCCCCAAACAAGAACAACCCTCCAACCAAGAACTCCAAGGCCCCTTCGGCGACTAAAAAGGTGCCAGGTTCTTTTTTCGGCCTACAGCGTGTCAAACTCCAGCGGATGCAATCGCTTATTTAATCTTGCAAGGCGAAACACTTTTTTCTTGAGCGCTTTTCGGAC